>Ga0265297_10002878_pt1 | contig 33150 bp, 29 predicted proteins | sample Munlanlwell13791_FD_192502 | JGI IMG/M metagenome (GOLD analysis project Ga0265297, IMG submission 192502) | Leachate microbial communities from a municipal landfill in Southern Ontario, Canada - Leachate well 137-91 | ecosystem: Engineered > Solid waste > Landfill > Unclassified | place...
TATCGCACTCTCGAGCTGATGGACCGTGCTTCCGGTACTCCCTGCATTCACGAGCCTGTCAAGCACAGGCCGATCATTCCAGTAGGTAAGAAAATCCTTTCCTGGAAGATCAGCCGGATTGCAGCCGAGAAGGGCACCTCCCCTGATGTTTGCTTCTTCTATCACCATGTCGGAGCTGCCGCACCTGACAAGGAAAATGCCCGCCTCCGAACTGTTGAATATCCCCCTGTACCGTGCCTCCCGTTCTTTCAGCCCTCCGGAAAGTGAGGATATGACCACCGCAATCGCCACGAGGACATAAAAACTCGCAGTGGTAACAGCAAACGTGATATCGGGGAGACTTGGTGAGCGGGTCACATAGACAAAGAACACCTCAAGGATGCCCACCGCGACTGCAAAAAGCACACCTTTTTTTGGGAACCAGTATGCAGCCATTATGATGGGGAGATAGAAGAGGAGCGGGGCGATGACCGGAATGCCGAGAAGGGTTGCTGCGATATACCCGAGAAATGCCACAATGGTTATGGTGACAACAAGTATGACCTGGATGCGTGGATTGATTGAGAATTCTTCTTTTCCCGCTCCTTTCATCATACGGCTCCCTTATTCACCCATGATATTGCCGTTGTCCCTTTTAAATATAAGTGGTCTATGTACAGGGTGAATCCATGCCTGTGATCTGGTCCGCTGCAACGAGGAAAAAACTCCATGATTCACGTCGTGATCCACGAACACACAATGAAATTGGCGTAGCAATTTTCATAGTGTATACGTCACCGGGTATATTTCTGGGGATTGATGCGTAACAGGGTCTGCGCCTTGTCAAATGAGCGTCTCGCTTCCTCGTGTTTTCCCAGTTCCTTCAGACAGACTCCCCGGTAGTTCCAGGCATTCACATTCTCCGGATCGTTCTCGAGGACCCTGTCAAAGCAGGTGATGGCTTCCTCGTAGAGGGAAAAATCATCCTTCTCCTTCCCGAGCTTCTCGAGAGTCTCTCCCTTTGCGTAGTACGTACCGGGGCTGTCCCCGCCCAGTTCAATCGCCCGGTTGAAGCACTGGAGGGCAGCTTCATACCTGCCAAGCTCGTTCAAACAGATCCCTTTCTCCCTCCAGGCATCGACGTGGGTCGGATCCATCTCGATTACACGGTCGAAGCATGCTATCGCATCCTGGAATTTCCCCTGCTTGTAATAGAGGTCCATCCCCTTCTTATACCAGCTTGCCGTGGATTTGCCGAAGATCCGGTCAAACATCCCCTTCTCTCTCTCTTTTACGGCTTCGGCTTTCTGTTCACCCTGGACCCTGCGGATCTCAGTGATGTCGCGGATTGATTCGATTGCCCCGATGACGGCTCCATTCCGGTCCGTGATCAGGGTGGCCCGTGACCAGAACACCGAGGGAATCCCCTGCCTCTTCACCGAAGCGGTTTCCGCAACAATGGACTGGACATCTCTTTTGATATTCTCGTACGAGAGCGAACGCAGTTCTTCGTCTGAACTGTTGATAAGGTTGATAAGGAGAGGTCTTCTGGACCCGAAAAAAGGGATAGCATATTCGTATTCTCCTTTTCCTATCATGTCCTTTGCAGGGATGCCGGTCAGGTCTTCCATCGCCCTGTTCCAGGAGATGACATGCCCGTCACTGTCGATTGCAAACGTTGCATCCGGGAGGTTATTGAGAATATCCACCGTTCTCCGGTCAGCGAGCCGGAGCGACTCCTCGGCCTGCTTTCGGGAAATCGCCTGTCGTATCATTTTGTCCAGTTCTGCGAACTGGGTCTTTGGGTCCTCCCCTTTTGAGAGGAAAAAATCTGCCCTGTTATTCAATGCCTCGACAACCACGTGCTCCCGGCCCTTTCCGGTGAAGATGATGAATGGTGTCGTGTCTCCTTCTGCCCTGAGTATCTTGAGAAAGACGATCCCATCCATCATGGGCATCTCGTAATCCGAGACGATGGCATCAAAGGACCGGGTTTTTAACATTTCCAGTGCTTCAAGTGCAGACCGGCAGGTCTCTACTTTAATCTCCCCGAACCGTTCCAGGAAAAGGCGTGTGATTTCCAGGAGGGCTGGTTCATCGTCGATCAGGAGCACTGAGATCATGATATCTCCGATAACTAATTGCAACAGGTAAGACTCCCTTTTTTATTCTTTTTACTTAATCCTTTCATTTTTATCACCGTGCCCGGACTTCCCTGAACATGAGGCCTTGTCGTCAAACCTCGTCACAGAGTGGGCACACATGGATGCTATGACAGAAAGAGCGGGACATCCTGGAACGCATCTGCATCGAACATCCCCCGCTCGGTGACACGGAGGCGTGGTATGACGGTAAGGGAGAGGAACGAGAGATACATGAATGCCTCGGGGAGCGCTCCCATCTTCTCCGCTCTGCTGTTCAGGTCATGCAGGCGCTCCGCAACCTCCTCTGCCGGGAGTACGGACATGAGGCCTGCGCATTCGAGCGGGAGCAGGTCGACGGAACCCGAGTCTGCCACTGCCAGCCCACCTCCGGCGTGGATGATCTGTGCAAGGGCGTCAAGAATATCCCGGTCATCGACGCCAACAGCCACGAGGTTATGGGCGTCATGTGAGACACTTCCTGCAATGGCTCCGGTCTTGAGGCCGAAACCCTGGACGAGTCCCAGTCCCATTACTCCTTTGCGATAGCGGCTGCAGACCACAACCTTGAGGATATCCCGGTCAGTATCCGGGATTCCAACCCCTTCAACGAAATATTCCCTATTTTCAGTCAGGATCTGGTGGGGGACAATGCCGATCACATGTGCCATCCCATTCCCCCTGATAGTAAGGCTCTCCAATGATGGGACCCGGGCTTCCATGGGGGAGCGTATGATCCGCGGTCTCTTCCGGGTTCCGGGATCGACCAGGATCCCCGATTTATACACTTTTTCAATGGTAAACGCATCCCCCTCACCAATGAGGCAGAAGTCTGCAAGCCTTCCGGGTGCGAGTGCACCCCTGTCATGAAGCGAGAACCTGTCAGCAGCGGAAAGTGTTGCCATCCGGAGCGCAATCTCGAGTTCAAGCCCGTAATGGAGTGCCTTCCTGATACAATCATCGATATGCCCCTCCCCGACAAGCATGTCGGCATGGCGGTCATCGGTGGCAAACGCCATGCGGGATGCAGTGCAGGGGCTGGCAAGCGAAATGAGCTCCTTCAGGTTCTTCTCTGTCGATCCCTCCCTGGCAAAGATGAACATGCCCCGGGCCAGTTTTTCGGCAGCCTCAGCCTTTCCCGTGCACTCATGATCGCTCTCGATGCCTGCACAAATGTAGGCATTGAGTGAGGGTCCTGTGAGGAGAGGCGCATGTCCGTCAATGATCCGGAAGAGTGCAAGTTTCTCCCATACCTCCGGGTCCTGGGCAAGCACGCCCGGTACATTCATCATCTCCCCGAGCCCGAGTACACCTTCTTTTCCGATGAACCCGGCGAGGTCCTTTGCGGTGAGCTCCGCCCCACCCTTATCCAGGGGAGTCGCGGGGACGCACGAGGGGAGCATGAAAAAAATATCGACAGGAAGCCCCTGCCTTTGTTCCAGCATGTATGTGAGCCCTTCTGCGCCACAGACATTGGCAATCTCGTGGGGATCGGCCACCACCGTGGTGGTTCCATGCAGCGCAACCACCCGTGCATACTCGGAGGGAGCGAGGAGTGAACTCTCGATGTGTACGTGCGCATCGATGAGACCCGAGATCACTCTCTTCCCTTTCAGATCGCAGGTGGTCCTGCCCCTGTAGTGATCTCCTAGGCCGACAATCCTGCCATATGCCACGGCAAAACCGGTCTCAATCCAGGTGCAGGTGAATGGATCGAAGAGGCAGGCACCCGAGAACACAATGTCGGCTGGTTCTTCCCCGAGTGCCGGTCCGATCAGTCTCGCGGGTGTTGGCCCAGGGTTCATATGGGAACGTGTGCCGGAAAGGGAGATGAATATTCTTGCTCCCAGATCCCAGGAAACGGACAGAAGATGCATCAGGAATCGTTCAATCTTATTGAACCGGAACATCCCCAAAGAAAGAATACTCAAGGATGATATTTTTGGAAAAAGCGAGGCTAAACAAGAGAAAAAGGAATCTATAGGTATTACTTCTGCTCTTCAACGGCGATCTTCTGCTGGGTTGTGAGCACGTCCACGAGGAGATCCTTCATGATCTTTTTCATGAAATCCTTTCCTTCATCCGAGTCCAGGTATTCGTGGAGGTTCTCTTTGAACTGTCCCACATCGTTCTGATTGTCAACGAAATATATTAATGCTTGGGTTATGCAATCGGACACCGTTGAGAACTTTTTCTCCTCGTATACGAGTCTGTTCACTTTTTCATAGATATTTGGGGGCATTTTATAGGAAACGGCCACACGCTCTCCCCGTTTGGTATTACCCCTGTCCAACATTCTTAATGAAGTGGAGTCCCTTCATATAAAAAAGCTGCGAAAATGAATGAATTACTTATAGAATACCAAACAGGTGTTGTTTTACATAGGTATTACATATGGAATACTATAAATAGGCCGCCATCAATGGTGATGTTGAGGAAGGATACAGCATGAATGAGATATTATTCTTTGGGGTAATTTTTGGGGGTATACTCTCGTTCTTTTCGAGTATTATTCTTATCCACATGGGCAGGCTGATTGACAGGTTCCCAACAGAGAACGAGGAAGAAAGAGAGAGATGCATCTGGAGCCCGGGCGAATTCACCAAGTATGCCGTTGCAATATACTGGCCAACCTATATCACAGGTGCCGCAATGCTAATCCCGGGATCAAGAATCCTCACTGTTTCCGGTATCGCTACGGTATTCGGCCTGATCCTTTTCATGATCACGGCACTGGTATTTTCAGGTGCCACATATAACCTGATGAGAGCGAAGAACAAGGGAAGCAGGACTCCATCAGTTTTTGGGGGATTGGTGCAGCCAGGAAACCTCTTGCGCGCCTTCCATCTGCCGATCCAGGGCAGTAAGGAGTATTCCTCCCGGAGTTCAACGTTCACGCAACACGTGAAGGTTGAAGAATAATACCCCCACTTGGGGGGATGGGCATTCAGTTTCCAATTTTTTTTAAAAATAACTGAAAGGGACCGACATTTTTCACGCATTCATTGATTCTCATCGTCGTTTTGCAGTGTAAAACAAAGAGAACTCTTCATGAAGATCCTCATTCTACATGCATAACGCTCTCTGCCCATTTTCTGGAAGATGAGGCAATAAAAAGTGCGGAATAATCCGGAATGAGACCTCAATCTAGGGGTAATCCCAGTGAAAAAGAAAAAGGTATTAGACTTTAAACAGTTCCCTTGACCGCTCGAGAGCTTCTACGGCAGGGAGCTTCTTCCCGGTCAGGAACTCGATACATGCACCGCCCCCTGTTGAGATATGGGTAAATTTCCTGTCAATTCCCATCTTCTCCACCACGGCGGCGGTATGGCCTCCGCCAATGATGGAGAATTCTACTTTCGATGCAGCCTGGAGCAGCTCGTAGGTCCCGGTTGCGAAATCTGGCTCCTCAAAGATCCCGGCAGGTCCGTTGAAGACAACCGTCCCGCATTTCCTGATGGTTGCAGACATAGACGCAATAGTGTCCATCCCTGCATCCATGATCGGAGCATCATTCGGGATGGAATGTACAGGATATTCCGCCCGCTTCCCGTCCTGCTTGACTGCCACGTATTCAGGAATGATGATCTTTTCGCTGAATGACGAGAGGAGATTCTTCGCACGGGGGATCTCCCCTTCGTACTTCAGTTGCTGGACCAGCTGCGAGGAGGGCTTCCCGATATCGAATCCCGCGGCAGCGAGGAAGATGTTTGCAACAACGCCTGTTACTATGATACTATCTGCGGTACTGGCGTTCAACATGTTTTCCGCAACAGAGATGGAATCGTCTACTTTTGTCCCTCCAAGCACCATGCATACGGGCCGTGGGGAATTCTGAAAGACCCTTGTAAGCATGGTCACTTCTCTTTCCATCAGAAGACCAGCAACCGATCGCATGGCCAGCGGCAGCCCCACCATGGTGGGCTGCGAACGGTGAGCAGTGCCAAAGGCATCATTCACAAAATAGTCACCCATCTGTGCGAGTTTTCTCACGAGGAAGAGTTTCTGGGCTTCATCAGGTTTGACTGTCAAGTTCTCCTCAGCGTTAAACCTGACATTTTCAAGGATCAGAACATCGCCGTTCTTCATTGCCCGGACCGCGTCCCGGGCGCACTGGCCAAAGATATCGTCAACGTAACGGACTTTCCTCTGGAGTAGGGCTTCAAGTCTTTCGGCGTGAGCCTCTAGTGTGGTAAAGTCCTTCTTCCCGGGACGGCTCTGGTGGGTGACAATCACCACGCGGCTCTGGGAAAGAGCCTGAATTGTCGGCAGGTGCTCCCTGAAACGCTTGTCATCAAGAATGTGCTTTGTGGTGGGATCGATGGGGGAATTGAGGTCTAGGCGGAGAAGGATGGTCCTGCCCTCAGGTTTAATATCCTTTAAGGTCCCGATGGGCACTCTCATCTCCTCCTTCTACACGTTTCTGGCCTTGATCCTCTTCAGGCGGAAGAGTTCCTCGCGCTCCATCTCATCCAGCCGCATCTTGATAAAGTCCCTTGCAGCGGTCAGCTCGGGTATGACCTTGAACTCGAGTGCATTGACCCGCCGCTTGGTGGATTCGATCTCATCCAGGAGCTTCTTCATCGTGGTCTCGATCTCTGCGCTCCGGATGATCGAATCCACCAGGTCTTCAAAGGAGAGCGCGGTCTCATCGATGACTGACGTAGTCCCGAGGATCCCATATCCCCGCTCGTTCAAGCCTTTCCGGACTTTCGAGGATTCGATATCCGGGACCACGACACCCATGATGTTCTTGCTGGCCAGCTTGATGTCGGGAACCTCCTGAACAGAGAATGCCGCGGCCTTGACCCCGATTGCCCCTTCAACTGTGTTTGCGACTGCCATCATTGCCTGGGCTTTCTCATACCTGTCGAGGAGGTCATCCCGGGTGTCTTTTGCCTGCTCGAGCACCTTGAAGAACTCCAGGATAAGCCCGTCCCTCTTCATTTTAAGGATCTTGTACCCTCGCTCTGAGAGGGCGATCCTCTTCTTGAGGTTGATCAGCTCGGATCTGGTGGGCTTTATGTCTCGGAGTGCCATGGATTCTTACCCCTCGGCCTTTCCCGCCTGCCTGAACTTGGGGTGGTACTTGTTAATCAGGTCGCGGTCGATACGCACCAGCTGCTCGACCGGAAGTGTCGAGAGGAGGTCCCATCCGAGGTTCAGCGTATCCTCGATTGTGCGGTCCTCGGCATATCCCTGCCTCACGAACCGGTTCTCAAAGATATCGGCAAACTCGAGGAACATCCGGTCGCGCTCGGAGAGAGCGTCTTTTCCGACAATCGCAACGAGGCCGCGGAGATCGTTTCCTTCGGCGTAGCCTGCGTACATCTGGTCGGAGACCTTCTTGTGATCCTCGCGGGTGTGTCCCTTTCCAATTCCGAGGTTCATCAGCCGTGAGAGGGACGGAAGCACGTTGATGGGTGGGTAGATGCCTTTCCTGTGCAGCTCCCTGCTGACCACGATCTGCCCCTCGGTGATATACCCGGTAAGGTCAGGTATCGGGTGGGTGATATCGTCGCCGGGCATGGTGAGGATGGGGAACTGGGTGATGGAACCTTTCTTCCCTTTCACAATCCCTGCCCGCTCGTAGATCCCTGCGAGGTCCGTGTACATGTATCCGGGGTATCCACGCCGTCCTGGCACTTCTTCACGGGCAGCACCGATCTGCCGGAGTGCCTCGCAGTAGTTGGTCATGTCCGTGAGGATCACAAGCACATGCATGCCGAGGTCGAAGGCGAGATACTCGGCAGTGGTGAGTGCAAGCTTCGGTGTGATGATACGTTCCACGGCAGGATCGTCCGCGAGATTCAGGAAGACCACCGCACGCTCGAGGGCTCCCGTCCTCTCGAAGTCCTGCATGAAGTAGTTGGCTTCCTCCTTCGTGATTCCCATCGCGGCAAAGACGACCGCAAATGCCTCCTTGGATCCGGGCACCTTGGACTGGCGTGCGATCTGGAGGGCGATCTGGTTGTGGGGAAGACCTGCACCAGAGAAGATGGGGAGTTTCTGGCCCCTGACAAGGGTATTCGTCCCGTCGATAGTAGAGATTCCAGTCTGGATAAAGTCATTCGGGGATCCCCGTGCGTACGGGTTGATCGCGGCACCCGTGATGTCGAGACGCTTCTCGGGTACGATCTCGGGTCCGCCGTCGATGGGTTTTCCGCCGCCGGAGAGGATGCGGCCGAGCATGTCCCGCCCGACAGGCATCTTGATCGTCTCACCGGTGAACCGGATCCCGCTGTCCTTCCCTATCCCTGCAGTGGTCTCAAAGACCTGGACCACGACCAGCTCGTCGCTCGTATCAAGCACCTGGCCCCTTTTGATGGTACCATCGAAAAGGACGATGTTGACCAGTTCACCGTATCCTACGGGTTCCGTCTTCTCTACGAATACAAGGGGACCGGCTATCTGGGAAATTGTTCTGTATTCTTTCATGCTGCCGACCTCAGAGCATTGAATTCTTCATCCATTTCAGCCTGGATCTTGTCAAGCGCAGGCTTGTAATCCTTGATGAACTTTATCTGCGGCAGCTCGTTCTTCGATTTCACGGATAAGACCTGCTGGGGGGTTACCCCTGCTGTCTGTGCCGCGTATGCAAGGTCCGAGTACTGGCGGATGGCCTTCATCATGTCGTACTGTTTCTTCATGTCGCAGAAGGTGTCTACCGCGTCGTACGCGTTCTGCTGGAGGAAGATTTCACGGATCATCCTGGCCACCTCGATGGTGATCTGCTCAGATTCAGGTAACGCATCGGATCCCACGAGCTGCACGATCTCCTGGAGTTCGGCCTCTTTCTGGAGGATCTCCATTGCCCATGAACGGATGGTGTTCCATTCGGGAGAGACCTCCTTGTCGTACCAGTCGTGAAGGCTGTCCAGGTAGAGGGAATAGGAGTTGAGCCAGTTGATGGCCGGGAAGTGCCGGCGCTGTGAGAGTTTCGCATCGAGTGCCCAGAATACTTTCACGATACGGAGTGTGTTCTGGGTGACGGGCTCCGAGAAATCACCCCCGGGAGGAGATACGGCACCGATAACCGATACTGATCCCATGCCCCCGCTGAGGGTTTTGACTCTTCCTGCCCTCTCGTAGAATTCAGAGAGGCGGGCTGCGAGGTATGCGGGATATCCTTCTTCACCCGGCATCTCTTCAAGACGGGATGAGATCTCTCGCATGGCTTCCGCCCATCTCGAGGTGGAATCGGCCATGAGGGAGACATCGTATCCCATGTCACGGAAATACTCAGCGATGGTAATTCCCGTGTACACCGATGCTTCACGGGCAGCCACCGGCATGTTGCTCGTGTTCGCAATCAACACGGTACGCTCCATCAGGGGTTTTCCAGTCTTCGGGTCTTCCAGGTCAGGGAACTCTGTCAGCACCTCTGTCATCTCGTTGCCTCGTTCCCCGCACCCGATGTACACCACGATTTCAGCATCACTCCACTTGGCGAGCTGCTGCTGAGTGACGGTTTTCCCGCTCCCGAATGGTCCCGGGATGGCTGCCGTTCCGCCTTTTGCAATCGGAAACAGCCCGTCAAGGATACGCTGCCCGGTAATGAGCGGGATGGTCGGGTTCATCTTTTCGGCCACCGGCCTCGGGACACGAACCGGCCATTTCTGCATCATGGCGATCTGTGCCCCATTGTCGAGAGTACAGACGATCTCATCGACGGTGAATGACCCTGCCTTGATGCTCTTGACAGTACCTCCCTTCACATTGGGTGGGACCATGATGCGGTGCACGATGTTGGTCTCCTGGACTTCTCCAAGGATGGTCCCGGGAGACACGGCCGTGCCTTCCTTCACCAGCGGCTTGAATTCCCATTTCCTGGAATGGTCAAGGCCTGGAGCGGAGACTCCACGCTCGATGAAGTCGCCCATCTTCTGCACAAGCACTGCGAGGGGTCGCTGGATCCCGTCGTAAATACTTGTCAGCAGCCCCGGGCCGAGCTCCACCGCAAGGGAAAGCCCGGTATTGGTGACAGGTTCGCCCGGCCTGATCCCGGCGGTATCCTCGTAGACCTGGATGATTGTGTTCTCACCCTGGATCTTGATCACTTCTCCCATGAGCTCTTCTTTGCCGACCTTCACCACGTCGTACATGTGGGCATTAATCCCCACGGCGGTGACCACAGGACCGGCGATTCTCTTGAGAACTCCTGTTGCATCACTTTTTGATTTCTCTGTCTTCACTTCCACAGGTCAACACCCACTGAACGCTTTATCCTCTCCCTCATGGAGAGTCCTCCTTCCTCAGCACCGATTGTGATCACCGTAGGTTTCACCGATTCCTCGAGAGTTGTCTGCAGGCGGCGGGGCACCTTTTTCAGGTCACTGCTCTGAAGGACCAGGATCCCCACATCCGGATCTTCAAGTACCCGGTTGATATGCTCAACAAGTATCTCTTCGCTCTCAACCGGGTACGTCTTGCGTATTCCGGCGAGCCTGAAGCCAAGGATGAATTCCTGGTTTCCAATTACTGCGATCTCCATTATATCACCAGGTACCCCCGTATCCGATCGGGCGGGAGGTTCGATTCCTTCCCCCGGGCCAGGGCTCTCAGGTTGAAGATCTCGTACTTTTTCATTTCCAGGTATGCAAGGATGGGATGTATCGAGAACGGTTGCAGTTTTGACATGGTCTCCATTTCTGCAAGCTGGACTTTGATAAGGTCAATTTCGATCTCGCGGATGGATTTCTCCTCACGAAGCGTCTCCAGGAGCTCCCGGAGAGGCCTAGCCCGGACCAGCGGGACCAGTGCATCGATAAATTCATTCAGGTCCCTGATCTGGAGAATCCTCTGCATCACCTGGGGGGAGATACTACCACCCTGTATTGCTACATCCATGAACGCTTCACTGGACTGGTCAGCCCGAAACCTGAACATGTTCCGGATGTTCGTGATGTCAATATCAAGTGTGAGATAGTCCAGGAACTGCCGTCCTCCCTTGATACCGCTCCTTGCCATTGCAATGAGATCGGCGTAGAATTCCTTGTAAAGTTCGTTCTCGGCCTTTGGCAGGAGATCTTCTCTTACTCCCCCTTCAAATAACTTGGAGAGGAGTGGGTACTCTGCCTTACCCTTGAGGCTCTCGATGATCCGCTCGGGTGTCGGCTCCTCGATGAGGCGATCCAGGAAAGCCTTGTTGAGTTCCCCTGCCGGGATGAGGACTTCCTTGATCTTCCCGGGACGCTCCCCGTGTAGTTTGCCCCGTATCACGGTGAGGATGTTCTGGATGTCCCAGCGGCGAAGGTACGCCCTGGTGAGTTCCTTCAGCGTGCCGGGAGTGATCTTCTGGATATTCTGGTATTCTTTTGCCAGGTTCCAGCTCAGTGCGTTCTCGATAAGGTCAATACCGTGGAACGCAGTGGCGAGTTCGTCGATCTCCTTTTTATACTGGGTCTCCTCGACGAACCGGGTGATCTCGGAAAGCCCCATGTTCAGCATCCGAAGGTACTCCTCACGGGGGATGAGTTTGGATTTCCGCACCCGCATCCTGGTACACACATAGATGTAGGGATCCGGGCCGCCTTTCACTTCTGCCATAACAGCACTCCCCTACCCAAAGAGCAAGTCTGACGCATCTTTGAGTCCTGATTCCCATATCATGTCGAGGAATGTCCGGTAACTGAGATCCAGCTGAAGAGTCCCGTCTTTGCTCTCTACGGTCACCCCACCTTCAATGTCGACATCCCTGCCAGCGGAAAACGCTTTTAGTTCGGTTCTCTCGGCTAGGATCTGCTCCAGGAGTGTGCGATCACGAGCGTTCACATGCACAATCCCTTCATGAATCTCCTTTTTTGCCTCGATAAGGAGACGGGTGATCGCATCGCGGTGGAAACTCTCTGGTAAATCGGCAATGGAGGCAAGCGCCTTCTGATATACCTGGTCTAACAACTCCTTCTGTGTGTTCAGGAGTTCTCTTTTAACCAGGAGGTTTGCAGCCGAGCTCTCCTGAGAGAGGATGTACCCGGACTGCCGATCAGCCTCTTCGCTTGCAGCCTGTTTTATCTTGCCTCCCCGCTCCTGAGCAGCCGAGAGCACTCTTGTGGTCTCCTGCTGGCTCTCGCTACGAACCCGGTTCACTTCCTGCTGAGCCCTTTGGCGGATTTCCTCGAGGACTGCATCCAATCCCATAATCCGCTCCTTAGAATAACAGCAGCAGGCTTACGACGAGACCGAATATCACGATAGTTTCAGGGATAACAGTGAGGAGAAGAACCAGACCGAATACGTCCTTGTTTTCAGCCGTAGCTCCCACTGCCGCAGAGCCGACAGCCATCTCGGCGATACCGGTGGCAATCCCGGTGAGACCAACTGCGAGGCCTGCGCCCAGTGCCTTCATTCCAATCTGCGATGCCTTGATCATTTCCACTGTCATTTCAGTTGCTGCTACTGCTGTTGCTGCGTCTGCCATTTTTTTAATCCTCCGTAAATCTCTTTTTCATCCCGAAGGGAGCATATTTCTTGCCTCCACCTTTGTAGAACTTGGTGAAGAATTCGACATACTGTAACCTGAGGGACTGTAACCCTCCACCGAGCACACCTAGGATAGTGTTCAGGAGATGCCCGATGACAAAGACCAGCGCACCCATGATGATGATGATGGTTCCGAATGCTGTCAGTGATTCGAGCTGGGGTTCGATAATCAGTTCGATAGCGATGAAATTCACTACCATTGCAATTGCGACAGATGAGAGCCCCACACCCACGAGACGGGCGTAAGAAAGCACATGGCTTAAAATGGTGGGCAACTCGACAATTTCAAGGGCGGACTCACGCGCAATGAAGACAATACCAAGGAGTATCAGAACAATCCCGATAATCGATGATATATTCAGCCCCATCACAATCGGGAGCAATCCTGTGAAATCAGGCATCAGGGGGAGCGGAAATGCTGCCCAGAGCATGCATAAAATGCCCCAGAGCACCATGATCCATCCCAGATTTGCCAGGATGGTCTTTGTTTTGTGGGATCCATGATCCTGCCGGGCATGGTTGATTATTCCCAGGATTCTCCCGAGAGTGATCTGCAGTATCCCGATCCAGATTGCCATCATCATAAGGGAGGTCACATCAGGACCATGCCCTGATGCATGGCTCCCGATATTCAGGTGCCTGGAGAACAGGATGGGACTCCATGGAAGTGCGAAACCAAAACATTCGCTGTACAGAATTCCGAAGATGATGCTGGAAATACCGGCGTTCCTGCCGACGTCAAGGAGCTTTCTTCCATCGCCGCCGGGCAAAAATTTCCGGAGTGCCAGGCTGAATACAAGGAGAAGGATGCCGTATCCTACATCCCCGAGTATGATCCCGAAAAATATCGGGAATATGATCGAGATCAACAGCGTTGGATCAAGCTCACTGTACTTGGGTCTGGAATAGGTATCCATCAGCAGCTCAGAAGGCTTGGCAAAACCAACGTTGTGGTATTCCGTAGGGGCTACATCCTCGACTTCTGTGGGGTCCAGTTCATAGACATACACTTTTCCCCCCGTTGCGTAATGGATTCCCTGGCGGAATTTTTCCAGTTCGGTTGTCGGTACCCATCCTTCCACGATGAAGGATTCGCCGATCGTGGCAAAACGAAGCGGGGCTTCTGCCATCTCGATATCGGCGGTGAGAAGCTCGTTGCAGGCAAGGAACAGTCCCTTGTGCTCCTTCTTGATCTCATCGAGCCGGCGGTTGATCTCTTCGAGTTCACCCTTGACCGACAGGAGCTGGCTCTCGTAATACCCGATACGGGTTTTTGCGAGCCCCTCCTCTTCCGGAACGGGGACTGCCTGGAACTGGGCGTCGGCGAGTGCCTGCTCTGCAGCACTGCGGTCGTTGTTCGACACGACAAGGATGATCAGTTTTGCCTTTTTCGAATCGGTAGTGTAGATCTCGTGGGGAACATCAAGGGATAACTCCCTCGAGATATATCCGCAAAAGACAGAAAACGACCTGTACCCACGCAGGAGTTCAAGATCGAGGGGGACATCCTGGAATGGCTTCAACCCCTCGATCTTCTGTTCATAGTCCTTGATCTGGGTATCAAGATGCGTCCTCCTGGCAAGAAGATCCTCGACGTCCTTCTCGAGCGACGGCAATTCCTTCTCAATCAGTCCTGCCAGGTGTTCGGTTTTCTGTCTGTCGCCTGCATTTCCCTCCTCGTCTTCACGGATCATGAATGCATTCGTGATGCCCCTGAGCCGGAGCAGTTCGCGGGAAGTCTCATTCGCCTGAGGGAGGGGGGTACCGATGCGGTATCCCTCGTACTCTTTCCTGTCTTTCTCCACGAACTCTTCGATGTGGAACAGGTTCTGACGGTATATCTCCCGGATCACCGGTTCCATCTGTGATTTGGGGGCCGCTATAAGGACACGGGTCATTCCTTCAGGGGTGAGCATGGAGCCGCTCCTTGAACCGCGACACCAGAAGGTCGGCTGCCCTCCCGAGGTTGCGTGTCCCACGCTCCTTCAGTTCCGCAGCGCGTCGTTTTCCTTCCGCAAGAATCTCGTCATGTTTCTTCGCCGCGTTCTGTCGGGCTTCAGCCAGCCTGGCCTTCCTGTACTCTTCTGCATCATGGGTTGCTTTCATGATCAGGTTGTCGGCTTCGAGTTCAGCATTCGCAGTGCTCCGCTTCCTCTCAGCCATGGCCTCACTGATCATCTTCTGGTACTCAGCTTCTGTTTCTTTGATGTTTTTCAAGACCTCAGTCTTCATCCAACCCTCCTCTCACGGCACTTGAATATTAGACCGGAATTGGTCTTATATCTGTTGATATTTTTTTTGGCCAACAAAACTATTATCGGAACTCCCGGGAGAATCCGGGCTCAATCTCCAGGTATATTACGAAGATGGCATCACCTTTCGCGGGGGATTTTTTTGATAAAAAAGCCAGGGGATCCTGTAGAGATCTCTCTGATTGTATGGTTAAAGCTCAATTCAGGGTGGGTTGTGGGATTACCGCAATTTCAACATCGTCCGGGATATCGATGATACTGATACCGGATGGAGTACCGGAAAGGTGAACACCCCCGAGTTCTTCTGATGAACAGAGAAGGTGCTGCTCGGGGTGAGTGCCCCTTGCGATAGTGCAGGAAAGGAGGATCTCCTCGCCTGCCGAAACAACATACCGGAGTCTCCGGGAACCAGGGTGGTGTTTTGGCATCACCATGAGTGGGATATGGTAAGTCCTGACCAGTTCGAGGAGCATCCAGGCGGCATGTAAGGATCCTCCTTCAGGGGCTGAAACCGCGACCAGGTAGTGCGGTTCGAGGGTCTGGCAGTATTCTTCGGTGCAGGTCTCGATGCAGAGCGGGAAGCACCCGCCAACCTGTCCCGCAATGAGGAAGGATGAACCGCCCTTCAGGAGAAGGAGCTGATCATCCCTCACCGGAATGATTCTTTCGGGCATGTGATTGGGTTCCTTCCTTAAATGAAGATGTTGAAGATGACCAGCGCAATGACTAACATGATACAGGAATGCTTCACCCCAGCTTTCAATGATCCCTCCCCCATCTGGCCGGCAATGAGCCCTGAGAGGAGTGCCTGGAGTACCACGGAATGGAACATCAGGCGCAGTATCGCCTTGATACTCTCGCCGCTTACACCGGAAATCGGTGTCCCCTGCGGGATCCCGCCGGCTTCGACATTCCCGAGAATCGGAATGAAATTATTGGAGATTATTGCGACGACGAAGACAAACACCACAAATGCCAGGTAGATGATCGCGGTATAGATGAACATGTCGGAGAGCCGTTCCCGCTTGAGCAGTTCGGACATCTTGGCATCGCTTGCGGCAATTGCGAGGACATCTCCAATGGATCCGCTCATCTGGCTGGCCTTGGTAATCAGCGTGACGGTTCTTGCAATCAGGGGGGTCCTTATCCTGTCCTCGAACCGGATCAGGGCATCGGAAAAGCTCGCACCCCAGTCGATATCACGCTTGATCCGCTTGATCTCGTAAGAGAGGAGACCCAGGTTCGTGTTGACCATGATCCCGATTGCCTGCGCAATGGTGAGACCCACCTGGTTGATTCCCGCCATCCTGTCGAGGAATTCCGGGATAAGGGCTTCCATACCCTGGATGTTCCTGCGCCACATCTCATAGAAGAATGCATACGGGACCAGCACGATGAGAAGGGCAATCAGGATGTGGTCGTCCACAATGTCGATATACAGTTCGATATCGGAATACTGCGGGACTACCAAAACCAGGGCAACTATATACATGATGGCGATGGGAATGGTGATGAAGAGAGTGAGGGTGTAATTTTTCTGGAATGCGGCGAAGGGATGACGGAGGAATTCCCGCACGTTCCTGACCCGGTCGTACTTGACAAGCCTTGCAAAGAAGGGCTCCTCACCCTCCCTGTGATACACCTGGACATCACTGTATTCGTGCAGCCATTTTGCCCGGACAAACCGTTCCACGGTCTCGCTCTTGAGGGAAATAATGTCGATGAGCAGGATGAAGACTGCGGAACCGATGGGAAACACAAGGTAGACCACTGCGGTCATCTGCAGGATTGCGACACCCCCCATCATGCCCATCACCACCATGATGATGATCAGGAAGAGGGGTCCGGCAACAAAGAGGGTCACATAGGATTCGGCGACAAGGGAAAGGAACTGGAGGAACTGCTTCTGCTCGAACCGTGCCTCTTCCTGGTAGAGCCGCACCCTCCCTGAAAGGAAATTCACGAGGTCTCCCCCGCTCTCGATGACCGAGGTCATATCCTCGAGGAACTGCTTGAGCTTCTCTGACGGCGTGGTTTCCCTTAGGTGGCGGAGCGAGGTGATCACGTCGTACCCGAAAAAATCAGCATCCCTTACGACCTGCCGGAATTCAAGCGCAACCTCGCCGTAGATGCTGGCATTCTCGGAAAGGGACCTGAAGATGGGGATCAGCTGGGCTCCTCCTTTCCGCATCGCATACATGTACGCGACAGCGTTGTGAAGGGTCATGTTGATCTTTGTAGCCCTGTTGCCTTTCTGCAGACCCGGATACCTGAATGCCAGGGCTTGGATAATGAATGCACCCCAGAAAAAGGCAATCAGTGCGATGATGATTCGGATGGCCAGGAAGGCAGGAGAGGTGAAATCCAGATCCCGGGGAAAAGGGATATTAAATACATTGTAGAAATGGAGTATCCCGGTTCTATCGGCACTAAATATGAGGACACTGGTGATTGCGTATGCAAGTGCTGCAAACCCGAGTCCCCCGAGGATCGCAACCTGGACGGTCCTTCCTATGTAATGTTCAAGGGTGACCCCTGACCGGATGGAGGTCAGGTCGGCCTGGAGGCTCTGATACCGTATCGGATCACGATTTATCCATCTCCTGATCAGGGTATTGAACATCATTCAAGTACCCGGGAAAGGTTCTCCAGGTTCTCGATCACATGGCGCGGGTTGATGCTGTATGAGTGGAAGATCCTCGACACGCTCCTGTAATCAATAAGGTTCTGCTGCTTCATCGCATCGAGAATCCTCTTCCGTGTGGAAATTTCCTGCTCCAGCTGCTCCTTGCTCCACCCCCTTCGTTCCGCGATATCTGCATAGATGAACGACCTTCCTTTGTAGGTGAATACGTCCCTCACCGGGTCATAGTCGAATATGGTATTCACTCTCAGGTTCCCTGTCGAGGGATCGATCCCGGCAATCTCGACGATCTCAAGGCAGCGCCTCACCCGTTCGGTGCCCCTGTAGATCTGTGCCTGGACACTCACGATATTCAACGCAGTCACCATGTTCCTCGGGACATTGAGGGGTTCGTTCTCAAGCCGGTGAATCGCTGCATCCACACTCCCGGCGTGCATGGTGGAGAAGGTGGTATGGCCGGTGTTCATTGCCTGGAACAGGGTCTGGGCTTCGACACCCCTGACCTCGCCCACCAGGATATACTCGGGACGCTGGCGCATTGCTGCCCTGAGCAGGTCGAACATGGAGATGATATTTGATCCTTCTGCCACGGTCTCCCGTGTCACGCTCGCGATCCAGTTCTCGTGGTAGAGCGTGATCTCGCGGGTATCTTCGATGCTGACCACCTTGGCCATGGGAGGGATAAAGAGCGAGACGGCATTGAGCGAGGAGGTCTTCCCGGAAGCTGTCCCCCCGATGAAAAGGAGGCTCTTGTTATTTTCAATCGCAAGCCAGAAGAACGCGAGCTGGTCGGCGGAAAAGGTCCCGTATTCCATCAGCTCCACAGGGGAGAAGGGATCCTCCCTGAACTTGCGGATGGTAAACGACGTACCCCTGGTGGTCACTTCGGTCCCGAGGGTGAGCTGGAGCCTCGACCCGTCAGGAAGGGTAGCGTCGAGCATGGGTGTCCCGGTGGAGATGTGCTTTCCCGAACGCTGGGCAAGGGAGATTGCAAGGGAATTTAACACGTCTGCCTCGAACATGATATTGGTCTTGACATTCCGGTATTTCCGGTGGTACAGGAATAATGGCACACGGTTTCCATCGCACGAGATATCCTCGAGGTACGGGTCTTTCATGAGTGCCTCGATCCGTCCCCATCCTATGAAATTGCGGACCAGGTAGTACTGAAGCCGGAAGAGGCTTCCCTCTTCGAGCGTGATACCGTACTCATCAATCAGCGAGTGCATCTTTTCCATCAGGAGGATTCTCCGGTCTTTCCCGAGTTCATCGTCAGAAAGGATCAGGACGGACCTCATGTCTTCATGCAGCCGCTCGAGGAGTTCATATTCGAATTCGGAGAGGCGGGGCTCATACAGGAGATATTCAACCTGGTTGGTCTTCTCGTTGAGGGCGATGATAATGAGAGACCGGCCTTCATCCACCCAGTAACGGTTGACCTCCTGGTATCCCGGGGGAACCTCAGCCTCCACCAGTGACCCGTACTTCTGGAAATCATATTCGGGGATTGCCAGGGTATATTTCCTGCGGGAAAATGCACGGGAAATGGAAAAATCCGGAGGTGTGGTGTCGATCTCATCCTTCCCTTTTACGGGCTTGAGCCGGTCAGCAATACCCTTCAGTTCCGGAATTTTGAGTGGCACGAAATAACCTCTGGGTCCTGCAACAGATTGTGGAGATACGGTCTGTTATAGGATTGGTATCCCATCACACCTATATAAATACATAATTGGCGGCTGGCAGGGTACGAGATCCCTGAACATTCCCGTTCATACGAAATGTGCCATCCCTGACAGAAATCTACATGTATCCCTGAATCCTCATTTCATACAATACTTGAGGTTCTGCATGCACGATACGGCGCGCCGGACGATGCCCACCGGTATTGCATCCCTCGATCCGGTGATGGAAGGAGGGGTTCCCCCCGGGTCAGTTATCCTCCTTCTCGGGGATATTGGTGCAGGGAGCAACGAATTTGTCTACAGCTCCATCATGCTCCTCTCGAGGATGAAGCACAACCCCGGCAGCGAGAATTTCCATCTTCCTGCCGAGATCGATTACATAACCTTCACCAAGGGCACTGACGATGTCGTCGGGGAGATGCAGCGGTCCTTTCACCCGGACCTGACAGAGGCAATCGCGGATGTCAAATTCCGGGATCTCTCGCAGATCTACTTTGACTCGAGCATCATTCCCCTCGAATGGTACTCGGAAAAAGACGTCTTCTCAAGGCTCCAGTCAAGGGGCGAGCATGACAACATTCTGGCCAACCTTGCCGTCCAGCTGAACAGCATTCCAAAGAGCAGCCTGATCGTCCTTGACTCCATCACTGACCTTGCAAGCCATTACAGCAAGAATGGAAAATGGAATGATTTTTCGGCCTTCCTCCGGGGACTGCAGAGAGTGGCAAAAGGGTGGAACTCGACCATCTACCTCATCCTCACCAGGGGGATTCTTGACCCGCCGCTCGAGCTCGAGGTTGCGGACGCCGCTGATGCAGTCCTCTCGTTCCGCTGGGAGGAGACCGCGGGAGCCCGGCGGCAGCGTGTAATGTACATTGAAAAATTCAGGGGATTGATGACGTTCCTCGAGGAAAAAGATCTTGTCAGGTTTGCGGTCAGGATATCCTCGACAGAAGGGTTCGACGTGAGCAATATCCGGGTGGTCATATGAACGAGGAGAGGATCAAGATTGGAATCGAAGGCCTTGACCAGATGATGGGCGGGGGTCTGATACCGGGAAGTATCGCTGCACTCATCGGGACCTATGGAACCGGCAAGACCACGTTTGCCCTCGAGTTCATCTGGCAGGGACTCAGGAATGGCGAACACGTCATCTATATCAGCCTCGAGGAGCGGGAGGACCGGCTGCTTCGTTACATGCAGGAGAAAGGATGGGACGTCACACCCTACAGGGGAAAAGCCCTGTCGGTCCTGAAACTTGACCCGTCAGATTTCAATCTCGCCATCAACAGCATCAAGAACGAGCTCCCGGTTCTCGTGAAGCAGGTCGGTGCCCAGAGGGTCGTGATCGATCCGATCTCGCTCTTTGAGGACCTCTTTGACCGCGACTCCGACCGGAGGAGGGAGATGTTCCGCTTCGTTGACACCCTGCGGGACCAGCACTGCACCATTGTGATGACCAGCGAGACCGACAAGGACAATCCGTTCGCAAGCCGGCACAATCTCATCGAATATCTTGCCGACACCGTAATCCTCCTCCGCTATGTCAGACCGAGCGATCTCACCGATGTGCACCTCGCGCTCGAAGTGGTAAAGATGCGGCTCTCCTCCCACTCCCGCGAGATAAAACCATACGAGATCCAGCAGGGACAGGTCCTGGTATATACCGAAGCCAACGTGTTTTGAGCAGCAGCGGACGGAGAGTCCGCTGCTGCGGGGGAACAAGGGGGTGGATCCGGAGGGGGTGAAACCCCCTCTGGTCAGAGAATTTCGATGATTTCCTGAAAGCCCAACCCAGAATATCTGAGAGGGATCAGGGAGCAGCAACGGGAGCAGCAGCGGACTGAAAGGTCCGGTGCTGCGGGGGAACCCTTTTGAGAGGTTCAGGATGAGGGAGACAAGTACCGGTATCGGACTGAAAGCCGAAATGCCGCCCTGGTGATGATTATGGTATAGTGCCTCCTCGTCTATTCGATTAAGGGATGGCAGTTCAAGAATATCCTGCGTGAGAGGAATATGATGATCCGGGGACCAGCTGGGGAAACCTACGCAAAAGCCGAGGGCCAAGTAGGTGTATTTTCTCTTACGGAGTGTGCGGCAGATTGATGAGATTGTTGAGAATTCCCGTGTTCGGATAATTCTCAATTTTCATGCCGATTTATGTGATATTATCCGCTTGATGGTGCCAAATGTGGAAAAATATTATTCGTGAAAAAATTAATGCCGAGTGTCGGTTTAATCATTTGTTGAACCAATTTCAATGAAGAATTTTCTGAATATCTTTCTATTCATAACTTTAGGGGGCCAAAATTTTTCAATTAATGAGATTCCCAAGCAAGATGATACACATAAAAAGAATGAAATATTTACCCCTGTAACAATATCGCATCAAGACCGCGACGAAAGACCTGAAAACTGGGGGAACAATTTCTTTCAGGATCCATGTGAAGAGAAATGTTCTGCGCGACCTCGATCTTCGGCATGCCTTGGGGATAATATCGATATCTTTGTAACACCTTCTCCAATTTTTTCCATGGATCGGAAATATCATCGGGATTAATAATTCTTGGTTTATTCACGAAATTATTAGATATTTTTGGATATGCCGTTTTAATAGCACGCCGATCGCCGAAAAACCATGATTCAAGTTCCTCAATCACGATCCTGTTCAACACCTGAAAAGAATCGAAACGGGGTACTGAGCTCTTTGTAGTGAATTGTGCTTCAAGCGCAATCTCTTCCAGTTTTCGCTTTAATCGAAGGCAATCATCGTTATCCCTGTCAACCAAGATAACGATCCGATAGTCTTCGGGTATCCACCTTTTGTATCCACTGAGGTGAACCGGTAATTTTTTCAAAAGATCCTGTTTCCCTTGAAACACCCGAATTGCATAAGTAACGCTTGAAGGGAGAATACAAGGGAGCATGTTGTTTAAAGCAGCTTCTATGGAAGGTTCTTCGACTAAAAATTCGAAGTGCATGCTATCCCTGTTCAAGAATCAGGGGGATCTGTCTCGTGATCTTTGGACCTCCGGCATTCGTGAGCGGATCGCCTACCTCAAAATACCCTTCGGCCCATAAATAACCGAGAAGAGCTCCTGAATCGACGAATTCTGGGATCCCTTTCATATGAAAAGCGCACTTTGCCTGGGTATAACCTTTTTCATCACGATATAATACCCACAACTCCTTCGGCTTCAGCCCATTCACAAAATAGGGAGAATGAGTAGTCGCGAGTAATTGTGACCGGGACGAAGAACCCCGGAATTCTTCCGCAAGTCCTGGCAAGAGTCGCGGGTGAAGGTAATTCTCCGGTTCTTCAATTCCTATCAGTTGGGGTGGCTTTGGATCATAAAGAAGCGTCAAATAGGCAAGCATTTTTAACGTTCCATCAGAGGCAAATTTTGCGAGGACCGGACGTTCGAATGGTACATCCTTAATCTGTAAGAGAAGCCTTCCATCAGCGAGCAATTCTGCATCGACCGTCTGTAGCATAGGTACACGTTTTGACAGGGTCCACAAAATTGTCTGAAGCTTATCTGGATACTGCTCTTTTAAATACTGGATTACATTTGGCAAATTATCCCCCGTGGATGAAAGCCTCTCCTGAGGTCCTGCTTCGGGCACACCTCGTGTCGCATCTGCGCTTAAATAGGAAAGATGCCAGTCAGAAATGAATTGTCGTAGTGCGCTGATCCTGGGATTTTTCCCTAATTGTCCGAGTGTGCTCACCGCCAATCGTTCCGGTGAATCAAGGGCCTCTTCAACTCTTAAATCCTGTTCGTCAGGCGTTTCTCCTGAAATCACCTGCCCGGCACCATTTTTAAAGTCCAGGAACCGCCAGGGTTTTCCCGCTTCTTTTCGTCTCCACTGCAACCATTCCTCGGCAATATACGGACCTTTTACGTTTTCTTCAATTGCGATATGATACGTGATCAATGGGGTGTCTTTTCGCTCCCGGTATTTGATATCAATCACAATGGGGCCTGAACACCCGCGTGTGCGAAGTTCTTTAAATCTACCGCGTTTATCCCAGGCTTTACGTAATCCAACCGTGAAACATTCGGATAGAAACGCAAACACATCAAATATCGTTGATTTTCCACTTCCATTCGGGCCAAGAAATACAGTAAGAGGAGTAAGATCTTTTAATTCCAAATTGTGTAATGCCCGGTAATTTTGTACATGTAAATATTCAATCCGAGGCACAAATTGAGGAGTTCCGGGATTTTTTTCCATCTGGAGCATATCCACCACGTGCTTACTGTCGTTAATAGAACCGATATTCTAATTAAGTTGTTGTCCATGAGTAAAGATACGATTCAATTGAACCTATTCCGTACCAAATTGAAACACTTTTAGTCCCAATTGACCTTTATATGAGTTCAAATGAACAATTTTTTTTAAATTTCCAATTTTATCACAAGAAGAAACTTGGCCACCATAGGTCGCCTCAGGGTTGAGGGGCGGATCCCCCTCAGAATCCCTCGATTCCAATAAGGTGGAGGACTATCACGATGATCGCACCGGGAATTCCGCCGAGAATGCAGAGCAGGACATTTACAAGCGAGTAGGGGATCTCGGGCCTTCCAAGACTCCCCATGATATTGAACAGGTTCATGAAGAAGAGGACCAGGAGACCCAGGATGGAGTTGATGATAAGTTTCGTGATGTCTTTGAGAAGGAAGAAGAGTGCTACTGCGATGAGAATTCCCGCAATCAGGACCGCAATATCAACATTCATGCTTAACTACCAATGATCGCCAGGTTTTTTAATTGTATCTCAGGGAGGATCATGGAGCCGACAACCCTCGTGTCTTTTGAAATACCACCGGTCTCCATCAGGACATTGAAGACATTCCCGGAGAGCATCGCCTTCCTTACCGGGAATTCTACTGTTCCGTCCTGCAGCACATATGCGTTCGAGAGTTCGACAGAGAAATCTCCTGTGAGGGGATTTGCGGTATGAGCTCCCACCACGTCGTTCACGTGGACCACACGGCCTTCCCGCAGGTTTTCTTCTCTCCCGTCAAGTGTCAGGGTGTGGGTCCCGATGGTCGGGGATCCTCCGTGTCCTCCCCTGACCGCATTTCCTGTGGTCTTCTTACCATACCGGTAGGCGGTCTTGAGGTCGTACGCAAATTCCCGGAGGATGCCGTTCTCGACGAAGTGCACAATCCTTGTGGGAGTCCCCTCGCCGTCCCACCTGCAACTCGAGAGACCGCGGGGATGGAATGGATCATCACGGAGGGAGAGCGTCCTGTCCATGACCTGCTGCCCCTGCAGCGACGCCAGGCGGGACCGCCCAGCGTGGACGTTCTTGCCGCTCAGTGCAGGAAGGAAGACTCCTCCTAACAGCTGGGCGAGGGCAATCGGCGAGAGAACGATATCGTAATTGCCGGACACGATATCCTTTCCGTGCTGTGAGGAATGTGCCAGGTAGGCTGCCTTTTCACCCACGATTCGCGGATCGATGTCCATCTTCCACGAAGCATCGTACTCGTATCCTGTCGATTGCCCGACAATCGTCTCCACCCCGACGCTCACCATGCTCTCATAGTCCTGGTAACAGAGCCCGCTGGTGTTGGCAAGGGTTCCGGTATACCTGGCTACCTCGGCGCTCCCTGAGGTGATCTCGACAGGATAGGACTTCGTTCCCTCAACTAGTTCTGAAAGGAGCGTTTTTGCGGTCTTTGCGTCAGGCGTGACATCGGGATCATAATTCACCGGCGTCGGATCAAGGTTCTCCGGACCCGGAAGTCCCTCCCAGTCCTGGGGCGTGGCGAGGGAGGCACTGGCAATCGCGGCATCCATGCAGGCATTCCATGTCTCCGGGTTCATGGTTGCAGAGGTCCCGATATGCCCTTTGTGGATCACCCGTAACGAGAGGCCCTGCTGGTTTGCTCCCGATGCATAGTGAATCTCGTGCCGTTTTAACCGTGCGCTGACTGAAAATCCCGAGAACAGGTACACCTCAAGTTCGTCAACACGCTGTGCGCCTTCGTGCAGGATCTGTTCAATGAGTTCCACTGCCACCCACCACCGCATCGATGAGGAGAACATGGGGAGCCCCATCACTCACCGGGACGCTCTGGCCTCCCTTCCCGCAATATCCCTGGTGCATCTTCTTATCCCGGGCGCAGAGTGAGATGGCATGCAGTGTTTTGAGGATCTCTCCCGAGAGCGAGACATCTCTCACCATCTCCCCAACTTCTCCACGCTCGATCAGATACCCGTACTCGGCATTGAACTGGAAGATGCCCCTGCCGGGATCGACCTGGCCGCCCCTTGACCCTTTGAGAAGGATCCCTGACCGGCACTCACTGACGAGTTCATCGACCATGCTGTCCCCGTTCTCGATGAAGGTATTGCTCATCCTCACCTGGGGAGGCTCTCCTGCCATGGCCCGTGCATTCCCTGCATGGCCAAATCCCACAGCGGCAAGTGTCTCCCGGTTGTGCAGGAACGCCTGAACTCTGCCCTTCCTGATGATCTCAGTTCTTCCCACACGGCTTCCTTCGGCATCGAGCGGCTCGAATCCGAACTCCGGCAGCGATGGGTCATCGACGATGGTGACTGAAGGGCTCGCGATCTGCCGGCCAATGGTGCCCTCAAGGACGGATCCACCCTCCTGGACGAGATCAGCCTCGCTCGCGTGTCCCACCGCCTCGTGAGCGAAAACCCCTGCAAGTTCGGGATCGAGCACTGCATTCATAGCACCTCCGCGTGGCGCCCGGGCATCGAGGAGTGCAATCGCCCTCGTCGCCGCCACGTTTCCGCACTCCTGGCGGTGCCTCAGGTTGAAGTCCTGGATGGCATGCTTTCTCACATATCCCATCTGCATGTCGCCCTCCCGTTCCGCGATGGCCATGATCGAGAACCCTGACCTGCACAGCGAATACGAATACTCTTCGCCGGAACTATTCTCAAACCGGACCGTTTCGGTCCGTTCGATGTAACTGGCCCGGGTGCTCTTGATACCGTCAATGCGTGCGCCCTTCTCGATCCCCGACAAAAGTTCCTGCTTCTCTTCCAGGTGAACATCCCCGGGATCCTCCCTGAGTGCCGGGACAGGGATGATCCCACCGGGGACATCGGCGAGAGTGACTTCCTGGCTCGTCAGGGATGCAAGGCTTCCTCCCCGTTTCAGGAGTTCTTCAAAGGATCTGCCGTTCGGCCTCGTATACGAGTCGATTGCAAGTATCCCCCAGCCCTTCTGACCGAGAATCCTGATGATGGCACGGTCAACGAACGAGGTTCCTGCGGATTCAACCCTGGTATTGTCGATGTCGATGTGGGTGACCGTGCCCGTTACGTGGCGAACGTCAAAATAGCGGATGCCCTCCATAGTTTCACGCCGTGGGGGTGGTGATTACCGTGCTGTCGAGGAATGGTCCGGAAGGGGTCGATGCCATCTTCCGGAGCTTTGAGAGGAAACCCTCGCGGTTTTCAGGCACCAGTGCGATCTTCAGCACGTCCTCGATGTAGTCAACAGGGATGATGGTGACAAGGGATTTGTAGCGTTCCTCGATCAGGACATCGTCGATGTTTGCCCTCGGGATGAGCACAGTCTTTATCCCGGCCTTGGCAGCTGCCTCAATCTTGAAGGTCACACCACCCACAGGGAGCACATCACCCCGAACGGAGAGAGATCCGGTCATACCGATATCCTGGCGGACAGGGATGCTCTCAATGGCGCTGATGACCGCGGTTGCCACACTGATCGAGGCGGAGTCGCCTTCAACCCCGCCGTAGGTTCCGATGAACTGGATATGGACATCCATGTTCTTGATGTCCTTTCCCGTGAATTTCTTGAGAATCGCACTCACGTTCTTGATGGATTCCTGGGCAATCTCTTTCAGCATACCCGTGGCGATCACCGTACCGCTTGCTCCCTGTGCAGGGGTAACCTCTGCCATGATCGGGAGCACGGAGCCCGAATCGCTTCCCATCACCGCGAGCCCGTTCACGCGGCCTATCCTTGTTCCTTCGACAACGGTGAGTTCATACTCCCTGCTCCGGTGGATGTATTCATCGGAGACCTGGTCTTCGATGGATCTCGCGGTCTTCTTGGCGGCAATCACATGATCTGCGGTTGTCACTTCGGATCCATCCTGCCGGGCGAGGTCTCCCGCAACGCGTATGAGTCCACCGATATCACGGAGTTTGAGCGTAAGGTGGCCTTTCCGGTTGGACCGCCTCCGGGCCTCCCGGATGATCTCTTCCATCGCCCCCTTGTCAAAATGGGGGATTTTTCCGTCGTTTTTCACTTCCTGGGCAATGAAGCGGATGAATTTTTCCCGGTTCTCCGGGGTGTCGGGCATGCTCTCGCTCATGTACACTTCGTACCCGTATCCCCTGATACGGGAACGGAGTGCCGGGTGCATCCCCTGGATGGCGTCAAGGTTTCCGGCCGCGATCATGATGAACTTGCAGGGGACCGGTTCGGTCCTGACCATTGCTCCGCTCGACCTCTCGCTCTGCCCCGTGATCGGGAACTCCCCTTCCTGGAGGGCGGTAAGGAGGTTCTGCTGGGAGTGTGGGGTGAGTGTGTTGATCTCGTCGATGAAGAGAACCCCTTTGTGGGAGCGGTGTATGGCTCCTGCTTCAACCCTGTCATGGCTGGGGGTCTCAAGGCCGCCGCTCTGGAACGGATCGTGCCTGACATCGCCAAGGAGTGCGCCTGCATGCGATCCCGTGGCATCGATGAAGGGAGCAACGGTTGTCGTATCGTTTGAGACGAGGAGCTTCGGGACCATGGACTCCTCCCGGGGAGTGGCATAGCGAAGCGCCATGAAGATAAATGCTGCAGCGATGACTCCCATGAGCCACTGGGAGGAGATGAAGGCATACCCGATAATGCCGATCATAAGCAGCATAACAAGGGTGTTCCGGAGCTGGATCTTCTTTCTCGCCTCGGCCTTGTGTGCACTCACGATCTGCTTTCCCCTGCCGGCGGGAACTGTCCTTACAATGGGATTGTTCTGGTCATCCGAGTTCGGGTACACCAGGATATCCTGCATCTCCTCTTTGGGGAGCAGTTCTGCCATGGCTTTTGCCAGCATGGATTTCCCTGTCCCCGGACTTCCAATCATCATCACATGGCGCCTCTGCGTGGCGGCTTTCCTGATGACCTCGACGGCATGTTCCTGGCCGATTACCTGGTCGATGAGTGACGGGGGCACTTCCACCTGGGAAGAATTTTCCATAGTAACTTCGACGGGGATCACCTCGTCCTGGCCGTCTTCGACTCTCTGATCGGATTCCATGCGAAAAATGACCTCTTCTCCGTATGAGATAGAGATATAATTTATTCCTGCTCGTTTAAGTACTTTCAGCCTGAGGTAGAGGATATGTTGGTTGTAAGCACGGAATATTCACAAATACTGGCCGCACATGTCGCACACGCCCTTGATTGCCGGCTGGGCGGAGTGCGGTTCACCCGTTTTCCCGATGGTGAGCACTACCTGCGGATGGATTCTCCTGAGAAGGAGATGGTGATTGTAGGAAGCGTCCCCGATGCAGATGCACTGGTCCAGCTCCTTCTCCTCATCGACGCGTGCGAAGGTTCTGAATGCACTCTTGTGGTTCCCTATCTCGGATATGCGAGGCAGGACAAAAAGTTCAATCCCGGTGAGCCGCTCAGCGCACGGGCGATTGCACGGGTGTTCTCACATGGAGTTTCACGAGTATTCACGGTGAACGTGCATGACAGGAGAGTGCTCACCCATTTCGGGGTTTCTGCACAGGATATCAGCCTTGCAGCGGAGATCGGCCGCTACCTCTCTTCACAGCCATTCACAAATCCCCTCATCCTGGCACCGGACGACGGTGCAGCGGAATTTGCGTCGCAGGTTGCCGGCACTTGCGGCTGGCAGCACGATCACCTCGAGAAGGTCCGCATCACCGGCGATGAGGTCCGCATCGAGCCCAAGCACCTCGAGGTGAAAGACCGCGATGTGGTGATTGTTGATGATATCATCTCAACCGGAGGAACCCTCGCGACGTCTGCGGCAATGCTCGGTGCACAGGGAGCTAAGAGCGTCTCATCGGTGTGCGTGCACGGGGTTCTGGCAGAGGGGGCGTACATCCGGCTCCTCGCAAAAGGCATACGGGAAGTGACGTGCAGCGATACGCTGGAGCGGGCCTGCAGCCGGTATACCGCGGGAACCGCAATTGCCGAAGGGATTCGGGGTAACTTCTGACCAACCGGTTCATGGATGAAGGGTGATGGGATATGCAACGGGTGCTTGATACAACGGCATTCTTCCTCGAAATTCCATTTGAGGGAGAGATCTTCACCACTCCCCTCGTCGTAGATGAGCTCAACGATGCCAGGTCCCGCTGCAGATTTGAAGCACTCTCTGCATCAGGTCTCCGGGTCATGAGCCCTTCCCGGGAATCTCTCGAGAAGATCGATCAGGCATCGGCAGGGAGCGGTGACAGGGACGTCCTCTCACCGGCAGACAGAGAAATCCTCGCACTTGCACTCGAGATCTCCGCAGGGGTGGTCTCCGATGATTATGCACTCCAGAATGTTGCGCATCACCTCGGCATTCCCGCAACACCCCTGCAGCAGAGGAGGGCGAGAAAGCGGACGTGGAGGTTCAAGTGCCCGGGATGCGGGAGGTATACGGATGGCCCGGGTGCATGCCCCGTCTGCGGAGCCGTGCCAAAAAGAACCATTAAGTAGCTTTATGCACATTTTTTCACCATGTCGTCGCTCGACGAGCTGATCCAGAAAGCCAGGATGCTGCTCTCAGAAGGTCACAGCCCCGGGCAGATAGCCGATGAACTCTCTCTCTCGATGGAGACCGTGACCTGGCTCCTGACCCAGCAGAAAGGATCTGTCATTCCGAAGGATGTACATATCGACTGGACCGCGGTGAGCGGCCAGGGCCCCCTTCTTGACGGAATGGCGATGATGCTCCTCAAGCGCTACTACGCCGCACTTGATCAAGGAGAGAAGGAGGAGGGATACTCGGATCGTTTCCCTACCCTTGCGGTCGGGATCTCCATATCGGGCATCCCGCTCGCAACCCTGATTGCCGTCGAAGAGGATATCAAGCTGGCTATTTACCACCCGGCCAAGCACAGCACCCAGGACCCCCCCGTCGGATCCATCAGCGGGAATTTTGCCTCGGTCACGGGGGAACGGTGCGTGATTATTGATGACGTCATCACATCAGGGAATACGATGCAGGACGTGATCAAGTACCTGCGCCGCCACGGGGCGACACCGGTTGCCATCTGGGTGATCTTTGACAAGCGCGGGCTTCGGGATATCGATGGCGTTCCGGTGTATTCCCTCTTTAAAATTTCCCGCATTGACTGAATTTCCCATCCCTCCTTTTTTGAGAAATAGATTAGTTTATATAGAAGTTTAATTCCATCTTTTACAACATCGGAGGAATCGCTATGCTTGGTGGACAACCGATTATCATTCTTAAAGAGAACGTGGAGCGAAACAGGGGTTTAGAAGCCCAGCGCTCGAATATTGCGGCTGCAAAGGCGATTGCCAGTGCGGTCAGGACGACCCTGGGACCCCGTGGCATGGACAAGATGCTCGTGGAAGGAACGGGCGATGTGACCATCACCAACGATGGGGCAACCATCCTCCAGGATATCTCTGTGGTGCACCCGGGTGCAAAGATGGTCATCGAGGTTGCACGGGCCCAGGATGAAGAAGTGGGAGACGGCACGACCACGGCAGTGGTGCTTGTCGGGTCTTTCATGGAGAAGGCTGAACAGATGATCGAGCGGAAGATCCACCCCACGGTGATTGCAGAGGGCTACCGGCTTGGCATGAAGAAGGCTCTGGAGATCCTGGACGATCTCTCTTTCTCGATCGATCCCTACGACAGGGAGAGCCTGATCAAGATCGCCGATACCGCGATGACAGGGAAGTCGATTGAGTCGGTGAAGCACAAACTGAACGGGATTGCCGTCGACGCGGTCATGGCCATCTCCGAGAAGGATGGGAAAAAGATCACCGCCGACGAGGACAACGTGCTCATCAAGAAGCAGTCCGGCGAGACCATGGACGATGCCGAGCTGGTCCGCGGCGTGGTGATTGACAAGACCCGGATCAGCGAGGACATGCCCCGGAAGGTCAAGGACGCACGGATCGCGCTCGTTGCAAGCCCGATGGAGATCAAGAAGACCCAGGTGAAGCAGAAGATCCACATCAGCTCGAGCGAGATGGTCAGCGCCTTCTCTGAACAGGAGAGGCAGGCCTTGAAGCGGTTCGCCGACAAGGTCATCGAGAGCGGGGCAAACGTCCTCCTCTGCCAGAAGGGCCTTGCCGAAGCAGTCTCCTTCTACCTCGCGAAGGGAGGAGTGCTCGCGGTTGAAGACGTCCCCGAGAAGGATATGAAGTTCGCCGCAAAAGCCCTCAATGCCCAGATCGCCAACAAGGTTGACGAGCTCTCTCCCGAGATGCTGGGCCATGCAGAGATGGTCGAGCAGCTCGACAATGCAGAGTTCATCAAGATATCGGGATGCAAGAACCCGAAGACCGTGACTATCCTCCTTCGGGGATCGACCGAGTACCTGCTTGACGAACTCGAAAGGGCAGTCGTGGACGGAACCCGTGTCGTCATGGACGCCATGGAAGACAAGAAACTCGTGGTCGGCGGAGGGGCTGCGGAGACCGAGATCCTCATGAAAGTCCGCGATTATGCCGACAATGTCGGTGGTCGTGTGCAGCTGGCCATTGAAGCGTATGCCAGTGCGTTCGAAGTGATCCCTGTCACTCTTGCCGAGAACTCGGGATACAACCCGGTCGACAAGCTGGTCGACCTGAAGAACGCCCATGCAAAGGGGCAGAAGAACGCCGGTCTGAACGTCTACAACGGAAAGATCATCGACATGAAAACGGAAGGCGTGATCGAACCCCAGCGTTCAAAGCGTCAGGCCATCCAGAGTGCGACCGAAGCGGCAATCATGCTGATCCGCGTCGATGACATGATGGTCACCCGCGAGGGCGGTGCACCCGGCGGTATGCCCGGCGGCATGCCCCCGATGGGCTAAACACTATTCATTTTCTCAATTTTTTTCAGGGATTCTTCTTTTCTCGGGGATTCTTGACCGCACGGCCACGTCCTCCCCGGGAACCATTTTATTGGTCCATACAGAAAGCGCCCAGGACACGATATCTTCCGGGATCGAGTGTATTACCCTCTCTTGTCCCCTGCCTTGTACAGACACAATAAAGAGCATCTTTTTTTGCCTGTAAAAACCCGAATTTTAAGAAAATGAGCGATTATATCAGTATTTTCCATAAGGGTGAGCGGTATTTCCCCTGGAACCATCGTACCCGGATGAAAAAGCACCAAACGGAGGGCGTACAGGGCTTTTTTTGGGTAGTCAGAATGAGAGGGATTCACACTGTCTCGCCGGCGATGATCCCGGCATGCCTGAGTACCACCCATGCAAGGGGGGTTCCTTCCTTCTCTTTTTTCAGGAAGCCCGCTCATCCCCTTGAGCAGGTCGAGAGGATCTCCACCTCGTCCTCTTCAATCGGTTTGTCCTGCGGGAGACTCTCACCATGGAAGAGGATCAGCACAATATCAGGGATGATCCCGAGCGAGAGGAGCGCATCCTCATACGTGGAACCTTCAGGACCCTCGTAGTCCACCACGTCTCCACCGGGGACCATGGAAAACCTGCACGTCACGCTCATTCGATAGGATTATACGAACGCGAAAGAAAAATATCTAACCCGTGCCGAGGTAGTCTAGCCCGGAAAGGCGGTAGCCTCGAAAGCTACTGGCGCTCGCCGCCTCGGGAGTTCAACTCTCCCCCTCGGCGTATTAAAGCCATTTTCTTATCCCCTTTTTTCTTTGGGTATAGCTGTATTTTAACCACCAACCTCGTAACCAAACTACGAGGGAAAAATGGCAGTAATCCAGTGTCCAAAATGTAGGTCAAAAAAAGTATACCTGCTAGGGACCGGAAAGAGGCGCTGT
>Ga0265297_10002879_pt1 | contig 33112 bp, 30 predicted proteins | sample Munlanlwell13791_FD_192502 | JGI IMG/M metagenome (GOLD analysis project Ga0265297, IMG submission 192502) | Leachate microbial communities from a municipal landfill in Southern Ontario, Canada - Leachate well 137-91 | ecosystem: Engineered > Solid waste > Landfill > Unclassified | place...
GTCCCCAATATATCCCACTTTATAGGACCTGTAACCACATTATCATATTCCATGGCTTTATCCCCATATCTCATGCAGTTCTTAAGTCTAAACTCCACCGGGTCCATATTGATCGCTTCAGCAGCCTCGTCAATGATTCTCTCTATACCATACAAAGCCTCCGGATCTCCAAACCCATTCATAGCACCGTAACCCAGCACATTAGTCAATACTCCACAGGTCTCCGCTTTAGAGTTTTGCCACCGGTAAAGCATGCTGCAGGGTCCAACAATGGCCCCAGCCTGGCAAATATAAGGGACTACGGTATCGCTTCCGAAATGGGCAATTATCCTGCTGTGTATTGCAGTTATCGTCCCGTCTTTCTTAACGCCGATTTTATTGTGGTTATTGTAATCGATACGATGATGGGTACCTATAAAATCCTCGGTACGGCTGAATACCGTTCTTACCGGTCTGCCTGTTCTCTTTGCCATAATGGCTACCAGAGTTGCTGTTTTTTCCGGAGATTTGCCTCCGTAACATCCCACAGAGGAATTAGCAATTAGCCGGATACTGGACTGAGGAATGCCCAAGTTAAAAGACAGGTCCATTAAAAGAGGTAAAGGTAGCTGAGTATCAGCCCAACAGGTTAGTTTATCGCCAGTCCACTCACACAAAACCGACCGCGGCATAGGAGAGCAATTATATTGTATTGGGGTTTTGTAATTGCCTTCCACTATATAATCAGCTTCAGCAAATCCCTTGTCTATGTCACCACATTCCAGCCTCAGCCAGCCATCTTTATCTAACCTCGGTAAATCGACAAGCTCGGTGCCGTGATAAATGTTAGTGCCGTATTCCTGGTTAGCCAGCGGAGCGCCAGGCTTAATAGCTTCGTCAGGATCGGCCACTGCCGGCAGGACTTCATATTCTACTTCTATAAGCTTTAGAGCTTCTTCTGCTATCTCATCAGTTATGGCAGCCACGGCTGCGACTTCCTCGCCCGGATGATGCATCGTATCATCCAGCAGAAACTCAAACTTTCTCATGGGATGAAGCTTAGGTACGTTCTGATGAGTCAGGACACATTTAACACCGGGGAGAGACTCAGCTTTCGAAGTGTCTATATTTTTTATTTTGGCATGGGCATACGGACTTCTCAAGAATCTGGCATACAGCATATGTGGTAGCTGCAAATCAGCTACATATTTGATTTCTCCTTTTACTTTCTCTACCGCATCTTTTCTGGGTACGCTTTTGCCCAGTACTTTAAATTCACTCATTACCAGTGCCTCCAGTCCGCATTTTTTGAGCGGCCAGAATAACGGATTCAGTTATTCTATTATAGTTGCCGCAACGGCACAGGTTTCCCGAGAGAGCATTTCTGACATCGTCCTCTGTCGGGTTGGGATTCTTGTCAATTAGAGACTTAGCAGTGAGTATCATTCCGGGAGTGCATACACCGCATTGCATTCCACTTCTTTCTACAAATGCTTGCTGGATGGGATGTAAATCTCCTGTTTTCGGGTCAGCCAGTCCCTCAATAGTCAGAATATCTTTGCCTTCGGCATCTATAGCCAGAGTCATACAGGATAACACCGGTTTACCGTTCATTAAGACCGTACAGGCACCGCATTCACCTTCATTACACATAACATTAGTCCCAGTTAATCCAAGTTTTTCTCTGAGCACATCAGCCAGAGTAGCTGTCGTCTTGACCTGTACTTCGTATCTTTCGCCATTTACGTTGAGAAATATTGTTCTATCCGACATGCTTATGTCTCCAATCTTGCTCGCTCAATAGCTTGCATTATAGCGTCCTTTGTTAATATCTTAACCATCTTTTTTCTGTAATCAGCAGAACTGCGGGCATCGTTTATAGGACTCGACTCGTCAGATGCCGCCTGACAGGCATCTTCAAGAAGTTTCTCAGACATTTGCCTGTTTTTAAGGATAGACTCAGCCTTTCTGGCGCGCATTGGTACTGGAGCCACTGCGCCCAGAGCTATTTTTATATCCAGCAAATGTATATTTGGAATATCTATGTTTCCATATTTTACACCCGAGCTATTTGCGTCACCAGCTAGCGTAACCAGCACAGCAACACCAACCACTGCCAGGTCAGCTCCATGTCTTCTCTTTTGTTTGATGTATGTTGCTCCACTGTGAGCCGGAATATCAGATATCTGAATTTCAGTAACTATTTCCCCGGGATTCAGAGAAGTCTTGCCCGGGCCGGTAAAGAAATCTTCAACCTCTACAAGCCTTTCACCATTCTTTCCAGCGATTTTTACTCTGGCTGAGAGAACAATAAGCGGCGGGGCTGTATCGGCAGATGGTGCTGCATTGCAGATATTGCCTCCAATCGTAGCTCTCTGGCGAATTGTGGGAGAACCAACCATACCCGCAGCTTGAGCAAGAACGCTAAACTTACTTTGTATTACTGAAGAATTTTCTATAGATTCGATCGATGTCGTCGCACCAATCCTGAGGCCCTTGGTGGGTTCATAACTGATGAAATTTAAATTAGCGTTGCAAATATTTACCAGCACCTCAGTTTGTATTTCTCCGCTCTTAAGGTGAGTTACTAAATCGGAGCCGCCGGCAATAATCTTAGCCTTGCTTTTATATTTAGAAGCAAGCAAGACAGCTTCCTCCGTGGTTTTAGGCAAAAAATAATCACTCACACTACATACTCCTTGAGATTATTATCAACAGGGTTTATTTTCCGAAGAATAAAATCGTTTAATTTTAGTGTCTGGGACATAGAATGTCAATTTGACAAAGCATTAACTATTTGTTAAATTTTATCAATAAGTAAGTAATTACTTACTCATAAAAGAGGCATAAGTAAGTGACCAAGATCCAAAATAAAAAAGAACGCTTGAGCGGTGAAGAAAGGCGAGCTCAGATCATCAATACCGCCCTGGATATCTTTGCTGAGAAAGGGTTTAATGGCACACGGACCAGGGAGATCGCCCAAAGGGCTGAAATAAGCGAGACGCTCATCTTCCAGCATTTCAAAAACAAACAAGAGCTGTACCTTGCGATATTTAAAGAGTTCGTAAGTCATCACCCTGCCATTCCCGAACTTGAACAGAAAACAAAGAAAAAGGATGATATCGGAGTCTTCAAGGAAGTAGCCTTACACATAGTTAAATACAGTCGCCAGGACCCACGAATCATACGATTGTCCCTGTTCAGTGCACTGGAAGGGCTTCATTTACGTGACAGCAAAGAGGCACCCCCAACCCTTTCCGAATTTTTGGGAAAATATATTCAGCAAAGAATCGAAGATGGTGACTTCAAAAAGGTCAACAGCCAGATTACAGCCCGACTGTTTATCGAAGCTATACTCATGTACCTGCTTGATCAGAAGGTAGCTATAACCGGCCCGGCAATCCCCTTCACAGAGAAGAAGGCAGTTGAGACCCTGGTAACGATATTCCTGAGCGGGTTGAAGAAGGCTTAAATAGAGAATCGCAGAGGTTTACATTAAATATTGTAACCTTTTTTAATGATTCAAATACTTTATAAGTACATACTTAAAAGGAGACTGTAATGAGAAGTGGTGTTAATATAGCAATGTTCTTATCCGGTATATGGACAGTACTGACAGGTATAATAGGATTGGTCTCTTACAACACAGAAAGCGCGGACCATCACGTCGTTGCTGCTTCAATATTCACAATAGCTCTTTGCATCCATGTCTGGCTTAATAGAAAACCGTTTTTCCAGCGCTTTAAAGGCCTGGGTTGGAAATGGAGCCTGATTGGATTAGGGCTTTTTATCATCATAATAACAACCGTAGGACATCCACGGTAGTCCATCGACACGGAAAAGGACAGCCGAAAGCAATTACTGATAGTTTACAAAAATTTAAGGGAGCCAGAGTATGATTTCTCATAATTCAACTGGCAAACACAATAAGACAAGATTTATTCAACTGAATACCAGGCTGTGTACAGCATGCTGGAGTTGTATCGAGGTATGTGAGAATAAAGTCATCGGGAAAATTAATTTGCCCTTCCACAAACATGCTCGCATAAATTATCCCGAAGAATGCAAAGGATGTAAGAAATGTGTGCAGGCCTGTACGCAAGGAGCCATCAGTTACATATATGTCCCTTCGGCATCCGCTATAGAAGGAAAAACATCAAGCTAAGGCAATAATGTCGTCAGGCCAACAGGTGGTTCATAATCTCTGCGGCTCAGTTCACTTTAAAGTAAGAATATATAAGCGGGTATAAATTGACAGAGAAATCTCTAACTAAGGAAAGGTAATTTTCTGCAATAAAAGATAGCTCAGTCCTTTATCCCGCAGTCTTTTCAGTAACGAGCCCAGTTGTTTACGTTCTTCTTCAGATAAACAGGAAAGCATTTCTCGAATCAAATCTATATTTTCTATTTTATGATAGGCTTGGCGTCCCTTTTCCGTTAAAGTTATGCTGAGTTCGGCATTTGGCCCGGGTTTTTTAGTTTTTTCAACGAGTCCCAGTTTTTCCATCCTGCTTATAATACTGGAAATCGTATGAGGCTCTCGTAACAGCCAGTTGGATATCAAAGTAGGAGTAACTTTTCCCTCGTTGGAATAGATAACAAAAAGCACTGCGGACTGCACCGCCGTAATACCATATTCTGCTACTTCTCGCTCTCTGACTTTATGCAATACGTCTCTCGCCTGATGTAAAAGTACCCATACTCTATAATCGGGATCCTGAGATAGCGCCTTATCCATCTTAATTACTCCCTTTCGATATTTCCTGAACTTTTAAACAATCCTGAAAAAAACCTTTTGAAATTACTGGCATACCACTTATTCAATTACCATCTAGGATTGCAATCATTATATAAACTAACCAATCTAAATAGCAAAACCTTCATCAACCTAATCTAAAATCGACAAACAATCAGAAATTTCAGTTGTCAAGCATAGGGTAGGCATCATTCAATGCCATTGGCTACATTATTATTCTATTTTTGATTTCAACGGTATTTGTCTTGAGCGGTTTGAACAAACTCTGGTAACTCACAGGTACATCCTCCTCATAAACCAAATCTTGCTCTCTGCCTGTGAAATTCACAGGCAGAGAAACCTGTTACCCTATAATACCAGACGAATCAAAAATTAAAGGTGTGCTATGACATCATCAACGGTAGTAACCAACCCCCACATGCGTATCATCTTGTTAAGCACGATTTCCGCGCAGTCCTTGTCCCGTTCCGGTGCGCCGGTGGCCTCACGCGGAACAACTACAGAGTACCCGAGATTCGTCGCCTGGACGACTGAGTTATAGATAGTGGAGTGAGCGGTAAAGCCGGCTAGAACCAGATCTTTGACCCCATGATGTCTCAGTACATCGTCCAGATGCGACCCCGTGAAGGGACAGGAGCCGGTGTGATACAAAAGTGGCTCACTGGGTTTACGTCCCAGCTCCGGAACCACTTGAGTCACCTCATCGACTCTGGGGTTATTCAGATGGCCAGCCGGAGCTTTTGCGGCGTTCATTTCAAAAATGAAACCCCACTTCGGAAGAACGCCAACGGGATTAGGGACAACACTGATAAAGATGACCGGCAGCTTCTTCTCCCTGAATGCCTTCATCAGTTTCTTCTGGTAGCCAATGATGTCGCCATCTTTGATGCTTTTCGCTTCCTGCTCATGTGGAGCTCCTGAGAACTCGCCGGTGCCTACTATTCCTACTTGCATGTGATTAATGATAAGAGCAGGATTCCCATCAAACTTCCACCTGGGTACCTTCCACTTTCCGTCTGTCCAACCGGGCATTTTCATATCTGCCATTTAGTTACCTCCTTTACTTTTTATTTAAAATTTTCACATATTTTCTATAAAACAATGGTTAGTAAACCAGACATTATAAATGTGCTATGACGTCCTGGGTGGTAGTAACCAGGGCGAACGCTGAGAACATAACATCCATCACTGCCTTATAAGCCAGCTTATCTCCTTCCGACGTCCCAGAGGTCGAGGCATCACGTGGGATGACCACCGAATACCAGTGGTCACACGCTTGTAAACCGGTAGTATACACTACTGAATGTGCCGCAAAACCAGCTAATACCACTGTCTTAACCCCTCGTTGCTTCAGCACCAGATCCAAGCCGGAATTATTAAATCCACCCAGAAGCCAGTTCCATAATATCGGCTCATCAGGCCTGCGATCCATTTCAGGGATCACATCAAGACCTTCTTGAGTGCGCTGGCTGTGAAGCAGATCCGGGTCTATCTTGGCATCTTCAATATTCCTCATCAGCCAGCCATAATCCGGCACGACACCCAGCGGATTAGGGAAAGTAGATACAAAGACAACAGGCAACTTCCTATCACGGAAAGCCTTCAATAAAGCCTGCTGTTTTTCTATCATTCCCGATTCTTTTATGGCCTTGCTGGCATCCGGGTGACGTCCCGGGATAAAGTCACCCTTGGCTACTATTCCTTTCTGCATATGACAGAGAACTAAAGCCGGTTTTCCATTCATTTTCCAATCGCTCATTCAGTAGCTCCTTTCTTTAGTTTATATTCAACAGGTCGTAGTTAATAAGACCTTATGGAACACAGAAGGATATCGCATATATATCCAATTAGATAACCAATTGGATTCGACAATTCTATCATTCATCTTTCTGTTTGTCAACGGAGTTATCAGTAAATCCTCTTTAATCGTTGGATAAAACCATTGACACTTGAGGATTGGTCTGTTACCATATTGAAATCTAATTCGATACGCATTAGATGTATATTCGGAAACAAAGCAGAACTAAAAAGCCAGAAAAACTTCTCAGCTAAGACCATATATATTTTGGAAGGAGGAAACCAGATGCGTGTATTAAAACCATTCGATTACTTCGAGCCCACCTCAGTTAAGGAAGCAGTGAAACTGCTGTCTACCCATGGTGATAAGGCACAACTGCTTGCCGGCGGTGTTGACCTCATCCCCAGAATGCGTAAGGGAGCTATTAAGGCTGCCTTCCTGATAAACATCCAGAACATCCCCGAACTGGATTATATCAATAACGGCAAGGGCTTTAAGTTCGGTGCCATGGCCAGGCTTCATTCCCTGGAAACTGCAAAGGAAATCCAGAAGAGTTACCCTATCCTCTACGAGGCCATACACCAGATAACCTCCGTCCAAACCAAATATATGGGCACTGCTGTCGGCAATATCTGCGTGGGAACTCCGGCTTCCGATGTGGCTACCGTTTTAATGGCTCTGGATGCTGAGCTGACCATCGCCGGAGCTAAAGGTGACAGAACAGAACCCATGGCAAAGTTCTACGTAGACTATCTCAAGACCTCTTTAAAACCAGACGAGATGGTTACCGGAGTATCTCTGCCCAATCCCACAGCCGGTATGGGTACAGCTTTCCTGAATCTGGTGAGAACTCATGCCGATATCGCCAAGGTTACTGTGGCAGCAGCCTTAACAGTAGAAAATAATGTCTGTAAGGAAGCCAGAATAACCATAGGTGCCGCGGCTCCCACGATATTCAGAGCCTCCAAGGCAGAGGCTTTGCTTAAAGGGCAAAAGGTCGATTCTCAAATTATTAACAAAGCGGCAGAGACGGCAGCGGGCGAAACCAGGCCCATAACCGACCTCCGCTCAACTGCCGAGTATAGAAAAGAGGTCACCAGAGTACTGGTCTCCAGAGCGCTGGAAAAAGCTTTAGAAAGAGCCAAAGGCTAAACAAGGATAAGGAGGAGAATAAAGTGAAAAAAGAAATAGCAACTTTTAACGTAAACAGCAGGTCTTACGACGTTATCATCACTCCCAATATGACTCTCTCCGAGTTGCTCAGAGAGAAGCTGGACCTGACAGGAACCAAGTACGCCTGTGGCGTCGGTGAATGCGGAGCCTGCACTGTGCTGGTTGACGGTAAACCGGTACTCTCCTGCTCAACCTTAGCCATAGCTGTACGTAATAAGAATATCCTTACCATTGAAGGTTTAGCCAACGGCACCAACCTACATCCCATACAGCAGGCATTTATCGACCACGGCGCCATGCAATGTGGTTTCTGTACTCCAGGCATGATTATGATGACCAAAGCACTGCTGGATGAGAATCCCAATCCGACCAGAGAGGAAGTTAAAGAGGGTATCGGTGGCAATCTCTGCCGCTGTACCGGATATGTGAAGATAATCGATGCGGTCATGGCTGTTGCAGAGACTATGAAAAAAGGAGGCAAGTAAATGAAAGAGGAGTTATCAGTTGTAGGAAAGCGGCTCCCTCAGTGGGCAGCACATGACAAAGTGACGGGAACAGCCAAATACATAGCCGATATTAATCTCCCGGGAACCCTGGCGGGAAAAGTGTTGACCAGCCCGCATGCCCATGCCAGGATAAAGAAAATAGATAAATCAAAGGCAGAAAAGCTGCCCGGCGTCGAGGCGGTTATTACATGGCACGATATACCCCAAAAGCTGTTCAACCCCAGCGTTCAGGAGTCAATACTGCATGATTCTCGAAATGAGATCGACGATATGTATATCTTGAGCGAAAAAGCACGTTTTGCCGGTGATTTGATTGCTGCCGTCGCTGCAGTAGACGAGGCTACTGCCGAAAAAGCCATTGAGCTAATCGATGTGGACTATGAAGTACTGCCGGCGGTTTTCGACCCTCTAGAGGCGATGAAGCCGGGGGCGCCAGTAATACATGACTTTGCCCCAAATAACATCTCAAAGCATTTCGTATTTCCCCCCTCACGTGGCGATATAGAGCAGGGATTTAAGGATGCGGATGTAGTAGTAGAAGCAACTTTTCAAACTTCGAAACAGCACATGACACCAATCGAACCTTGTGTTTGTATTTCTTCCTTTGATGCTTCTGGTAAGCTAACAGTCTGGTCATCCACCCAGCGTCCTTTCGCCTACAGGACAGAACTTGCTGAGTTATTTGATATAAAAGAGAGCATGATAAACGTGATTTGCAAACATTTAGGTGGCGGCTTTGGTGAAGCCAACTGGAGTATTGTGCCTGTTTGTGTCGCTCTGGCGAAAAAAGCTAAAAAACCAGTTAAGCTGGAGTTTTCCAGAAAAAAAAGCCTGGTGGACGTACCAACGCGAGAAGCTTATATCGAAACAGGCAAATTGGGAGCTAAAAAGGATGGCACCTTAACCGCCCTGAAAGAGAACGTCATTGTACACAGCGGCGCTTACTATAACCGAAGCGCTGCAACTACTGTGGTTAATATGGGGCAATTTATCGGTCTTTACAGGTGCCCTAACGTATATGCAGATATGACTGCTGTTTACACAAATATCCCTACATCCGGTGGCTGCCGCGGTTATGGTACGCCTGAAGCGTGTTTCCTTCTGGAACAGCTGGTGGACATGGCTGCTGAAAAAATAGGCATTGACCCGGTGGAAATGAGGATTAAGAATCTGAAAAAGGTCGGTGATCCCAGTCAAACAGGCATGCCCATAGAAACTTATACCCAGGAGAAATGCATCAGGACTGGCGCTGAAAAAATAGGCTGGAAAGAGAAGAGGGCACAGAAGAGAGCTAAAGGTAGCAAAAGATATGGTGTCGGTATGGCGACCTTCTTCGACGTCAGTGGTGGTCAACCTTTTGAAATCTTTGATAGAAACATGAAGATTACACTTGACGAAGATGGAGCAGCTATTATAAATACAGGCATCCCCGATGTCGGGGCAAACCTTCCCGGCACTGCTGCCCAGATAGCCGCTGAAGTGCTGGGGCTTCGATATGAAGATATTCACATCGTCAATGGCAATACAGATGATTGCCTCTGGGACCCTGGTATAGGTGCCAACAGCGGGCTATACGGAGTTGGCAATGTGGTTATCAAAGTGGCTACCGAACTCAAGAAACAAATCTTAGAACGGGCGGCTAAGAATCTGGGAGTACCGCCCGATGAGCTGGATATTAAAGATAGAAAAGTCTACGTTAAGGCTGATCCCAATAAGAATATGACTGTTGCCGAGGTAAGTAAAGCTGCTATCTATAATCATGAAGGGCAGCATCATCATATTTTTGCCAAAGGCTGGTTTGAACCTACTAAAAACCCTTCACCAACAGGGGCGGCTTTTGCTGATGTCGAAGTAGACATAGAGACCGGTGAGATAAAGATTTCAAAGCTAGTATTTGTACAGGACAGCGGCAGAATAATTAATCCTGTAACAGTCGAAGGCCAGTTGGACGGTGGCATTGCCTGCGGCTTAGGTTATGCTCTGTTTGAAGATTACTACACAAACCCTAAGACAGGAGTGCTTGAGAGCGATAATTTTAATACCTATAAAATTCCGTCATCCCTTGATTTACCCGATACGGAAGTCATACTGGTAGAAGAGCCGACTCCTTCAGGCCCATTCGGCGCCAAAGGCGTCGGGATGTGTGGAGTAGTACCCATAGCTGCGGCAATAGCCAATGCAGTATATGATGCTGTAGGCATCCGTATCAAAGGTATGCCGCTAACTCCGGAAAAAGTTCTCAAAGCGATAAAAAGCAAGTAGCGCTAATTATGTATCCGCTGTAAGCTAAATCAGAGAATGAAGCAACAGGCAGAAAATAGCCTGCCAGGTTAATTCATGTGCTTCACTCTCTGGAAATTAAGCTTATAGTAAGCCGGTGTGCTCATAATTAATTTTAAATCACTACGTAATATCAGTATCTTTAGCTTGGTTTTTGAAAATATTTGTAAGGAGACAGAAAATGCCAAAAAAGAAAGCCGCAAAGAAAATAATAAATGTGGTAGCGACAGAATGCTGGCCTGGAGAGGATAAAAAATTCAATAAATATTACAACGAAGTCCATACTCCCATGCTGCTCAAATACAAAGGCATTAAGAAAGCAACCCGCTACAGGAAGATAGGAGATAAAGAGGAGGGGCCGAAATATCTGGGGATATACGAATTTGAAAGTAAAGAAGCCCTGGATATTTTTAATGATTTCGATAAGTGTCCCGAACATGCGGCAGCCAGAGACCGAATGAGAGAGACCTGGAAAGATGGCGGCTTTATCATCAAATGGATAGTGCCATATGAAGAAATAGAAACCTGGGAAACTTAAGTGGGTGAGCGATAAATACAAGCTTTCACACAGAAATAAAATAAAGAAAAGAGGTTAACATGTCACAGGGAAATGAAACTACAATAACCATAGACCGGGCTAAAACAGCGCTTCTATTGATACACTGGCAGAATGATATTGCCACGCCGGGCGGGAAAATGGCAGACAACGAATATCCCCGCATTGCTGCCGCTCATAACATCGAAAACACTCAGGCAGTGCTGAAAGCAAGTAGAGAAAAAGGCCTGCTTATTATTTATGTTAAAGCATCTCACTGGCCGGACTATCCTGAATTACCACCCAAACACGGCCCAATGATAGACCATGTCATAAGAGTGGGTGGAATGATCAGGAACACCTGGGGAAGCGATATTATCGATCAGCTAAAACCGCTGGAGACAGAGTATGTTATTGAAAATTACAATCCGAACTGCTTTTCGTATACTCCTCTTCATCTCATCCTTCGTAATAAGGGCATAACAGAACTGGTTCTGACAGGAATAGCTACCCATGCCGCTATTGAAAATACTGCCCGTGAAGGTTTCAATAACGGTTACTTTGTCTATACTTTAGAGGACTGTGTTAATGCGCCCAATGAGGAAAACCACAAATACTCGATTAAACATATCCTGCCCAGAATGGGCGCTGTCATTGACTCCAAAACTTTCATAGCTGCTTTATAAGCTTCAATAAATTCAAGCTATAATAAGTAGTTATACATTCGGCAGGTGGGAAACCTGCTATTATTGACTTGCGAGCAATCAGATGAACCATAAGTCGGATAAAACCACTGTTTTGATTGTAGTTATCCTAGGCTGTTTTATGTCCCCATTTATGATCAGCTCCATCAATATTGCTTTGCCTCAGATTGGGAACGAATTCAGTATGGGTGCCGTATCGCTCGGCTGGGTAGTTACTTCATACACTCTGGCATCGGTTACTTTTGTTGTCCCATTCGGGCGAATAGCAGATATCAAAGGCAGGAAGAAGATTTTCGCCTGGGGGATGATCGTTTTCACAATCACCTCAATTCTTATGACAGTAGTAAATTCTGGCATCATGTTGATTGTTTTTCGATTTTTACAGGGAGTCGGAGGAGCTATGGCTATCAGCGCCAGTGTAGCCATATTGACTTCAGTATTTCCCGCTGGAGAGAGAGGCAAAGCACTGGGATTATATACGGCCTCGGTTTATTTAGGACTTTCTCTAGGACCATTTTTGGGTGGTTTACTGACACAAAACTTCGGATGGCGCAGTATTTTCATAGTTTGTATACCCATAGGTTTAGCTGTAATTGCTCTGATCTTCTGGAAATTGAAAGAGGATTGGGCTGAAGCCCAAGGTGAAAAATTCGATATCGTAGGCTCTGCAATCTATATTGTGGCGCTCATAATTATGGTCTATGGTTTTACAGTTTTGACAACTACTCTCGGAGTGATTCTGACTTCAGTTGGAATCGTGGGTTTAATATTATTTATTTTTTGGGAAACCAGAGTGGCAAGCCCTGTTCTGGATTTAAGTCTTTTTAGAAGGAATAAAGCCTTTTCTTTCTCCTGTCTGGCAGCACTGATAAATTACGGCGCTACCTGGGGTGTGGTATTTCTGATTAGCCTTTATCTGCAATATACTAAAGGGCTCAGTCCTCAGGATGCCGGCTTTATTCTGGTGTCTCAACCCCTTGTACAATTTATATTTTCCCCCATTGCAGGCAGGATCTCTGACAGGGTTCAACCACGTATAGTTGCCTCAGCAGGTATGGCGTTCACCACGATCGGCCTTTTGCTGTTTATTTTTCTTGATAAAGATACATCTATGCTCTTCATAATCGTAAGTTTGGTGTTGATTGGTTTTGGGCTTGCTCTTTTCTCTTCTCCCAATACCAATGCTGCGATGAGTTCGGTAAGCAATAAAGTTTATGGGATAGCTTCTGCAAGCATATCGACAGCGCGATTACTCGGTATGATAGTAAGCATGGTTATAGTTATGCTGCTTCTGGCTTTTTACCTGGGTAGTGCCCAGATTACCCCGGAATATTACGGAGCTTTTTCACAGGTTATTCAGGTGGCGTTTATTGTCTTTGCTGTTTTGTGTTTCGGGGGTATTTTTGCCTCGCTGGTAAGAGGCAACCTGCAAGAACCTAAAAGAGACTTATCCTGAGTTCGCTATAAACATTCTGGCATCTCGCATAATACAATAATACTACAATAAATTCCCAGACCAGTTGAATGCCATAGTGACATGTCTAATATTTATCAGACCGATTTGCGCTGAAAACAGGATGTTAGTTAGAATGTGACGAAACCAGAGCTATCGGCAAGGAGGCAGCAAATTGGACATTCAGGACAAGCGAACAGGAAAGGTCAATATAATTGCTCTATCCGGCAGGCTCGATGCCTATGCCGCAAACGATGTGGAGAGAAAGCTCGACTCTCTTATTGACGCAGGCCGGGTCTGGCTGGTGATTAATCTGGAAAAACTGGACTATATAAGTAGTTCGGGACTGAGAGTCCTTCTGGCAACGCTTAAGAAAACGAGAAAACAGGAAGGCGATATTAAGCTGGCATGTCTAAAACCGTACATAGCGGAAATATTTGATATCTCTGGATTCACACAGCTCTTCAATATGTTTGACACCGAGGAAGCTGCTGTAAAAAGCTTTGAGGAGAAATAGATATGAAAATAACTACCGCTGGTCTAATGCTACAGTACCTGGAGAGTGCCGGGGTAGAGTATATTTTCGGTATTCCCGGGACGACGCTGGTCCCATTCTTCGCCGCTATAAACAATCAGAAAGCTATTAAGCCGATATTGACCAAGCATGAGGAAGGGGCGGCTTTCATGGCTGATGGCTATGCTCGAGTGAGTGGTAATATCGGAGTTTGCTACGCCACTTCAGGTCCCGGAGCTACCAATCTGGTAACAGGCGTTGCCAACGCTTATATGGATAACGTCCCTATGCTGGTAATTACCGGACAGGTGCCCACAAGTATCTACGGCAAGGGAACGCTCCAGGACTCCACAAAGGAGGGCGTCGATTCTGTAGCTATGTTCAACCCCATGACCAGGTACAGCGCCATGATAATGTCAAAATATAAAATGCCGGAGATGATAAGAGATGCTTTCAGAATAGCGCTTAGCGGTAAGAAGGGGCCTGTTCACATCAGCTACCCCAAAGACATCATGGAAGCTGAGATCGAAGACACGTTGTTGCCACCGAAAACATATATGGTAAAAGCAGAGTACTTCGACAGGCGTCTTGTGATCGATGCCGTGGAAAAACTGGTACATGCTAAGAAGCCGGCTATGCTCATTGGCTCCGGTGTCACAGCCTCGGGCGCCACTTCGGAGGTGCTGGAACTTGCCGAGATGCTCAATATCCCGGTGGCAACCACCCCCAAGGGAAAAGGCGCTTTCCCGGAAAACCATGCCTTATCACTGGGGGTTCTCGGGTTTTGCGGCTCTCCAGCAGCAGAAGAGTACATCTTTGGGGATATCGATGTGCTCCTGGTTGTCGGCGCTGGACTGAACCAGTTGACAACGTTTTCCTGGGACCCCAAGCTTGTACCCAGTGATTGTCTGATACAAATCGACATAGACCCAACGCAAATAGGCAAGAATTATCCCATAAACATCGCACTGGTGGGAGACTGCGCCGCTGTACTCGATGAAATGTCTTTCAGAGTACTCAGATATCTACAGGATCACGACTTCGATAAAACACGGCCGATCGAGGAGATCAGCAAATTCAAGCAGAAAACCGGCATATTTCTGAATAAAGAGAAAATGAATTCTCAGGCTATTCCCATAAAGCCGCAGGCACTGATAAAAGAGCTTCAGGAGATCATGCCCAGAGACGCTATCGTATTTGCCGATCCAAGTAATCCTATGTGCTGGGCAGTACATTATTTACAGTTCGAAAAACCAAACTTCTTCTGCCCTTTCGGCCTGGCACCGATGGGATACGCCACAGCCGCTGCTGTCGGCGCTAAACTGGCTGCCCCTGACAGGCCGGTAATTGCCCTGTTAGGCGATGGCTGTTTCCTTATGAACGGCATGGAGGTGGCAACCGCAGTAAATCATGACGCCCCGGCTGTCTGGATTGTATTCAACAATGCCAAACTGGGTCTGGTTCACGAGCTCCAGAAATACAGCCTGGGTGAGAAAACGGTCTCCACTTTATTTAAAAGGATTAACTGCGCTAAAGTTGCTGAGGGATTGGGTGCAGTGGGATTCACTATCGAGCGCCCCGGAGAACTATCCAGGGTATTGCCGGAGGCTATAAAAAGCCAAAAGCCAACGGTTATCGATGTTATCATAGACTCTGAAGAGAAACCGCCTCTGGACAGGTGGGTCAAGGGCGTAGGCGAGCTTAATGCCCGGCTGGACTATCTATAACCCTGCTTCCCAGGCCAGACAACTAACTTAATGCAGGAATATCGGCCCAAGAGACTTACTACATTGCAGGGGTTATATTCTCCCTTGGAATACTGCCATTAAATTTATTGTGTCACCTTATTGAACAGCAGTTACAACAGTGCTAAAATCAAAGAATAAGGGTTTGACTATGGTTGAAGAGATAGCCTTAATATACGACCGGAATGGACAACCAAGGTTGCTGGTAATGGCAGGCGACAGGCTGGTAGATTTTAACGGTAAAAGCATTGGCTTTCTGGACTCGATTAATGCTTACAGTTATGGAGGCCGCCATTGCGGCTGGTATAAAGATGGAATTCTCCGCGACCATAACGGCGATTGCGCCGGTTTCGGTGAGGTGGTAACCGATACAACTCATCCCCTACTACCCTTAAAAAAGGTCAGGCCGATACCCGGCTTAATTGAGGTAGAATCGGCTCGACCGGAAATAAAGATAAGCCCACCCAGTCCGCTCAAAACAGATAACTGGTCTGAATATACTCCTGCTTCCCTCTTCATACAAACGCCAAGCAGGCTATAAAGAACCCTGGAGGAAAGCCCCGCAGCATTTAAAATACAGTGGATTTTATGCCCGGTACTAGCAATATTCACATGCAGATATTGCAGATATGATGATTACTTATTTAACGGTGTACACCCTGGCTTTTGATTCAACGTTGCATTATATTTGCTTCATATACTCTTCAACCACGGCAATCAATTCGTCACTCTCAGGTGGAGTAGCGCTTGGTGACTTGCTCAAGGCAATATAATCGAACGGTTCACCTGCTTTGAACTTATGCCAGGCCAATATCTTGAAGGGGATACCACATTCTCTATCCGCTGCGGGTAAGTCTCTGATAAAAAAGCTTTTATCTTCTCTCTCACTTAGCTGCATTAAGTCAGACCTGGCATCGCCATTCCATTCGGGCAGACCTTCCGAATAGCTGCCAAGATAAACCCATACAAGTAAGGCGATCCAGCCGTACACAATAGCGAAAGTCAGGTAATTACCTGAATGAACGTGTTTCCCCTCCAGCATTGCAAGCTTGCGTTCCGAATCAATATGCAAAAACTCTGATGCCAGATACATCCCATCCCCCACACAAAGGTCGGGGTGAGCATCTACATGTATCACCTCAAACGGTACATCGAGCCTGCCAGATTCAATGAGCGTACGCCAGAAGTCTAGTACCTCATCATGATTTTTTACAGTTCGTCCCGGCACAGGGGCATCAGTTGAAAGACCGCATCTATCCTCAAGAAAGTACTGTACTTCATAAGCGCTCCACGGCTTATACTCCCGCCCTAGCCTCCCACCATCACATCCGCTGCAATAAGCGGTTTTGTTCAGAAAGAAATCCAGGTCTAAATCCAGAAATCGCATAAATCTCTCTGCCCCATAGTTACTTTACCCAATTCTTACTATAACGCCATTAGCCATATCAGTCAATCGGTTTAAGAAAAATCATACTGACCGACAGTGTTTTCCCAGGATTCCTTTACCTGACCCGTAACGCAAAAATATGACTTTTGTGTAACAGGATTTAACTTTCATTTCTAATCATGGTTAGTTCCTGCATGGTGTAGGATAATAAACTTCAAGGCTCTTATTACGTTTAAGTAATAAAAGGAGGAACAAATGAGAAAGCTAACCTGCCATATCCCTTCGAAGTTAACTTCGCTTATTATAATCGGTGCCATCCTCATATTAAGTGGTTGTACTATTCCCAATTCCAAAGGTGATGGATTTGCCATTTACCTGACCGAAGGAGATATTCCTCCCGCTCGGATGCCAGTCTTAAGTCATGTTGACATCGTAAAACCTCCCGTTATATCGACAAACGACATCATCACATATAATGCCCAAACTCATGAGATAAAGCTTACTGCAAGTGCTTTTGAACGAATCCATAAGCTGGATGTACCGGTCAGAGGCAAGTCATTTGTCGTTTGCGTTGACAGGAACCCCATCTACTGGGGTGCTTTCTGGACACCGATATCTTCCATTTCATTTGATGGGGTTACCATCTGGCAGCCACTTATGTTAAATGAGCCATACGTGATCACGCTCAACATGGGTTACCCTTCCCCATCTTTCTACGGAGGCGAAGATCCCAGAAGTAATCCGGAAATAATGACCTCTCTGGAACAGGCTGGCAAGTTAATCAATAAGCTATCGATAGCGGAAATAGACAAGCTGCCACGTTCTTTCAAAGGATATGAGCTGTATTCATGGTCGGAAGATAGTCAATGGCACTTCACTCTGATTACAGGTACCAATCGCAATAAAGCGCTGGAAGAAATAATTTCCAGCGAGGATATTATATCTGAAACCGGATGGGTGCGAATCCACGTGGCAGGTGTCGATGCAATTAAAGCCGTTCTGAGTAAACTCCATCAGGGTGAGGATGTATTCTGGTTTGCCGAATGGCGATCAGAGCAGACACCGCCGGCGAACATCAATTTCATGCTTCCTCCGGAACCAGTCATTGATAGCATCAAAGAACACGCTGGTCAGTGTGGCTTAAATCTTACAGTACAACGGCCTTACTAAACCATGCCGGGAAGCCATCAAGTCAGCAAGATACTGCCTATTTCTTTGGGCTGAATCTTAGCACGCGGTCCATTACAAGCTCATTATGCGCAGGGCCAACTCTGGTAGACTTTTCCAGATATGCACGGAAAAACAGTATTAACCTGTCATCCAGGCTGAGGCCGTAGCGTTGTGGCCCAACAGGTACTTCCAGACAGTGCGGGTCACTGTTGCTTTTCCTGGCTATCTTCCAGGCATATAGATATTTGGCATCTGCATTTCCGGCAACGTAGTCGCTGGCACTACCCCCATATGCTCTGCTATCAATGCCTGCCACACCATTTAGATATTGCAGACCGTAGACAACACAACTCGCATAGCTTGCTTTACCTGTAGTTTCATGGTTAATCCCGTAAATGATAACAAAGTCATCCGGGCTATCAGGTAGAGTGAAGGCCGCATCCCTGCGGCTATCACCTTTTTTCGTCCAGGCATCAACTTCCACGGTAGAGAAGTAAGCCGCATCACGATTATCACCTAAAGTATTTATCATACTCTGCGTAGCCGCGAATCCTTCAGGCAGGGCAATATACGTAGGTATTTCAGTTACGTTGAAATTGCTATACCTGTCCAGGATGGCATTACGTAGCTCCTCGACAGCAGGAAGCAAATCCAACTCCGTTTTTCCCGTGCCTCGTAAACGTAGTGTCGGAACGGGAAAGGGGTCTGGTATTACAGCCTCCTTAGGTGTCAGGCGGAGTACTGTCGAGCCAGGGTCTTTAATATAAGCATCTAACTCGTCCTTATCCCTGGGCACAGCAACACGGCTCACAAACCCAAAAAGGTCTGTGCCCTCTTCAAGCCCCATATTTACCGCTGATGATGGAATAATATCAGTATTTATAATGTCTGGAGAATAGCCGGCAGCCTGTGCTGCCTTACGCACCAGTGTATCTATCCCTTTATCAGCGGTGGATATGATAACAACTGGTCGGTTGAATGTGTCGCTTGTGGCGCTTTGAGTATTGATGGTCAGATTATTTATGGTATCACCCATACTATTGAAAAGTGTCTGGTACTGCTTAAGGATGGTATCATATCTCATTACTAAATAGCTCTCATAACTGAAAAAACCAGCTTCCGGTGGTGTGCGGCCAATTTGGACAATGGCCTCATCGGGTCTTAGACGATAGGCAAATGCCAGGCCGCTGCTGGGATCAATTTTCATATTAGGTGTTTTCTGATCGGGTGCCGGAGGCAATTTGTAAGCCAGGTACGGTGCACCCACATTAGCTCCCTGGCAATTATCAAGAACGCCGGCGCTACAGAGAGCAATGGCATCCTGATAGCCGTACGCACCTTCCTGTATAGTAAATCCGGCCTTTTCCAGAGCATTCTTGAATGCATTGATGTCAACATCTCGAGAAATCGTATTTTGTTGTGGTGCACAGCCTATAGCCGAAACGATGAGAGATGCTATTACTACAACAGTGCATGCAGCAGCGAGCCAGATCTTCCTCATCATATCCTCCTATAAGATTAGTAGAATCATTCTATAGTTTCCAATGTCCCGATTCAACATCCCTAATTGCCAAACAGCAATATATTAGTTCTGACTGGAAATACCGATTTAACTTAAGCGCAGAAGGCAATGAGGGAAAAGTTACATAATCAAGCCTGCAAAATACAGCCTGTTTTTAAATTATTCTATCGTATTTTGATGCGTTTAACTTCAATATTCAGCGGTTTATCCAGACCCGGGCGGGAAACGCCGAGACTTACCATACTGCCCACCGGCCCCATAATCCTAAAAACTCTCTCGCTATCCATCATCCCCGAACATCTAATGCCATCAATGGCAATGATGATATCCCCGACCTGCAAACCGGCATCCTTAGCCGGCGATTGCTCCGCAAATTCTTCTATCCTGACACCCTCTTCTATAAACGAAATCTTGACACCGATACCGCCGCTGCTGTATTCAATGACCTTTGCCCAATCTTCCTCGTCCGTTGTAACTAATATCGAGTAGATTTTCCCATCTTTTACCAGAAACTCATAGGTGGCATGCATATAGTCGATATCCATGATACGGAAATCATCGCCGCTTACTTTTGCGGTACATGTCGCCTTATCGCCGCTCACTTCCCAGGGGCTTGTAAGCTGGTGTTCATGGTTAAATGCAGAATTCTCTTTGAAGCTCTGCTCCAATCCATCCTTGCCCTTGACTTCTATTCCGCCAGGTTCCTGCCTGAAAATTATATCTTCGGATAATAAGCTTAGCCCGGTTTCCAGGTCGTCACTGGTGGAAGCGTTTAAAAAGGCTTCGGCTACTGCTGCCGGGTCTGTTGAAGCAGGCGCATTGGTAGCTTGAGTACAACTAGCTCCAATCAGCAAGAAGAGTAAAGCCAGAAAACTAATCACTTTTTTCATTTCAATCCCCCGAATAAATCTTGCTCTGCCGTTTCTATTATAGGCAACATTTCATATCTGCACAAACGGCCAAAGCTGGAGAAACCTTTCAGCGCAATGTTGCCGTTTCAGGTAAATCGGTTGCGGCTGATTCTATGGCAAATACCACAATATGCAAGTCTCTTGACAGAGGAGCTAAAGGGGAATAGTATTTTGGCAGAGAAATCTTCTGGTAATTCAAAAAAATAACCGCCTTTTGAATATAACCGATAATATCCGGAAATAAATATAAATTCCCAAAGGAGGACCAACCAAATGGCTAAATATGGAAAGTATTCTCATAAGTCAATAGCTACACCTACCGAGGCTGAGCAACCGGGTAAAGCAACTAAACGGGTATTTAAACCGGAGGATACATATATTAAAGGGCTTGCCCTTGGCGGTCACGGAGCAATGCCCGCAGCCATTGACAGCAGAGGCGGTAAAATAGTCAGAATCAGACCGCTGCACCTGGACTGGAAGTACGATAAAAAACAGTTCAATCCCTGGAAGATCGAGGCACGGGGCAAGGTCTTTGAACCGTCCATGAAAATCGCACTGCCCGCTTTCAATCTGGCCTATAAAAAGCGCGTTTATTCCCCCAATAGAATCAAATATCCCCTGAAAAGGGTTGACTGGGATCCCAACGGCGAGAGGAATCCGCAGAACAGAGGCAAAAGCAAGTTCAAGAGAATCTCCTGGGACGAGGCTACGGATATAATCGCCAGCGAGATAAAGAGAATAAAGGCGAAATACGGGCCGTATGCCATTCTGGCTCAGGCTGATGGGCACGGGGAGTCAAAAATCGTGCATGCCGCCCACGGCTGCCAGTATGAGCTACTTAAACTTCTGGGAGGCGCCACATTTCAGCAGAGAAACCCGGATAGCTGGGAAGGGTGGTACTGGGGAGCCAAACACGTGTGGGGCATGGATGATGGGGTTGGCTTGAAAGGTTATTTTAAACAGAACAATCTGGTCAAGGATATGGCAGAAAATGCTGAGCTGCTGCTGTTCTGGGGATGCGACCCGGAAACTACCCCCTATTTTTATTTAGCCGGACTGCCCAGCCAGTTGAGCTTTTACTGGACGGAGCTCGGCATAAAACAGATATATATCAGTCCCGACCTGAACTACGGAGGCGGGATTCACGCTAACAAGTGGATCCCTGTACTGCCCAATACCGATGCCGCTATGCAACTGGCAATCGCCTATATCTGGATAAAAGAAGGAACCTACGATAAGGAATACGTTAAAACGCATACCGTGGGCTTTGATAAATTCCAGGACTACGTAATGGGAAAGGAAGACGGAGTGCCTAAAACACCTGAATGGGCTTCAACCAAATGCGGCGTTCCGGAATGGACGATTAAGGCGCTGGCCAGAGAATTCGCCGCCAAGACCACATCGATCATACATTCCTACGGCGGCTCCTATATCCGCGGGCCCTATTCAACCGAGCCGGCGAGGCTGGAGGTAATATTACTGGGCATGCAGGGGCTGGGGAAACCCGGAGTCCATCAGCAGAGCGACTGGAGAGGATTCCCCCGACCCGCGGTGATGCCGGATGAGAAACCGGCAAGGCAGGGCTCTATGTACGGATGGTTTTACCCTCCTCCGCCACAGGTTCTGCCCAAGACCCTTATCCAGAAAGCTATTCTCAGCGACGAGCCTATTAGCTGGTATGGCAGCTCAGCACAGATGTGCCCGGTAGAAGACCAGTTTAAAAAATACACTTATCCCATACCCAAGAAAGAAGGCGGCACGGAATTGCACATGCTCTGGAGCGATACTCCATGCCGCACTACCTGCTGGAATGGTGGAAATGAGACTATAAAAGCCCTCCAGAGCCCCAAGATAGAATGCGTTGTTGTCCAGCACCAGTGGCTGGAGAACGATACACTGCTTGCCGATATAATCCTGCCGGTCAATACCAAATTAGAGGAAGAGGACTTCGGCATAGACCGTAATTCACAGTTCTACAGCGTCTTCCTTGAAGGCATAAGCGCTGAACCCGTAGGCGAGTCCAAAAGTGATTACGAGGTCGTCTGTGAAGTAGCTAAGAAAATGGGACTTTATGAAAAATACACACGTGGCAAGACCGTTCAGGAATGGATAAAATATGGATATGAGCATTCCGGCGTTCAGGACATGGTCGGCTGGAAGGAACTTAAAGAGAAGGGATATTATGTTGTCCCGACTGCACCGGAATGGAAAAAAGACCCGCCCGGGTTGAAAAAATTCTACGAAGACCCCGAGAAAAACCCGTTGGAGACGCCCTCGGGCAAGCTCGAGTTTTACTCTGAGAGATTAGCCAGATACTTCCCTGATGATGATGAAAGACCCCCGATTCCAAAGTGGATTGAGAAAGGTGAGAGCCATGATGAAAGGCTCTCCAGCGATAGAGCCAAGAAGTATCCATTGCTGGTCATATCAAACCACCCCAGATGGAGATTACATGCCCAGTGCGACGATATATCCTGGACCAGAGAGGCTCCCACCTGCAAGGTGAAAGGTTCGGACGGATATATGTATGAACCGCTCTGGGTGCATCCCTCGGATGCGGCTAAACGAGGCATAAAGAACGGCGACATAGTCAAGATATATAACCAGAGGGGTGCGGTGCTTGCCGGCGCCGTTGTCTGGGAAAGGATAAGGCCGGGCGTAGTATACATAGACCACGGGTCAAGGTGCGACTGGATTATTCCGGGAGAGCTCGACCGGGGCGGCGCAATCAACCTCATCGCTCCGGAAAACGTAACCTCTAAAAACTGCGTGGGACAGGCAACCAGCGGCTATCTCGTCGAGGTGGAAAAGGTCAGCATGATTCAGATGGAGGAATGGAAGAACAAGTATCCCGGAGAATTCCAAAAAGAATACGACCCGGCATCGGGGCTGCGGTTCAATGCCTGGGTTGAATAAGGAGGTAACAGCGAATGCCAGACCACAAGAACGGCAAATCAAACAATCAGGTGGGCAAGGTAAAAACGACCATAAAATCGCTGGGGTTGCTCGGGGTGACCGGGGGAGCCCCCTGCGCAGTGGATACCAAAGACGGCAGGGTTATCAGGATAAGACCGCTACACTATGACTGGAAGTATGACAGGAAGCACATCAACCCCTGGAAATTTGAAGTACGTGGTAAAGTATTTGAGCCAAAACTAAAATCCAACCCTTCACCCTTCTCACTGGCTTATAAGAAAAGGGCTTTATCCCCCAACCGTATCAAGTACCCCCTGAAAAGAGTGGACTGGGATCCCAGCGGCAAAAGAAACACCCGGAACCGCGGCAAAAGCAAATATAAGAGAATCTCCTGGGACGAAGCCGCCGATATAATCGCCAGGGAATTGAGACGGGTACACAAAGAGTACGGACCAATGGCGGTGCTGGCGCAGGTGGACGGGCACGGTGAGTGCAAGACTATACACGCGGTTCACGGTCATCCGGCGCGCTTCCTGAAAAGTATAGGCGGCTACACTCAGCAGGCGAGAAACCCGGACAGTTGGGAGGGGTGGTACTACGGGGCAAAACACGTCTGGGGAGACGGATATCGCGGCTTGATGAGACCAGCCGGCAACACAATGAAGGATATCACCGTCAACTCGGAGATGGTACTGTTCTGGGGATGCGACCCTGAGACAACCCCCTGGGGATTCAGCGGACAATCGGCGACATCAATATGCTATTTTTGGAAGGAAATCGGCATCAGACAGGTATATGTCTGCCCGGATCTGAACTACGGAGCCGCCGTCCACGCCGATAAGTGGATACCCATTCTGCCTAATACCGATGCCGCTCTCCAGCTGGCAATAATCTATATGTGGCTCACCGAGGGCACCTACGATAAGAAATACGTGGCTACCCACACCGTGGGTATGGACAAGATAGCGGACTACGTCCTGGGCAAAGAGGACGGTGTGCCCAAGACACCAGAGTGGGCTTCACCGAAGTGCGGCGTACCGGAGTGGACTATCAAAGCACTGGCGAGGGAGTTCGGCGCCAGGACAACCTCCATCGCCCATTACTACGGCGGCTCATATGTCCGGGGACCCTATTCCCACGAGCCCGCCCGGCTGGAATGCATCCTGCTGGCGATGCAGGGGCTGGGCAAGCCCGGCGTCCACCAGTGTCAGATAAGCTTCGGTCTGGGAATGCCCAGAAGCCTCACCCCGAAGAAGTGGAGCAAAGCCGTACCGCAAAATATCGCCTTTGCCGACAGTTCCAAGATCGATAATATACCCCTTCCCGAGATGAACCGCTTCACCGCCAGTGTCTTCAGCAAACAGCATATCTCCAAGACAAAGATACAGGATGCCATCCTCAACCCGCCTATCAGCTATTACGGTACCGGGGCGCTGGCGGAGCCGGTAGAGGACCAGTTCATTAAATATACCTACCCCATTCCCAGGGAGGAAGGCGGCACCGAGATTCACATGATCTGGACGGATACCCCCTGCCGCACCACCTGCTGGAACGACGGCAACCGTACCATAGAAGCCTTCCGCAGCCCCAAGATTGAATGCATCGTCGCCCAGCACCCCTGGCTGGAGAACGACTGCCTGCTGGCAGACATCATCCTGCCGGGAAATACCACGCTGGAAGTAGAAGATATTGTGCCCACCGTGGGGGTAGGTGGTGGGGAGTTCGAAATTGTGGGCTTGCAGAGACAATCCCAGAAACCGATAGGCGAGTCCAAGAGCGACTACGAGGCAGTTTTAGAGGTAGCCAGGAAGATGGGCAACTACGAGGAGATGACCGAGGGAAAAACCATCGAAGAATGGATGAAATACATCTTTGACGAATGTTACGGCATGTCAGATGTTATCACCTGGAAAGAATTCAATGAGAAGGGATACTACATCTGCCCGGTAGCCAGGGACTGGGAAAATGACCCCGCCGGCATGATAGATTTCTATCGCGACCCCGTAGCTAATCCCCTGCCCACCCCTTCCGGCAAGCTGGAGTTCTACTCTGAGAGACTGGCGGAGCACTTTCCCGACGACAAGGAAAGACCACCCATACCCAAGTGGATTGAAAAAGGTATAACTCATGACGAAAGGATTTCCAGCGAAAGAGCCAGGATGTTTCCTTTGCTTATGATGTCTAACCACGGCCGATGGCGTGTGCACTCCCAATGCGACGATATCGCCTGGACCAGGGAAGTTCCTACCTGCAAGGTCAAGGGGCCCGACGGCTACCTCTACGAGCCCCTCTGGATAAATACCACCACCGCCGCAGAGAGGGGAATAAAGAATGGGGACATCGTTAAAGCTTATAACGAGAGGGGAGCGGTGCTCTGTGGCGCCTACGTCACCGAGCGAATAATGCCCGGCGTAGCCTATGTCGACCACGGCGCCAGATGCGACTGGATAATCCCCGCCAAGCTGGACCGTGGCGGCGCCATCAACCTGATAAGCCCCGGCGGCACAGTGTCCCAGAACTGCATTGGCCAGGCAACCAGCGGCTATCTCGTTGAGGTGGAAAAGGTCAGTATGACTCAAATGGAGGACTGGAAGAACAAGTACCCCGAAGCATTCCAAAAAGAATATGACCCGGCATCAGGCCTGCGCTTCAACGCCTGGGTTGAAGAAGATAAGAAATAACTTAAAGTCTTTGGTATAAAGGTTTCAATAACGTCTTACGTACGTGTCACCTCTTTGAGGTGACCGTAATGACTGGCGCAAAAGACCAAACCCCAAGCACAAAATATTAAATCCTAAATAAATCCAAATTTTAAAATCTTAAATATAGTTTTTTGTGAGAGTCGCCTCTGAGAGGTGACCCCACATTGACGTCACCCCGATTAAATCGGGGTGACTGCCACAAAAAATCAATGCCCCTAGGTGTACATCCCTTTGTTAAACAAAGATGTAAAAACTAGGGCTATCAAGTAAAGTCAATGACTTATTTCTTGCCATTTTAGCTATGACTAACAGATTGTTAGCCCATTTCCCTAAATATATTCCATTAGGCTCTGTCTAGGTGTATAATCGAAATAACTACGCTATGTCAACCTGCAATAACGTATAGTTATAGGTTATTTGGTCTTTTTAATCGGAGCCGATTCTATATGGTATTAAAAAATAAAGATAGTAAAAACAGAGATGGCCCAACCTCGTTAGAACACCTGGCTATAAAGCTCACACAACTTGTCGGAATATTCAGAAAGGGCAAGTGGGCTACTGATCTCAAATGGTGGAACACTAGGTCAATTTTCGATCCTGCCTATGGTTATCAGGATGGTAAGTCACTTTTTGATGATATAGTGCAGGGTATACTAAATCAAAATTCTGATATGCTTTCTAGGCATGAAGTGGAAAAAAGAATCGTGTTTGATTTCCTTGAAAAACAAACAGTTAATTCTACAGAACAAGAACATCTGTATAATCAGAGCCTTGTAGACAAAGCCAAGAACCTAGTTAAATACTTAATAGAATTTGAAGCTTGGCAAACTATTGATATTCCAATAGCAAACCTCTGGAATAAAAGTAAACCATTTGAATTGGGGCATGTGACCTTCATCGGTATTACAGAAGATGAGCTAAAAAAATGGAAAGATGACCCTGTTATATGGTCGCCTAATACACCCGCTGTAGGAGTCCTAGCAAGAGTTAAAGCCCCTGGCGACCGTACTAGAGCTATTGAATATGCAATAACACAAGTTGATTTAGCATTGGATGTCCTCAGAGCTTTTCTCTTCCCGTTTGGTTCGAGTGATACTTGGAAAATTGGAAAAGTTGGAGATATCATTGTTTCCACTTCGACTCCTATTAGAATAGACTATAAAACTCATTTGTCTAAACTAGGCTCTGGAGCTATACAATTAGACCTCAGTAATCACTTGTTAATAAAATTCCCAAACACTCAGTTGGAGCGGATACAGAAGTTGATTTTGAAAACAAATCGCACACCAATGGAAAGTAAACTAGTTAATGCGATACATTGGCTAGCTGAGTCTACAAAGCTAGATAATAATGATGCAAAATTTGCAAAAATTTGTTTCGCATTAGAGGCATTGTTAGGTAGTGAGCCTGAAGCTGAAGAATTAAAAGTTCGTGGAATTACTGCCATGTTAGCTGAAAGAGCGGCTTTTGTAGGTGGCAAGGATTTTGAGGATAGGTTTACAATAGACAAGCAGATACGGAAGTATTATGGGATACGAAGCAAGATAGTACACGAAGGCGCAGGGAATGTAAAATCAGACGATATAGATGAATTTGGAGAGCTTACACGCAACTTAGTCTTTGACTTATTAATAAGATTAGATGAATTGGGAACAACATTAAAAGATGTTAATAAATTAGAAGATTGGGTTAAAAAACAAAGATATACCTTGCCCTAGAAAGTTAATAAAGCACCTACCAAATCTATTTTAGTTACGTGTCACCCCTTTGAGGTGACCGTAATACCTTGCACAAAAGTTACGTGCCACCCGCCTACGGGTGGCCGTCCGCAGGGTCATCTGTGGGCAGATAACCCCTACGGAAAGGCTAAATCCCAAGCCCAAAATACTAAATCCTAAATAAATCCAAAACCCAAATTCCAAAATCTTAAACAGAGTTTGTGAAATTGGTAATTTATCATTTGAGTTTGTTTAGGATTTGAGATTTAGAATTTAGGATTTGAAAGTAAACGTGCGTTCACTCGCAGCTAATGACTCGCACAAAAGTATGATCTAAAAACTGCATACGATCCCGAAATGTGACTGACCTAGTTCAATCCCTTTTGTGAAGCATTTACTACAGTATTCACCATCCATTTAGCGACCACACCCTTTGCCATTTGTTGAAGTTGAGACAATACATTATAAAATCCTCTCATATTGGCTATTTTGCCATTTTTGAACTCGTATATGCACACGCCCGGTAATTCCCACTTCATTCCGTTAGCGATTCCAGACAATATATGCTCATCTACTGCTGTATCTCCTTGTGCAATTATGCCTATACCAGTCTCTGTAAACCTGTAGTCTTGAGTCATTCTGTAGACCCACGTAATGTATTTCTCAATTTGGGCGCTTCCTTTGAATGTCCCTCGAGGGACTATAAACACCGCATCCTCAGCGAAGAAAGATAAGGCGTGCTTTGTATCTCCAGTCGTCCATGCTTTGAAAAAACCATGAATTGAATCCCTGATTTCTTGTTCAGTCATTCCAACCTCCTAAATTATCGTCTACGACTTCAAGCTGATACTGGTATGCCGATTCTAGTCCCCTTGTCTAAGGCTGTCAACTTGTGTATTTTACCTACGCATCACCTCTTTGAGGTGACCGTAATGACTTGCACAAAAGGCTAAATCCCAAGCAGAAAAGTTTCTTACGTGCCACCCACCCACGGGTGGCCGTCCGCAAGGTCATCTGTGGGCAGATAACCCCTAAATGTTCAGAGGTCGGCTCTGGCTAGAATTCCAGGCTTGTTGGGATTATAATCATAGAGGAGAAAAAACCGGGGAGACGTAAATGAAGTACAAGGTCAATATTAAGGAAACTAGCGAAGGGTATGCTATCTGGGTACCCGGTCTGCCAGGTTGCTGGTCGCAAGGTAAAACCGAAAATGAAGCCCTGGAAAATATTAAGGATGCTATACAAGCATACCTGGAAACTGTCGAAGAGCTAAGCAAAGACAAAGAATCTCGCTACGTAGAAGTCGGATAGCATTATGCCCGGTCTGCCAGGTATCCAGCATCAACGTGCCGTTAAGGCTTTCCAGAAATCCGGTTTCTGGATCACAAGACAGGGCAAACATATCACAATGACCAACGGGAAAAGGATTATCACTATACCAAGAGCAAACCCAATAAATGCTTATACGATGGCCGGGATCGTAAATGATGCAGGTTTAAGCATTGAGGAATTTAAAAGGCTTTTGTAAGACTTACTTATTTGCCACCCGACTACGGGTGGCCGTCCGCAGGGTCATCTGTGGGCAGATAACCCCTACGGAAACTCGCAGTGAACGATTCGTACAAAATGCTATAATGACTGTATAGTAATCGTAGAACCTATTCGTATGAGGCTACAGGTTGTTAAAGACAAAGAGGATATACGATGGCAGCTCGGAAGACGATGGTCTCAGAATACTCGTAGATAGGTTATGGCCCAGAGGAATGAGCAAGGAGAAAGCAAAAGTCGACCTTTGGCTGAAAGATGTTGCGCCAAGCGATGAACTGAGAAAGTGGTTTGCTCATGACCAGAAAAAATGGGAGCAATTCAAACACAGCTATCACAAAGAACTAGCTCACAAAGCGAAACTGGTTAACTTAATCATGGAAAAGTCAAGACAAGGAAATGTAACACTTCTCTACGGAGCAAAGAACCAGGAACTCAACAATGCAATAGCATTGAAAGAATATTTGTCTACTTATGTGTAACCTATCTGAGGTGGCCGTACTCCTTTTTCTTACGTGCCACCCGCCTACGGGTGGCCGTCCGCAGGGTCATCTGTGAGCAGATAACCCCTACGAAATGTGCGACCATTCGTAGCTAATGATTCACACAAAGAGCAACAGGTTGACGCGGTTCTCGCTGATACTAATAGAAATAAATATATGGCCACGGCGCCCAGCAATTATTGAACCCCGATGCCAATCCCCTGTTGTACCCATCGCTTTCGCCTTGCTGATAACCGTAGTCTTTGCCTTTCGTATAACCCCGGTCATAGCCATCCTTGTTACCCACCTGATAACCTTGATCATAGCCGTTCTGGTTACCTGCCTGATAACCTTGATCGTAACCAGCTTTTTGACCATCGCTATACCCTCTGTCATAACCGATCTTCTCACCCTCCATCCTGCCCTGGTTATAGCCAATTTCATGACCGTTAAGGTATCCGTCATCCTTACCCCACACATAACAACCTATCGTCATCCCGACCAAAACAGCAACAAAGACACCAATTGCAACCGCAAACGTAACATTGCTTAAAGTGATACCTGCAACTTTTCCCCTCGCTTCGGGCATTTCCCACCTCCTTCACTGACATGCCTGTAATGATTGTAACATTAATTTTAACATTATTTACGCTTCACCTCTCTGAAGTGACGCGTAGTGTTTTATTTTGTTGTGCGGTCACTCGCAGCAATTGACTCGCACAAACTAAATGAAATACGGTATTTTGCTTGTATTTCTGCCAGCACTCCAATACAATAGGACGCTCGAAAGAGAGTGAAATCAGCATGCCCGCAAGTATTAGTGATTATCTGAAAAATATGCCGAAACGTAAAAGATGCTCTGCCTTGGGTACCATCATAGCAGGCATTGTCTTTCCCTGGATCTTTATGCTATCGATATTAGCTACACACGGTTCTTTTAGCAATGTTGTTGACTTCAGCCCCCTGCGATACGCCTTTTGGGCGCTTGCCGGTCTCGGTATACTGGTGTTGATAATCGCAGTTATCGACCTGTTGATACAATCTCACCGTCACAGCGGGCGCTCCCGATTTCCTTTCATTATTACCTGGCTGATAGCCTCTATCAGTATTGTCATCACGTTGGCGCTTTCTGCCTATATCGGCTTACCCCAGGTTATTCGAAATGGTGATACCACACCACAGCTCATGCTCACCGAAAGCGAATCCGGAATGCCCGGAATTGCAGTGGTATTCTGGACGGAGAAGAAGACAGCCAATACACTGCAATGGGGACTGTCTGGCAGCACTCCTGAAATCGTAAACGAGCAGCATCCTTCCCATCACCACTGGTTCCAGCTCAGCGGCTTTGAGCCTGACGAATTATATAAATACTCGGTGAACGGAGAGGCAGTTCGAGAGTTCAGAACACCTCCGGCTGCAGGGCAACCTCTTCATTTTGCTGCATCCGGCGATCCGCACTTTGGAAATCCTCGGTCAAACAACGTCTTTACCGCACAAATGCTGGATTATATAAGAGAGCCGGCCAATAACTTTTCAATGCTATTCATTCTCGGTGACAGCGCTCATCTGGGCTTTTTTGATAGCCTCTGGAAGGAGGCCTTCCAGACTATTTCATCCTGCAGTTCGTCAGTCCCTGCCTGTTATATCATCGGTAACCACGATACGCTTTTCGGCGGATTAAACATATACCAGGATTACCTCTGCCCGCCCCGCAGCAACGATGAAAGAGGGCGTTGTCTCTGGAAACGTATAGATAATGGCGATATCCACTTCATTATTTTAGACGTTGAATGGGGTTCACAGCTTTATACACCGGAACAACAGGCATGGTTTCTCGAGCAGATGGAAAGCATCCCGCCGGATGACTGGTGCATCGTCATGAGCCACACTTTCTACTATTGCTCCGGCTCATACCAGGACGGCTGGGAATGGTATGACAACCGTGACACCATAGAAAAGCTAACGCCGCTATTTGAAAAATACAATGTTGACCTCGTTTTATCCGGCCACAAGCACCATTCTGAACTACTGCAGAAAAACGGTGTGACTTATATAATAGTGGGTTCTTTCGGGGGGCCACCCGACCCGGAGCGTGAATACATTTCACCGGCCAGTGTATGGTACAGGGCAGGCGTATACGACTTTGCTGATATAACGATTGATGGCGACATAGCAAGCATAGTATTCCGTGACCACGATGAGCAAGAGCTCTTCAAAACAACGATTAAGTGCAGATAGCTGCAATCTACCGCTTATATATCCCGAATCATTGTTTGAAATTAATCACAGTAATTGTTGCGTATTGATCCAGGACTGAATCAGGAGTCTCGATTACCAGGTCGCCCACTGGATTTTTGAACCCGTAGGCTTCCATCACCTGGTCTTTTACGGTGATATGTTTTGAGTAATTCAAGTTAACACCGCTTCCCAGGGCATGCACCGAGTCCACTTTGTTCACATGCACACCCCGCAAGGTTACGCTTTGGTACGGCTTCATCAACAGATGCAGGTAGAGACTGTTTCCTTTTTTTGTGGTAGGGCCGTAGAACTGCCACGGCTCCAGTCCTGGACTTGTGCCCTTTATGCTTTCACTGTTACGCGACATCCAGTCGCCGATGGCGGACAGGCGTTCTACCTGCTCCGGCGGCAGGCTACCGTCACCCATCGGGCTTACATTTAACAAGAAGTGCCCACCCCTTCCCACCACCTCACACAGGGTGTGTATCAACTGGGTGGCTGACTTATATTGTGTGTCATCTTTGTTATAGCCCCAGCTTGTATTCATAGTCATGCAGGTCTCCCAGGGCCGTTTAGGTGGTTTGGCAGGTATAAATTGTTCCGGTGTGTCGAAATCACCGCTGTGCGGTAGCCGGTCATTGATAACAATACCGGGCTGCAGGTGGCGGATCATGGATGCCAGCTTGCCTGCTTTCCATTGTTGAGCTGAATGCTCCCAGTGCCCGTCGAACCAGATTAAATGGATTTTGCCATAGTTACTGAGTATCTCCTTCACCTGGCCGAATAAGAAGTTCAGATAACGCTGCCATTTCTTTCCATCGGGCTTTGGTGCGCCCGGGAAATAATGGTACGGTTTATCCGCATCGGTGAACGGAGGGTAATCAGGGTGATGCCAGTCGACCAGCGAAAAATACAGCCCCACACCCATTCCTTCTGCACGTACAGCATCGGTGAACTCGCGGACGATATCTTTCCCGTATGGTGAGCGCATGATGGAGAAGTCCGACAGCTTGGTATCATACATTGCATAGCCATCGTGGTGCTTGGCGGTGATAACGGCGTATTGTGCTCCGGCCTG
>Ga0265297_10002881_pt1 | contig 33081 bp, 28 predicted proteins | sample Munlanlwell13791_FD_192502 | JGI IMG/M metagenome (GOLD analysis project Ga0265297, IMG submission 192502) | Leachate microbial communities from a municipal landfill in Southern Ontario, Canada - Leachate well 137-91 | ecosystem: Engineered > Solid waste > Landfill > Unclassified | place...
AAGACTTATGGATAATTTCCCTTATAGAATACAAAAAGTGAAGTGGAAAGAGTCTGCATCCGGTCAGAATTTTCAGACATCAATAAGGGTGAGTTCTTATGGTGATTCAAGTCTTAGCCAGCAGATAATGGAGGTAATTAACTCGCTCTCCGTCTCTTTGAGGTTCTTTTCTATAAATGAGCATAAAGGTATGATAGAGGCAAAGATGCAAATTGCTGTTCCAAATAACCAGGTATTGGACAAGCTTATCTTTAACTTAAAAAAAATAAAAGGTGTGAAATCAGTAAGCAGAACGTCAAATGTCTGAGAATGTAATAAAGGTAAGAGGAGCGCGGGCAAATAATCTGAAGAATATATCCGTGGATATACCACGGGATGAATTTGTGGTAATTTCCGGTATATCAGGCTCAGGAAAGAGTAGTTTTGCCTTTGATACGATCTATGCAGAGGGACAGAGAAGATTTGTAGAGAGTCTCTCCTCTTTTGCTCGTCAGTTTCTTGGAAGAATGTCCAAACCCGATGTTGATGATATTTCTGGAATTCCTCCCGCGATAGCTATCGAACAGAAGGTAAATACGACAAACTCCAGATCTACGGTAGGTACGGTAACAGAGATTTACGATTACTTAAGGCTTCTGTATTCAAGAATAGGCAGGACAATTTCGCCGGTAAGCGGGAATGAGGTAAAGAGAGATAACATAAGTGACATAACCGCTTATATAATGACTTATCCGGCAGGGACTCTGCTTTACATTATATCACCACTAGGATTAAAAGAGGATGAGGGTCTTACTGAAAGGCTGATGACACTTAAAAACCTTGGTTTTACAAGATTATACAGTAACGGTGAGGTGTTCAGGATAGAGAATATTTTGTCCGGTAAGTCAAATGTGTCTGATACTTTATATCTGCTTGTTGACAGAGTCGTTGTAGAAAAAGGAGATGAGGCAGAGAGTTCTATAATGGATTCCCTTCATGTGGCGATGGGTGTCAACATGGAGAGTCTCAATGACAGAGGAGTCGTTCTGATTGCAACTGGTAATGAGGGAGAGAGACCAAAGGAATTTTCTACTCTCTTTGAAGCAGACGGTATGACCTTTGAAGAGCCAACCGAGTTGCTTTTCAGCTTTAATAACCCTTTAGGTGCGTGTGCTTTGTGTTCAGGATTGGGCAGAAATCCCGGAATAGATGAATCCCTGGTCATTCCTGACCCTACACTTACTATATATCAGGAAGCTATAGCCTGCTGGAGAGGAGACACGATGAACCTTTTCCTACAGGAGCTGATAAATAATGCATGGAGGTTTGATTTTCCCATTCATAAACCATATATGGATCTTACAAAAGAACAGAAAAATGTTTTGTGGAAAGGAAATGAGTACTTTACTGGCATAGAGAAATTCTTTGAGATAGTAGAGGCTAATTCATATAAGATACAATACAGGTTTATGAAGTCCAGATATACAGGGTGGAGTGTTTGTCCTGAATGTCAGGGGAGGAGGCTTAGAAAGGAGGCTTTGTATGTAAAGTTGGCAGGCAGGAGCATCGATGAGCTTCTGGATATGAGTATTGAAGATTTGTACGATTTCTTTAAAAATCTCTCTCTGAATCAATATGAGATGGTTGTAGCTTCAAGAATATTAAAGGAGATTAACAGCCGTCTGTCGTGTCTGCTTTCTGTTGGACTTCCATATCTTACACTTAACAGGGCTTCAAAAACACTGAGCGGAGGAGAGAGTCAGAGAATTAATCTGGTGAGTTCCATAGGGAGTAGTTTGGTCGGTTCTTTGTACATACTTGACGAGCCTAGTATAGGATTGCATCCGAGGGATACAGAAAAGCTTATTACAGTCCTGAAGCAGCTGAGGGATTTGGGAAATACACTGATTGTAGTCGAACATGATGAGGAGATTATAAGAAGCGCTGACCATCTTGTCGATTTCGGACCATTGGCAGGTGTTCACGGGGGAGATATCGTTTACCAGGGTCCTGCAACCAGGAAGAAAACGGTGGAAGAGTGCGGTGCAAGTAAAACTATAGCATATCTTTCAGGTTTTGAAATAATTAAAACTCCTGAAAAACGAAGGGCGTGGACACGCTTCATTGAAATAAAGGGTGCGATGGAGCATAACCTTAAAAATATTGACGTAAAATTCCCGCTTAAGGCATTTACTGTAGTAACGGGTGTGAGTGGTTCTGGTAAATCCTCTCTGGTTAGGGATATCCTGTACCCGGCACTCAACAGGAAAATAAACCTCTATGGAGAAAAACCGGGTGTGTTTAAGGAGATATCAGGAGATTTAGCTGCAATTAAAGGGGTTGAGTATGTTGATCAGAATCCTGTCGGAAAATCCACACGATCAAATCCTGTAACATATCTGAAGGTCTATGATGAGATTAGAAAGCTTTTTTCCGAGCAGCCTTATGCAAAAGCTAACGGATATGGTCATTCCCACTTCTCTTTCAATATAGAAGGTGGCAGATGTCCTGAGTGCCAGGGGGACGGAGTTATAAAGATAGAGATGCAGTTTATGGCTGATGTACAGATGGTATGTGAGTCCTGTGGAGGGAAACGCTTCAAACCAGATATACTTGAAGTCCGATACAGGGAAAAGAATATCAATGATGTCCTGAACATGAGCGTGGAAGAGGCAATCCAATTTTTTTCAGCACAGAAAGAGCCACTTGCACTGAAAATAGCAGAAAAATTAAAACCTCTGGACGCTGTAGGTCTTTCATACGTTCAACTGGGTCAGAGCAGTAGTACTCTTAGTGGCGGTGAGAGCCAGCGAGTCAAGCTTGCAACCTTCCTGGGCAAAGAATCATCGGTAGATCCGATACTCTTTATATTTGACGAGCCGACAACCGGGCTACATTTCAGTGATATAAAAAAGCTGATTGATTCATTCAATGCACTTATTGAGAAGGGACACACGGTAATTGTAGTTGAGCACAATATGGATGTAGTAAAGTGCGCAGATTGGGTCATTGACATGGGACCTGACGGAGGAGAGAAGGGTGGAGAGGTTGTCTTTGCCGGAACACCGGAAGATCTTGTAAAGGTAAGAAACAACTATACTGCCGAGGCACTTAGCGAGAAGATGCAATAGTTTCTATAAGATTCCTGATCAGTATAGTGCGGTTCAAAAGAACAGGGAAGTTTATAAAATAATGGTCATCAGTCGGCTTGTATGTGTGCATATGTATGCCGGATGTAAACAGAAGAGCCGGAATCCCTTTTTTTGCAAAATTATAATGATCGGATGTCTTGTAGAAAATTTCCGCAAATGTTGCACTGCCGTAATAATCGTAATTAATAGCTATGGGATTATTCATTCTTGTCCGGGCTGACTCTATTGTTCTCTTATAACCGGCATTGCTTTTTGTCCCTAATACCAGAACATAGTTTGAGTCTTTTGCCGGAGGAGCCAATGTTGATCCTATCTGGTCAAGATTAATATTGCAAATGATATCCTTTTTTGAGACAGGAAGATTATTTAGAAATGATTCAGAGCCGGCCATGTTCTGCTCCTTCCCGTCAAATGCTGCAAATATAATATTTACGGGCATCCCTTTGCCTTCGGTTCTCAGGGTGGAGAAATATCTGGCAAGGTCAAGCAGTATAGCAACACCAGATGCATTGTCGTCTGCTCCGTTGTAAATTTTACCGCCCAGTATGCCAAGATGGTCGTAATGCGCAGAAACGACAATATACTTTTCACTGTAATAACGCGCTCTGACAACCCCTATAATATTCCTTCCAATAATAGTATCTTTTAGAAAACTCTGTGTAAAGGTTCTGTGATAAAAGGGAATCATATCCTGTTTTTCGAACTGCCTGGCTATCATTGTGCCGGCCATCAGACTTCCTTTTGTTCCCATTCCTCTCCCTTCGAGAGAATCGTCGGAGAGATATGTAACCATATCTGTCAGAAAAGAGCTGTCTGTTTGCGCAGACCCTGATAAATCCTGGCCATTTGCTATAATTCGCGTAAATAATAAAAAACAGGCTAATAGAGCAGGAACAGAGGGTCTCTTCATTTAGAAATATTTATATTTGTCAAAAATAATCCATTTAGAGGTAATAATGCAAAAAAAAGTAAAAAACAGAGCCGGAAGATTCTTTAAGATTCTGTTTATATACACGCCGTTATCTTTTATAGCTCTCTCCTTAGTGGCAGTCGTGGCTCTTAAATGGATACCGGTCTATTATACCCCGCTGATGATCATAAAGGGGATTAATCATATCGGAGATAAGGATTACACTACCCACAAGGAGTGGGTCTCTATTGAGGAAATTTCCCCTAACATTCAGCTTGCAGTTATGGCTTCCGAAGATAATCTGTTTCTCGAACATCACGGTTTTGACTGGAAGGCAATTGACAAGGTGATTGAAATGAACAAGAGAAGCAAGAGGCTCCGTGGTGCAAGCACTATATCCCAGCAGACGGCAAAGAATGTTTTCCTTTTTCCTTCCAGAACCTGGGTGAGAAAGGGTCTAGAGGTATATTTTACAACCTGTATTGAATTAATTTGGGGAAAAAAGAGGATTATGGAGGTATATCTGAACGTCGCCGAAATGGGGAAGGGATTATTCGGAGCTGAAGCTGCCGCTCATCATATGTTCAACAAAACGGCACAAAAATTGACTGCAAGAGAGAGCTCTCTTATTGCTGCTTGTTTACCAAGCCCGGTTAAGAGAAAAGCCAACAATCCTTCAGGGTATGTGAGCTCAAGGGCGGGACGTATTCAGTCTCTGATGTACATGATGGAGAGGCCGTGGTGGTTTGAAAAATATAAAAAATGAAATTGATAATGAGGAAGCGGGTACTTTTGACTGTGCTGATATTCATGACTGCCGGTAACATTTTATTTGCCCAATATGATAAAGAACAGTTCCTGTACAGAGGACGACAAATGCTCTCTGAGGGCAAATTCTCCCAGGCGATAGATAATTTCAATGTATTATCCCGACTGGATACAACAATCTATGAGTCATATTTTCTCAGAGGTATTGCAAAGTATAATCTTGGAGATTTTATTGGTGCTCAGCTTGATTTTGACCGGACTATTAAGCTAAATCCCATATATACCCCGGCATATCACTACAGGGCTATAACATTGAGCAGAACCGGCAAATATGATATGGCTCTGAAGGATCTTGAAGATGCCGTAGAGCTGAGGCCAAGCTATACCGGTCTCTATTTCAGCAGAGGGGTAACCTATTTCCTGTCTCAACAATTTGAAAAGGCTATTGAGGATTTCAACAGGTTTCTTATATATGAGCCGAAAATAGGTGATGCATACCTTAACAGAGGGGCTTCTTACCTTTTTTTGGGAGATACTCTGAAAGCATTGAAAGATTATAATACTGCAATCAGTCTTAATAAATTTGATCCGGAAGGATTTGTCAGAAGATCCAGAATCTACATATTACAGAACAAACTTGCCGATGCTATTTCCGATCTCAACTCTGCCATCGCTTTGGATACAGCAAATACTTTTGCATATTTCAACAGAGCTCTGGCAAAGTATAACAATAAAGAGATTATGGGGGCCCTGTCTGATCTTGATACAGTCCTGATACAGGACAAGAGCAATGCCCTGTCACTGTATAATCGTGCACTGATTAAATCTGAAATAGGTGATTTCAATAATGCTCTTGAGGATTACGACAAAGTTTTAGAGATTAATCCTGATAATGTACTTGCTTACTATAACAGAGCTTCTGTGTTCATGCAACTTGGAAGATTCAGGGATGCCATAAGTGACTATGACAGCGCAATCAAGCTATACCCGGATTTTGCTAATGCATATATGAACCGCTCCTATGTAAAGAATCAGTTAGGACAGTTTAAGTCTGCCAAAAAGGATTATGAAACGGCCCAGGCAAAGGTAAAGGCATACAGGTCAATGACAAGGGATTCGGCAAAGTTGTCCGCTTTTGCTGACACAACAAAGAAATATGATAAACTCCTTGCTCTGGATGCGGATTTTGCCAAAAAAGAGTTTAATAACAATCTTTTACAATACCGCGATGTCGATATAAGACTAAAACCACTTTATAAATTCACTGTTACACCGGTACGTGATGAATTTGCCGTACTCTCTGCAAATTATGAAAACCCGGGTCTGGAGAGTTTTATGTCTAAGGTCCCTGTCCCGGTCAAGCTGTCTTCTTCTGTTGTAGACCTGCCGGGAGAGCAGCAACAGATTTTTATGGAGACGATAGACAATTCTCTGAAAAATGACAAGGAATCCCGCACTCTGTTTGCAAAGGCTTTATTGGAAGCAAACATGAAAAAGTTCAACCTTGCCCTGGACTACTATAATCAGGCAATTGTCAGTGAACCGGAACAGACATACTTTTATATCAACAGGGGGGCATTGCAGGCTGAAATGATAGATTTCATATCATCAATAGAGTCTAATGTTCAAGTACTGACACTTGATGATGCCGGAGCAACGAGAGCTAAGGTTCAGGAAAGTGCTGCAAAAAATTACGACTACTCATCAGCTATACAGGACATGAAAAAAGCAGCGGCACTTACACCGGATTTTCCCTATATATATTACAATCTTGGCAACTTATACTGCTTGTCCAATAATCTGCCCGAGTCAATCAAACAATACGATAAAGCGTTGGAGTTGTTTCCAAACATTGCCGAGGCATACTATAACAGAGGATTGGTCTTAATATATCTTAAAGATAAGGAGAAAGGATGCTTTGATCTTAGCAAGGCAGGAGAGCTAGGACTTAAGGATGCTTATGTCGTAATAAAAAAATATTGCGTGAAAGAGGAGAACTAGCGGAGAAGTATTATTTCTTGCTTACTTTTTTTCTGTGTTTTTCAATACTGCGCAGCCTTTTTGTGGTTCTGACAAGAGCCTCATCCCTGCCTATATATCGTATTGCTAATATAGACAATATCAAAGAAATTGCAGGGGCAATGGCTGTCCATCCGAATGCCGTACCTTCAGGCCTGTTTATAAAGTAGTATAACAACCAGACCTGATATGCTGCCAGCACAACAGAATTGAATACTGTAATCCTGATTTGCAGAATTCTGTGATGATACAGAAAAATAGTAAAAAATGACAGCAGTGTTGTAATTATTATAAAGACGACACAAGGGAAGAGAGTCAGATATTTAACCTTTTCAGCCGGTGAATAGGCCATAACCGAGAAGAACTGAGAACCCATAAGTGTTGCAACTGCAAGTAGAAAAACGGTCTGTATTCGTTGTATCATGAATCTTAATTTTTCACAAAAATATAAAATAAAGGTTATTTTTGTAAGTAATTAAAAATATAAATATGAAACCTATTGCTTCCTCAGAATTGATAATTAACAGTGACGGATCTGTCTTTCATCTTCATCTGAGACCTGAAGAGCTGGCAGATAATGTAATACTGGTGGGTGATCCCGGAAGAGTTGATATGGTCTCATCTCTTTTTGATAACAAGGAGATAAAAAAGTCTTCAAGAGAGTTTAATACCGTTACGGGGACTTACCGGGGTAAGCGTGTAACTGTCCTTTCAACAGGCATCGGGACTGACAATATAGATATTGTTATGAACGAACTGGATGCCTTGGTCAATATCGACCTTGAGACCAGAACGATTAAAGAGGAAAAAAAATCCCTAAATATTCTTAGAATAGGCACTTCAGGCGCAATACAGCCTGAAATACCACTTGGAGCATTTGTACTGTCACATATCTCTGTAGGGTGCGACGGCTTATTGAACTGGTATAACGGCAGAGATAAAGTCAGTGATTTGGATATGGAGAGTGAGTTTGTCGCTCAGACAGGGTGGATAAAAGGACTTCCCGCACCATATTTTGTTCACGCCGGCAATAAGATAATAAATGCGATGAAGAGTGATACAATCGAAGGTATCACAATTTCCGCATCCGGTTTTTATGGACCTCAGGGAAGAGTCCTGAGAATTCCCCTTGCAATGCCGGAGATGGTTCAGCAATTTGAAAATTTCAGATATAAAGGAAAGAGGATTACCAATTTTGAGATGGAGGGGTCAGCAATAGCCGGGCTATCTGCCATACTCGGCCATCAGGCAGCGACTGTTTGCTGTATTATTGCAAATCGTCACAGAAAAGAGAGCCGGACTGACTATAAACTGGATATAATGAGATTGGTGGAGCTTTCTCTGGAAAGGATCACAGCTTTGTAACTATTATGAAGATTGACGCGGAGCTACTCTCAATTATCTCACTTATGGATGATCCGGACATAACCGTCCGTGAAGCAGTTATCAATAGACTGGTATCCAGAGGAGAGGAGTCTCTGCAGATATTGGACAGATACATTACGGAAAATCGTACGCATGATTATGAACGTCAAAAGGAGGTACTAAATCATGCCAGGGACAGAATAGCCTTTGAAAGATTGTCCAGATTTTTGAATTCCAGGGATCATACTCTTTTGGACGGAATGATACTTGTCAGTAAATGCCTTAATCCCGAAATAAACGAGCAATTGTTTTCTTCTCAGATCTCCGAGATGTCGGAAGAGATTATCCAGGAACTTTCAGACGATAAAACAGATCTTGAGAACATGAGTATTTTTAACTACTTTTTTTTCAGAAGATTGGGTTTTGTTTATTCTGATTTTCTTATAGAAAAGGAGGAGGGAACACTCCTCGATCAGGTTCTGATTACAAGAAAGGGGAATCCGGTAGCAATATCGATAATGTATTTCCTTCTTGCCAGGGCTGTGGGTATGGAAATATACCCGCTTTGTTTTCCAGGTGGTTTTGTTCCAGTACTTAAAGGAGAGAAGGGAAAAATTCTCTTTTACCTGAATATTTTTAAAGGTGGCGCTGTCTTTACCAAGGAGAACCTGGCTGATTTTTTCAAAGAGATAGGTGTGGAATATACACCTGATGATGTAAGGGTAGAGGATGATCTGGCTTTAGTGGTTATCTATGCCGAACTGCTGGGTTATTTATACAGAAATGACGAGAATAGCTGCAATTATAAACGAATTGAACGTGTACTTTCGCTTATGGGAGACAAAAGGTTCCTATAAAGGAAAAACCTCCGAAACCAAAAAGGCCTGGGAGGTTCTGAAGTTTAGTATTAGGTTAAGTAATAGCTAATAACTAATGCAAGACAAATATAGTAAAATATTTTAACTTTGAATATAAATCTGTTTATTGCGAAAACTTTATGGAGAAGAGGGGAGAAGTGTAAAAAAGGATACGCTTCATCCAGTACTTATATTGCGCAAATTTCTGTAGTTGTCAGCTTCTTTGTAATTGTCACATCCATAGTTATATCCGATGGTTTTAAATATGAAATAAAAAGCAAGGCCTCAGGTTTTAGCGGGGATATACTTTTAAAATCACCAGGGGTAGAGTATAATTCTAATTTATACCCGATTTACGATAATTTTTCATTCAGAGAGGATATTCTGTCAATTGAGGATGTGAAATCAATGAGCAGTTATGCTTATCGTTCCGGTATGATTAAATACAATGATCAGATTCAGGGAGTAGTTTTGAAAGGTGTGGATGCCGGATATGACTGGTCTTTTTTCAAATCAATTCTTTCGGAGGGAGAGCTTCCTGATTTCAGAGATACAACTTCTGAAAACCAGATTCTGATATCATTAAGACTGGCTGAAATGATGGGTTTGAAGCTGGGTGATGAGATGCCTGTATATTTTATTGATCAATCTGTCAGAGTTTCAAAATTCCGTATAAAAGGGATTTTTGATGCACAATTGGAACAGATAGACAGAGCACTTATTATTTCAGATATAAAAGAGGTGCAGAGATTGAACGGATGGGCCCCGACACAGGTTACCGGAGTTGAAATTCAATTGAGACCCGGAGCAGAAAGGGCATCTGTTGCAGATAGTATTCAGAATATTATTCTTGAAAAATCGAATGATAAAGATTCTCAGATGGATGTGACAATGGTTGATGATCTTTTTCCCCATCTGTTTGACTGGCTTAATCTGCTTGATTTCAATGTTATGATTGTGCTTGCACTGATGATGCTTGTGGCTGGATTCAATATGCTTTCCGGTCTTCTAATATTGCTTTTTGAGAAAATATCAGTTATAGGGCTGCTTAAGGCGCTAGGTATGAGGAATATGAATATTCACGGGATATTTATGTACAAAGGGTTTCGGATTGTGTTGAGCGGTATGATAATAGGAAATGTTGCAGCATTAACCACTGCACTTTTACAGAAATATCTCCATATCATAAAACTGGATCCTGAAAACTATTTTGTCAAGGCTGTCCCGATTCACTTCGATTTTCTAAAGATTGCAGCTACAGACATCATATCTGTGCTGGTAATAATGTCCCTGATGCTGCTGCCATCACTTTTTGTATCAAGGGTGAGCCCGGACCGGACTATCAGGGTGAAATAAAAGCCCTGTAATCCTCATACCTGTCCAGAACCTCCTCCACAAATCTAATTGTCTCCTTTCCGCTGAAAACACCGAATTTCAAAAGACCCTCCGGAAGCATCTCTCGTTCTCTCATCATTGGTATTACCCCAACAAGTGTATTCCAGTCATTTGGATTGAGATCCTTATGTTCTGCAAAGGTCCGGATGTCATCTATCCTGCCGTCCCCGGCGTTGTATGCTGCAAGTATGAAGCGTATCATATTGGCAGAGTCTAAATTGCTTTTAGCAAACTTTTTCTCAAGCCTTTTAAGAAGCATTGTGCCTGCAACTATGTTTTGCTCTGGATCAAAAGGATTTTCAATGCCTGCCTGCCTGGCAGTCTCATTCTTGATTTGCATCAGGCCCTGGGCACCTCTGCTGCTTCTGGCATTAGGATTAAATTTGGATTCCTGGTATATAAGTGATGCGAGCAATCTCCAATCCCAATCTATCCTGTTTGCATAATTCCTGATAATATGATCATAAGGTGATAGAAGATTGTTTCCCTTCATAGGAGTTAAAGGGACTCTTTTATATCGATTGTAGAATTTGTAATTCAGATCATCATATCCTTTCGTTTGTCTGAAGTAGCCGAACCAGTAGTTCAGCTGTTGTAAAAGCATATAATCGCTCTTCCTTACAACCCATACATGGCTGGCATCATTCAGGTCAACACTTGACAAGACTTCTGTCTGATAGATATCAGGAATAGTATCCTGGGGATTGACGACAAGGATATCGGTGTAACGCCCTACAAGATCTGCCCACTGGTCTGTCCCCTTGTATGGCCTGACATTGATCTGACACTTTTGATTCTTGGAAAACCTCTTTAACAGCTCGTAATGATATCCTGTAGTATGACCTTGTTTGAGGAAGACACCTCCCTTAACACACACTGTCGCATTGAGAGTGTCGTTTTCTAGATATAGCGTATGCCTGTCAGGGATTATGTTTCCTTTTGTTGTGCTAAGTAAAAGACAGACAAGCAGCAGAAAAAATATCAGAAAGTACTTTTTCTTTGAATTCATTTAAAATTATTTAACATAAAATGGCCAGTGCAAGCCGAATTTCAAGGCAGTCTGAGGCCTGATGTAATGACTTGCAGAGAAGTAGTCCTCGTCAGGCCATCCGTGCGATGCGTTCAGATACTTGACAAAGATGCTTGCGCGTTTCCATTGAATGTTCAGGAATGCGTCCAGGTAAGGGTATCCGCCTATTTTACGGTCGTTCTGAATGTGAAACTGACCAAGGGCAGGGCTATATGCCGGAGCATAATAATCGGAGTTATATGTTATATCGGCTCCCAACTGAACTCTCATGACATTCTTGACAACATTGAATTCCATGTAGTATCTCAAATTTGCACTTAGGGCAGGCAGAGGAAGAACCTCGCTGTTTGATGTGTATTGATAAAGAATCCTGTTGTCAAAATGGAAATTCCAAAGCTTAAGATTTTTCTGTAAGCTGGCAGAGAAGACGGTAACAGGGTTGTTGCTCTGACCTATTGTACCGTCTATACCATAATAGATCAGATTGTCAATTATTGCATATCCGGCAGAAGCCTTAAGCTCCCAAAACGGTATATCAAGATTGCCCTCCAATCTGGTCTCGGTTATTTTATTATAGTTATTATCCCAGTAATAGTGGTTTGAATAGTAGTATTTCTGATACCAGTCAGGAGTTGTTGAGGTCATCTTTATCCTTCCTGAAAGATGGATGCCGTTTTTGACAGGATATGCAGAAAATCTGACTCCGGCATCTATATTAAAATCTCCCGCATTATACCCGGCAAGGTAGAGCTTAAGAAGCCCGTCCCATTTGAAATAATCCCTGAATTGTCCGGATGCACCGGCATAAGTATATAAATTGTTATAGTGCCTGTTCGCATCAGGCTTAAGATAACTGTCCGGCCGAAAGTTGTATACACTTAACATCTGATATCCGATTCCGCCGTCAAGTTTTGATATTATAGCATCGGACGCCCAGGGTTGAAGCCGAATAAAGGCTTTGTTGTCAAAAGAACTGACTCTTGTTGAGTCATAGCTTTCTGTCGGAGATAAATAGAACCTGTTATTATAAAATGCGCTTTCAAGAGCATTTCCTGACGAAACAGCATCAGTATATGTCCTGCGATAGGTGGAATACTCTAAAGAGTGTCCGAAGTAGGTTATGGTACCTTCGCCTGCTTTGACCGAATCCTGTTGAGTAGTATCCCGTTTTGAGAAGCGGATAGGTATCCCGTATGACTGGGTGAGAAATAAAGTATTTCTTTTTAATGTGTTATATGCCTTGCCAAGATTGTATGGCACAGACTTTATATCAATAAGTGTGTCAAGAATGTCTCCGTCACTCCTGACACCACCGTTCTCCTCTCTTTTAACTCCTTGGTATATATAGCCGGAGTTCATCACATATCTTTCACCAAGGTAGTTTGTTGTAAACGTGAAATTACGATTGTCAGTATCCTCCCTTTCCAGAAGTCCGGATGCGCCATATCTTTCGTAATTCATCGCAAAATTGAAATTGGGGTTTACGTTCTGGGTGTGCAGGAATTTTACATTGGTCTCTTCAATGTCTTTGTTTGCAAACAGTGTCCCCCAGTAAGCAAGTTCGGTATGTGGCGTCTTAGTGTTGTATAATGGCGCACTCTTAGGTGTGTAACCATATACGGTATATGGTGAGAAGTCTTTGAATTCGTAAATTTCCTCTCTTAGAAAATAATTGTGCAGCAGGGCAGCAGACCCGGATGTTCCCAGATATGTAACACCTACATCTTTTTTGTAAAATGGATAATCGTAAAAGTTGGCATTATAGGTAGTATCCTGTTGCTTTATGCTTATAGAGTTAAGATACGGATCATGATTCCATTTGATTATCCTCTTTACCTTCATGCTGTCTTCGAGGATATATGTGAGAAGATAGCGCGGTTTTGCCCATCTCAGACTGTCTCTTATTATTTTCAAACTATCGCGGACAGCCTTCTCCTTCATTCTTGCCTGATAACGTAATTCCCGCTTTCCAGGAGAAACAGTCAGACTATCTGTTTTTAAGGAGTCCTGCAATATGGCAGTAGAATCCTGCTGTATGGCAAGAGTGTCCTGGGCTTCGGATAAGCCGGAATACAGCATCATGCCGATAAGGGCTATGATGCTGTATGCAAATAATGACTTTTTATCTTTCGTTTTAAACATTCAGGCTGCAAAAATACAAAAAAATGGTATATGAGGTATTTTAGATACCTGCCACCCTCTCTTTGTACGCTGCTATACAAGAATCGAGCCTTTCATGTGCAGTTGTGTCTCCCGGTACATTGTGAGACGGGTGAATGTAGAGTTTTACACCTCTGTCAGCAAGTATTTCAGCAACAGTTGTCACTGTCATCCATACAAGGGTGATAAAAGCTACAGTAGAAACAGGTCCCACCTTATCAAAGTGGTTTTTAAGCGGAACACTCGCATCTGTGAGCGGAGCGCACGAATCAACAACAACGTCCGCCAATTCAAAAAGATTCTTGCCGCAAGAGTGACGGCTCTTTTTACCGGCAGTTTCGGCAGCAGATCCGAATACTATAACCTTCATTCCTGCTTCTTTTGCCTTTATAGCAACGTCAATGTTTACATTGTTGATACCTGTGTGAGAAAAGATCCACATTGTGTCTCTCTTGTCAAAATTATATGATTTCATGATTGCGTCACCATATCCTTCAGCCCTTTCTAGGAATAGAAACTGATGAATACCCATCTCCCCTGTGATTCTTGTAAAGAAAGTAAGAGGAAGTTCACAAATAGGATGAAATCCTACAAAACCGCCTATTCTAGGATACATCTCCTCTACAGGAATTGTTGCATGGCCGCATCCGAAAGTGTGAACCCAACGTCCTGCTTCAATACTGTCAGCCATGATTGTGGCAGCTTTTTTAATATTTTCCAATTGAGACTCCTCAATTGATGACATAACTTTTCTGGCGTTATTTAACCATTCAATTGCTAACATAATTCTTAATATATTTTTGTTAATAAAAACCTAAAATTAAGCTTTTCTGCTTCTGAAGTCGTTGACTGAGAAAAGCAGTATCACCATGAATGCCGATGCAAGTACAATTACAGGAAATGCAGCCATAGGAACAATTCCGACAAGAAGATTGAGCAGAGTGTTACCTGTAAGTGCTATAACCAGCGCAAAACTGAAGGCTGTCCCGGATATCTCCTTGAACTTGTCTCCAATGGTGCCCAGTACAATAGGGAAAGTGGAGGCATACCCAAGTCCCATCATAAATGTGCCTGCAATTGCCGTGAATTTAAGATCTGCAAGAACTATCAACCCCATACCCAGAGAGGTGATTAACATGCTTACTGTCAAAATTGTCAATTTTGGAAAGACTTTAAGCAGATAGCTGGTAAGTATCCTGCTGGTAAGAATTCCCACAGAGATAAACCCAAGGGCATATAACGCAAATTCTGTATCAAGTCCTTTAACGGTGTTGATATATGTTGATATCCAGCTATTGAGAATTCCTTCAAGTCCGCTTTGGAAAAAGAGAACGAAACTCAAAAGAATCATAACCGGCTCCTTTGCAAGCTTGAATAGTTTACCGAATGGGACCCCCTGTTTTTGCTTCTCTTCCGGGAACTTTACAAAGAGAAAATAGAGGATAGAGAGAGCTACGAGAATCCCTGCAAAACTTACTATAGTTGTATATGGAATATTCTTTGAAAGGGGAGCGTAGATCAGTGGGACAGTAATTGCCCCGAGTGCATAAAAAATACCAAGGATGCTTAGGTTAGATGCTCTGGAATGATCATCCGAGGCATCAGAGACAAGAGCATTGGTAAGTCCGTTGAGAGAGCCTCCGCCTAATCCTATTAAGAAAATAGAGAGCCTTATGCATGATATATCAGCACTGAATGCAAGAATCTCAAGACCGACGGCAGTAATGATGCTTGAACATACAATCAGCAATTTGTAGCCGTATCTGTCTACAATGGGGCCGAAGAAAAGCGAACCGAATAATATACCTACTGGTAAAAGACCGGCTATAGTTGATGCCACAGCGTTGTCAAGAGAAAATCTGGATATCAGGGAGGGCAATACCGCGCCCATTACGACAAATGCAAGACCAAAGAATGTCATGCCTATAAAACCGGCTGCAAGTACTGATCCATTAGTTTTTTGTTTCATTGTCAGAAATTTATCTTAAATTACTAATTATTGCAGTTCTTCCTGCACCATAGAGGCCGGCAGTGTCAGGAAGAGTTGTCGCTGCAAATGTACATTGTTTAATTGAAATTGGTTGAGCCCACTTGACAGCTTCCGCATAAATTTTTTCAATTAAAGGTGTTGCCGGTCCAAAAATTCCACCGCCAAATATTACCATCTCAGGATTGAAAAGACTTACAAAATTGGCAGCGGCCATCCCCCACATCTCAACAGCATCATTTATAACTTTTAAAGCTATGGCATCATTCTCGGAATATGCCCTGAATACATTGTGTGCTGTTATATTATCGGCAGGTATTTCAGAAAGCATACCTTTATATGAGCTATTGTTGAGGACAAGTTTCCTTGCCTGAAGTGCGATGCCTGTTCCTGATGCATAAGTTTCAAAACATCCGCACTTATCATATTCGTTAGTGTATGGGGGTTTTAGTGCCATCCATCCGGTAGCCCCGACAATGTCGGAATTTCCGTGAAGGATTTGCCCGTCAATAAGTATTCCTGCTCCTATACCTGTTCCTACAGCTATAAATATTGCATTTTGACATCCACGGGCTATACCCTGGCTTGTCTCTCCGAGAATGTAGCAGGTTCTGTCACTTTCTGCTGTAATACCAGCCGTAGGGAATACTTTCAGCAACTCATCCCTGAGAGGAAAATCCTCCCATCCTGGTATATTTGGAGCCCACACTCGACCTGTTCGGGAGTATGCTATTCCCGGGACACATATCCCTATACTTATTTTATGATTATCTGGTATTGCTGCCAGCATTAAAAGTCTCCGGCAAAGTTCTGATATGAGGTCCGAGACATCTGTTCCGCCTCTTCCTTCGAGCATCATCCGCTCCTGGATTATTATAGAGTTATCTTCCTGAAAAATGGCCCCTGAGACCTTTGTGCCGCCAAGATCAATACCTATGTATACCATATTTATAGATTTTATATGAAATCATTTTTTTGAGGTTCTTCAATGAGGTTTGTAACAATAAGATCCTGCATAATGTGAATTATTATGACAGGAATCACAGACCCCAGTACAATATAGAGAAATCCGAAATATATACCTGCAAGCAGTGGCTTGTATGCCTCTTTTCTCTGATATATATGCCCTATCCCGAATACCGCAGATGAGACAGCAAGTACTATCCATATTGAAATGTTTGGAAAAAGTAGTTGCATTGCAAAGAAAAGATAGCCTCTGTATTGTATCTCCTCAGTTATGCCGGCTGAAATGGCAAGCATTTTCCACTCACCTTTCTCCTTTTTTGACACGGGCAATGCAAAACGGAGTTCATCAGGAATCGTCTCTTCATACTCTCTTCTTTTTTTCTTGTCGAATCTTATTGCAATAATATTGTATGCCAGGTAGCATATATATGCTATATACGATATGAGTGAAACAATGACAATCCAACCTTTCATGCCGTTTTTACCGGGATCTATGTAGTCCAATCCAAGAGACTCTGGAGAGTGACCGTCAATGAGAAGTACGGATATAATTATTAATGTGGGAATCCATGACCAAAACATGGATTGCCTGTACCATGAAGATTTGTCAGTAAACCCGGTATTATTGGATTTTCTGATTACTCTTGTGTGATAATAACCTGATATAGGATATACAGCTACATAAAGGATTAAAGCTGCTATGAATAATATAATCTGCACCATGAGACAAGTTTACGGATTTTTTTTCTATCCTCCTTATAAAACTTGCCTAAAGAGCTATAAAAACTGCGAAAGTATATAAACGCCTGCCCCTGATAGATATCCGAGCAATGCAATGAAGGAGAATCGTCTGAGATACCATGTGAATGTTATTTTCTCAATACCCATAACAACAACTCCTGCTGCCGAACCTATAATCAGCATACTTCCTCCGACTCCTGCGCAGTATGCCAAAAATTCCCAAAAAACGCCATCCTGTACAAAGTACTGCATAAAGGATGGATCAGCTACAGTTGCCAGAGTTGCGGGATCGACCAGAGGGTACATACCCATGGCCACGGCAACAAGGGGAACGTTGTCCACAATTGCAGAAAAAGCACCGATAATAATGTTTATTGCATAGACATTATGAACGTTCTCATTTAGATATACTCCTGCCATTTTGAGTATTCCGGTCGCCTGCAGAGCCATAACTGCCAGTAGTATTCCAAGGAAAAAGAGGATGGTTGCAGTATCTATCCTGCTGATAACCTTAGCTACACGGAATTTAAGATGTTCCCCGACATGTATGCTTTTGTACATAAATTCAGTATAAACCCAGAGCACTCCAAGAACAGTCAACACACCTACAAAAGGAGGCAATCCTGTAATATGCTTGAATACAGGAATGGATAGAAGCCCGAAAACTCCCAAAAGTAGTAATGCTCTCTTCTGATTTTTCTCGATTATATCCTCTTTAGTTTCAACACTCAGTTTCCTGACCTCACCCTTTAGATCTCCTTTAAGCATTCTCCTGGCAAATAACAAAGGGACAGCCGTTGAAACGACGCTTGGAATAAAAAGTGATGACATAAGCGGCATGGTGGTAATCTTGCCTTTTATCCACAGCATTATGGTGGTGACGTCACCTATAGGAGACCATGCGCCGCCACTGTTTGCTGAGATGATTATCATGCTGGCGAATATCCATCTCTCCTTGTAATTCGGGACAATCTTTCTTATAAGCGTTACCATTACGATTGATGTGGTGAGATTGTCCAGTACGGCGGACATAAAAAATGTTATGAGTGTGATTATGAATAAAAGCGTTCTTTTGTTCCGGCTTGTAATCTTCTCGGTTATGACTGAAAAACCATCATGTACATCTACAAGCTCAACTATTGTCATGGCTCCTATAAGGAAAAACAGAGTAGAGGCAATCTCTCCCAGATTTTCAATTATCTGTAATTCTGTTATGTAGTGCCGGCACTGTTCAATGAGAGGGAGGGACTGTAGGGAAGGGTTGTTTTTAAGAAATTCGGCAAATGCCTCGTGATTCACTGTGGATGCCGATAATGGCATGAACATAACATAAATAACCCAAAGGATACCTCCGGTAAGCAGTGCGGCAGCAGCCTTGTTAACCTGAAATTTGTGTTCCATTGCTATGCACAGATAGCCAATGACGAACACTAAAACCATTATTGCCAAATCTCATTCAAAATCTATAACCAACCCCGAAAGTGACTCCGCGATTGGCGAGTTTATAACTTTTCCAGGGCAGTATACCCTGATACCTGATAAAAGGGCCGAATGTTACCAGCAAACCGTTATTGAGTTTAAACTCACCACCGAAATGCAATCCTGCACCAATGCCATTCAGGTCTCTATCTCCCCCATTTACATTGAAAGTAGGTCCGCCACTTACAAACAGGTATTTGAAGAAGTGGTAGCGGGCATAAACCGGAATGGAGAAAACATTAAGGCTTTGCTTTTCTGATAATGTAGGACGATAGGCTGGAGAGACATCAAATGAGTTCCCGATAAATGAGATTCCAGGAACAATATCAAGATTGTCCGTTATCTTGAATGCAATATCGGCTTCGATAGAGTAAAACCCTATACCGGTATAGGAAGGACCGCCCTCAATATCTTCCGAGCTGTAAAGATCATTTCCTCCGAAAGATACTTTGACGGTAACACTTTTACCGTATGGTAACAATTTGTCGACATTTTCGGTTAACCTGCTCTGTCCATAGGCATTATATGTGCCTATTAACAGGAAGAGAATAAGAAATGCAGCAATTGTATGTCTCATGTGGCAATTTTATCGCTTACAAATATAAAGCAATTTATTGATTTTTGTAATACCTGATTATTATGTAGGGGGCAATATTTTTAGAAAAAATCTATCGGAAGGAGGGCTTAATCTTGAGAGCTAGGCCGCCGAGAGATGTTTCGCGGTATAGGCTGGGGATATCTTTACCGGTTTGTTTCATGACCCTGACCACTTTGTCAAAGCTAACCCGGTGTACTCCGTCGGAGTGGGCTGCAAAAGCGCTGGAATCAAGTGCACGCGCGGCAGCAAATGCATTGCGTTCTATACATGGGATTTGTACCAGGCCTGCAACGGGGTCACAGGTGAGTCCAAGGTGGTGTTCAAGACCCATCTCTGCAGCATATTCAATTTGATAAGGAGAGCCTCCGAACAGTTGGGCAGCGGCACCGGAAGCCATTGAACAGGCAGCTCCTATCTCTCCCTGGCAGCCGACCTCTGCACCGGAGATTGAGGCGTTCTCTTTTATAAGGTTTCCTATCAGGCCTGCGGTTGCTAATGCTCTCAGGATCTTTTGGGTGGAGAACCCGTAACGCTCCTGCATGTGGTACAATACGGCGGGGAGGGTGCCGCAGGATCCGCAAGTGGGGGCAGTGACTATCAGTCCGCCAGAAGCGTTTTCTTCTGAAACGGCAAGAGCATAGGCAAAAACGAGACTGCGGTTTTGCAGGGTTCCTTGAGAACTTTTGGCCTTGACAAGGTATGATGATGCTTTGCGGGGGAGCTTGATTTCTCCCGGCAACACACCTTCGTTGTCGACTCCTCTTTTAATCGCATCCTGCATGGTAACCCATATTTTTGCAAGGTAGTCCCAGATGGCCGGCCCTTCGGAAATTTCTACGTATTCCCAGAGTGTGCGCCCATTCTCTTTGCACCATTGGAGTATTTCATCCATAGTGTTCATGTTGTAAATGGAGGTTTTTGTTTCTTGGGAATCTTCGCTGGCAATGTCACCTCCTCCTACGCTGTATGAGATCCATTGGTCTGATATGTTGTTTTGTTGATCAATGGCTTCGAACTTCATACCGTTAGGATGGAAGGGGAGGAAAATTTCAGGTTCCCATACAAGTTCCAGCCTCTGCTCTCCAATTCTGTCAAGAAGAGCTTTGTCTGTCAAGTGCCCTTTTCCTGTAGCTGCGAGGCTTCCGTACAGTGTTATCCTGTACCTGGCGGCGTCCGGGTTTTTCTTCAGGAAAACATTGGCAGCATTGATAGGCCCCATCGTATGGCTGCTGGACGGACCGTATCCGATTTTAAAAATTTTTTCTATTGTTTGCATAAGTTTCCTTAAAGATTTGATTCCCTTGAAGATTTAGTTTTCATGGAGATTTTGTCGTGCCCAAAGGTAAGCAATTAACATGATACCAGCAAGTTGTTGGTTTGTCCTAAGGGTGACAAAGATTTGCTATATACATTAGGGTAAAATTTTGGATGTTACCTAATGCTATGTATTTGTAAATATAAATCAAAACAAAAAGCCGCCGCAAACATAATGCTTGCAGCGGCTTAATCTAGAGTCAGTATTTAGTTTCAGTTTAAAGCTCTTAATTTTCACTTTTCACTCCTCACTTTTCACTCCTCACTTTTCACTATTCACTCTCCACTCTCCACTCTCCACTATTAACTATTTACTTAACTTCTTCAAAGTCAACGTCAGTTACCTCTTTGTCACCACCGTTGCCGTTATCGCTGTTGCCGGCCTGACCAGCATCGGCTGAAGCACTCTGTGAAGGTCCGCTCTGAGCAGCTTTGGCCATATCCTCAGAGGCAGCGTGCCATGCAGCGTTCATGCTCTCCATCGCTTTGTCTATAGCTGCAACATCACCTGATTTATGTGCCTCTTTCAGTGTGGCAAGAGCACTCTCTATCGCACCCTTCTTCTCTGCCGGGATCTTGTCTCCGTACTCTTTGAGATTCTTTTCGGTCTGGAAAATCATGCCATCTGCGGCGTTGATCTTATCGACCTTTTCTCTTTCAGCCTTATCGGCTGCCTCATTTGCCTTTGCCTCGTCACGCATTCTCTTGATCTCTGACTCGCTAAGCCCTGAAGAAGCTTCGATACGGATCTTCTGTTCCTTGCCTGTTCCCTTATCCTTTGCTGTTACATGCAAGATACCGTTTGCATCGATATCGAAGGTAACCTCAATCTGAGGAACTCCTCTTGGTGCAGGAGCGATTCCGTCCAGGTGGAAACGTCCGATTGTCTTGTTGTCTTTAGCCATAGGCCTTTCTCCCTGAAGCACGTGTATTTCTACTGAAGGCTGGTTATCGCTTGCGGTGCTGAATACTTCAGACTTGCGTGTAGGAATTGTTGTATTTGATTCAATAAGCTTTGTCATAACAGAGCCGAATGTCTCAATTCCGAGTGAAAGTGGGGTTACATCAAGGAGAAGTACATCTTTCACATCACCTGCAAGTACACCGCCCTGAATTGCTGCACCGACTGCCACAACCTCGTCCGGATTAACGCCTTTGCTCGGGGTTTTGCCGAAGAATTTCTCTACAATCTGCTGGATTGCAGGAATTCTTGTTGAACCGCCGACAAGAAGTACTTCGTCAATGTCTGAAGCCTTGTAGTTGGCGTCACTAAGAGCCTTGCGGCATGGTTCTACTGTTTTCTGAATAAGGGAGTCGCAGATTTGTTCGAACTTTGCCCTGGTAAGAGTCTTTACAAGGTGCTTTGGAACGCCGTCAACAGGCATGATGTAAGGAAGGTTTATCTCAGATGTTGTCTGGCTTGACAACTCAATCTTTGCCTTCTCTGCAGCCTCTTTAAGTCTCTGAAGAGCCATAGGGTCTTTTCTGAGGTCGATGCCGTTATTTTCGCTCTTGAATTCATCGGCCAGCCAGTCGATAATCTTCTGGTCAAAGTCGTCACCACCAAGGTGTGTGTCACCGTTTGTCGATTTAACTTCAAAAACGCCCTCTCCGAGCTCAAGGATTGATATATCAAAAGTTCCTCCTCCAAGGTCGAATACGGCAACCTTCATATCCTTGTGCATTTTGTCAAGACCGTATGCAAGTGCTGCGGCTGTAGGCTCGTTGATTATCCTTTTAACCTTAAGACCTGCAATCTCACCTGCCTCCTTTGTGGCTTGTCTTTGTGAGTCGCTGAAGTATGCAGGGACTGTGATGACAGCCTCAGTTACTTCCTGACCGAGATAATCCTCTGCGGTCTTTTTCATCTTCTGCAATACCATAGCAGATATCTCCTGTGGAGTATAGAGACGTCCGTCAATGTTTACGCGGGATGTATTGTTGTCACCTCTGTCCACTTTATATGGAACTCGGCCGATCTCTGTCTGTACCCGATCAAAACTTTCACCCATGAATCTCTTAATTGAGTAAATGGTCTTTGTAGGATTTGTGATAGCCTGTCTTTTTGCAGGATCTCCGATTTTTCTTTCACCATTGTCGGCAAATGCAACAACAGAAGGGGTTGTCCTTTTACCCTCGCTGTTAATAATGACTGTTGGCTCATTTCCCTCCATTACGGCTACGCAGGAGTTTGTAGTACCAAGGTCGATTCCAATAATTTTTCCCATAATATCTGTTAATTTTTGTTTGTTTCTGTTTGCTTTTGCCTGAAATGTATCGAACATTGTGCCAAATGGAAAAACTGACAAGGTGTCAGACTCGCTATTCGGATTATTTCCTTAGCTTTGTGCGCTGTTTGAAAAACACAAATTTGAAACCACAATGTCAGTTGAAGGTAAAAAAAGAATAATAACAACACAGAGGTTGTTGGAAATGAAGCAGAACGGTGAGAGAATCGCAATGTTGACAGCTTATGACTATACATCGGCCAAAATTATTGATCAGGCGGGAATTGATATAATACTTGTAGGTGATTCTGCCGCTAATGTGATGGCGGGACATGAGACAACACTACCGATAACTATAGAGCAGATGATATATCATGCTCAGAGTGTTGTAAGGGCTGTTAAAAATCCTATGGTAGTTGTTGATATGCCATTTGGCACATATCAGGGGAACTCTAAGCTTGCGGTCTCTAATGCTATAAAAATCATGAAAGAGGCAGAAGCTGATGCTTTGAAGGTTGAAGGCGGTTCTGAAATAATAGAGTCAGTTCTAACTATCATTTCAGCAGGAATTCCTGTGATGGGACATCTGGGTCTGACACCTCAGTCAATACATAAATTTGGTACTTATAATGTGCGTGCCAAGGAGGAGGCTGAGGCGAACAAGCTTATAGAGGATGCAATTTCTCTGGAACAGGCAGGTTGTTTTGCTTTGGTGTTGGAAAAGATACCGGCTGAACTTGGAAAGAAAGTCGCTGAAATATTGAAGATTCCTGTAATAGGAATAGGAGCAGGAAATGGCGTGGACGGACAGGTTTTAGTGATGCATGACATGCTGGGCCTGACTCAGGAGTTTTCGCCAAGATTTCTAAGGAGATATCACAATCTTCATTTTGAAATGCTTAAAGCAGTTCAAAATTATATTAAGGATGTAAAAGAGAGGGATTTTCCAAATGATCAGGAACAGTATTGAACCGGAGATTCTCTATGAGGATAACCATCTTGTTATTGTAAACAAGAGGGCAGGGGATATAGTGCAGGGTGACAAGACGGGTGACGAACCTCTTAGTGCCAGGGTTGCAAGGTTTATCGCAAATAGGGATAATAAACCCGGGGACGCTTTTATTGGTGTCCCTCACAGACTTGACAGACCTGTAAGCGGTATAACTGTTTTTGCAAAGACATCAAAGGCCCTGGAGAGAATGAACGAGCTATTCAGAAACGGGGATATAGAAAAAAGGTATTGGGCAATCGTTGCGTCGAAGCCGGAGCCTTTGGCAGGAGAGTTGAAACACTATCTTGTGAGAAACGAAGAGAAGAACAGATCTTTTGCATACGATATTCAAAAACCCGGATCGAAAGAGGCAAGGTTGCAGTATAGGTTAATAGCCTCCGGCGACCGATACCACTTGCTGGAAATATTGCTTTTAACAGGAAGGCATCATCAGATACGATGTCAGCTTTCAAAAATAGGCTCTCCGATTAAGGGGGATCTTAAATATGGCTCTCCCAGATCAAACCCTGATGGCGGAATCTCTTTACATGCAAGAAGTATAAGATTTGTGCATCCTGTCAAAAAAACTGAGATATTTGTTGAGGCTCCTGTACCCGAAGACAACCTCTGGCGGGCTCTGACTCAAACCCTGTAAGCGGACATATCGTGTCCGGACGACTCTTCTTCCCGGATTTGAGTTGAAGAGATGTTAATCATTGGTGCATCAATCGGAGTTACTTTATATTTGTCGCAGAGAGACTGCAGATCAAATCCATCTCTGGGATATACCCAGATTTCATACTCCTCAAGTAACTCTTTCCATTTGTGCCATTTTTCTATAATAGAGAGATTGTCTGCACCTATTATTAATATGAAAGTCTTATCTGGTTCTCCTGAAGAAATGGCTCTGAGTGTGCCAATTGTATAATGAGGCTTTGGAAGATGGAATTCAATATCTGATACATTAATTTTGCATCGACTGCCATTTTGCCTGATTTGACAATCCAATTCTGATGCTACTTTTTTTACATGTTCCAGCCTTTGGTTGCCGCTTGTCTCATTAATCGCGTCCTTCAAAGGATTTGAAGGGCTTACAATCAACCTCAGCTCGTCAATTTCCTCTCTGCACGCTATGTATTTACATATAGCAAGATGACCTGTATGCATAGGATTGAATGATCCAAAGTATAGGGCAACTCTCATGATATGAATTCCTCGGTTATTCTCTCAGCCTCTCCTAGACAATCTTCCAGCTTGTCGTTAATCAGTATTACGTCGAATTTGTCTTCAAACGAGAGCTCATATTGAGCCTTTGTAAGACGCCTTTCGACGGATTCATTATCCTCGGTACCCCTTCCTGTAAGTCGCTCTCGCAAAACTTCCAATGACGGTGGCTTTATAAAGACAGAAAGGGCAGATTCTCCGAAAAGTTTCTTGAGGTTAACCCCACCAACAACATCAATATCAAAAAGTATAATTTTACCTTGGCTCCACAGCCTGTCAATCTCGCTTTTGAGTGTGCCGTAATAAAACCCTTTGTATACCTCCTCATACTCGATAAACTCATTATTGGCAATCTTTTTTTTGAATTCTTCGGTGTTGAAGAAGTAGTACTCTTTGCCGTTGCTCTCTTCTCCTCTCGGTGCCCTTGAGGTTGCGGAAACTGAAAAACCGAGAACAGGAAATCTCTTCATCAGATGAGCCACTATGGTGCTTTTCCCGGCACCTGAAGGGGCAGAGAATATCATTACTTTTTTATTATTCATATAGATCTTTTTCGGAATTTATTTTGGAGAATTCCACTATAAAACCGGCGATTTTGTTAATACAATCTTTGACAAATCTCTCACCATTCTCTGCAGTTGCTTTTGAAGGGTCGCCAACTCCGGTATCATCTGTTGCATATATCCATCTACGCGGTGTCCAAGCCCATTTTTCTCTGAACCCTTTAATCTTTAAGTGTCTTTCAGATCCTTTGCCGGCTTCACATAAAGGCAGTACCAATTCCGGTGAGACATATTGCATAGACGCTGTCTCCAGCTCTCCTGCATGATCCCCGGGATCGGTGAAGTATGTGTCCGGTTTGCAGGCTGTCCACCAATTTATATTGCATATAAGTATGGAGGGGTATTTCAAAGTCAACTCTCTTATAATGGGAGTAAAAGAATTTCCTCCATGTGCATTTATAATGATTAACTTATCTATTCCGTGTTTTGTCAGGACTTCAATAATGTCGTCAAGAATGGCCATTTGGGTTGACGGTTTCATGTTCATACATAGTCTGACATCCATTTGTCCTGTGTTGACTCCATATCCAATTGAGGGAAGAACAATGGCCCCGGCCTGCGACAAATTTGCAATGTTTGCGGCATCTGATGCAACTCTCTCTGCAAGAATGGTATCTGTCCCATAAGGAAGATGTAAGTTGTGGGCCTCTGTTGCACCCCAGGGAAGAAGTGCAATTTTGATATCAGCCTGCTTGATTGATTTCCAGGTTGTTTCCCTTAAAACGTTCGATTGCATACAATGATTTGGTTTTAATTACAAAGTTAAATTTTATTGTTAACTTTGCAGCGATTTAATTGTTAACAGTTATTATAAATTATAATCGATATGATATCATACAAAGAACTTGGCTTGGTGAATTCTAAAGAGTTATTTGCCAAAGCGATCAAAGGAGGTTACGCAATTCCGGCATTTAACTTCAACAATATGGAACAGATGCAGGCAATAATATCTGCATGTGTAGAGACAAAATCACCTGTAATTTTGCAGGTTTCTAGCGGGGCAAGAAAGTATGCAAATCAGACATTGCTGAGATATATGGCACAGGGTGCAGTTGAATATGCAAAGGAGTTGGGTTGTAATATTCCAATCGTCCTTCACCTCGATCACGGAGATTCTTTTGAGCTTTGCAAGTCTTGCATAGATATGGGATTCTCTTCTGTTATGATTGACGGTTCTCACCTGAGTTTCGAGAAAAATATTGAACTAACAAAGCAAGTTGTTGAATATGCGCATGCACATGACGTGACTGTTGAGGGCGAACTGGGAGTACTTGCCGGCGTTGAAGATGAAGTGTCTGCAGAACACCATACTTATACACAGCCTGAAGAGGTGGAAGAATTCGTAAAGAAAACAGGTGTGGATTCTTTGGCTATATCTATAGGAACATCACATGGTGCTTTTAAATTCAAACCTGGTCAGAAGCCTGAAATAAGACTTGATATTCTTAAGGAGATTGAAAGAAGAATTCCTGGTTTCCCTATCGTTCTTCACGGTTCCTCAAGTGTTCCGCAGGATATAGTTGCTCAGATCAATAAATTTGGCGGTAAGCTTAAGGATTCAATAGGCATTCCTGAAGAGCAACTCCGTCAGGCAGCTACAAGTGCCGTTTGCAAAATCAATATTGATTCTGACGGTCGTCTTGCAATGACCGGCGCAATCAGACAGGTATTTGCCGAAAAACCGGAGGAGTTTGACCCTCGTAAATATCTGGGCCCGGCCCGTGATGCCTTAAAGGCACTTTATAAACACAAGGTTGTTAATGTACTTGGAAGCGACAACAAAATCTAATTTTAAATTATAATGAGAAGAAGGTGTCCGGAGTATTTCCGGGCACCTTTTTTTATTTGATGCTAAAAAAATATAGTTAGTTAGATGAAACTAACTATATTTGCGCCATGATAACAATTACCGATACTATAGCAAAACTATCAAATTTCATTGTCCTGTCTGAAGAGAAGGCAAAAGAGCAGTGCAAGGAACACGGACTCACGGAGACTCAGATGCACTATCTGGAAAAAATTGCAGATCTTGATAATCCTACTGTTACAGAGCTGTCTCGCGAACTCAGGCTTTCAAAACCAACAGTTACTGTAACTGTGGACAGATTAGTTGAAAAGGGCTTTGTCGACAGAGTCCGTTCTGACAGAGACAGACGCAGTGCCCACCTTCATCTGACCGAAAGGGGAGCGGAGCTTAATGCTACACATTATATAGCGCATATTGCCATAGCAAAACATATTGCAAGAAAGGTGACAAACGGTGAACTGGAGGAGTTTATACGTATTGTCGGAAAAATTGTTGATCAACATTAAACTTATACATTATCATGCAGAACAAAGTTTCTAATCTTGAATTTCACGGACTTAACGAGCAGGAGGTTAAATCAAGGCAATTAAAGGATGGTTATAACGAGCTGCCTTCTTCCAAAAAGAGGGGAACTCTTCAGATAGCCTTGGGCATTATCAAGGAGCCAATGTTTATATTACTGGTAATTTGCGGATCGTTATACCTTTTTCTTGGTGATGTACGGGAGGGTGTGATGTTGATGTCATTTGTGGTTTTTGTCATGGGTATAGAGTATTTTCAAGAGAGAAAGACGGAGAAGGCTCTGGATGCCCTTAAGGATCTTGCAAGTCCAAGGGCATTAGTCATCAGAGAGGGAGAAGTTAAAAGAATTGCCGGAAGAGAGGTTGTAATTGGTGATATAGTAGTTCTTCAGGAGGGAGACCGTGTGCCTGCGGATGGAAAAATACTGCATAGCGTCAATTTAATGATTGATGAATCCTTATTAACCGGGGAGTCTGTCTCTGTCAGAAAAAGAGAGTGGGCTCAGGACGATGCTCATTCTATTCCTGGTGGTGATGATATACCTTATGTATATTCAGGATCAATGGTGGTCCAGGGCAATGGCGTTTATGAAGTGACTGCCATCGGACAAGCTACTGAGATAGGAAAAATAGGAAAGGCAATTGAGTCTGTAGAGGAGCAGCCTACAAAGCTTAAGAGTGAGATGGGTGCCTTGGTTAAGCGGCTCGCAATAATTGGATTGATTCTCTGTGTGTCGGTCATCATATTGTATACTCTGACAAGAGGCGACCTGCTAAAAGGGTTTCTTGCCGGGATAACTCTTGCAATGGCAATGCTCCCTGAGGAGTTTCCCGTTGTCCTAACCATCTTTATGGCTTTGGGCGCGTGGAGAATTTCTAGAAACAGTGTCCTTACACGAAAATCCTCGGCAATTGAGACATTGGGCTCAGCTACTGTGCTTTGCACGGACAAGACGGGTACGTTGACGAAAAATAAGATGACAATTAGCTCTTTATATAACGGAGAGGATCTTATAAATCTTGCCAATTCAAAAACATTTCCGGAGGAGTATCACGAGATAGTGGAATACGGACTTTTGTCAAGCCAGGTGAAACCATTCGACCCGATGGAAAAGGCCATTGAGAATCTGGGTGAAAAGTTCCTTAAAGATACCGAGCATATTCATGATGACTGGAAGATGGTGAAAGAGTACCCTCTCTCAAGAGAGATGCTGGCAATGTCAAGAGTTTTTGAAAGTCCTGATTCGACAAAGAAGGTAATTGCCGCAAAGGGAGCGCCTGAAGCAATTTTTGATTTGTGTCACCTTAGTCCTGAACTTGTTAAAAAATATGAAAAGGTCGTTTCTGATATGGCTTCCGGCGGTTTAAGGGTTCTTGGAGTGGCCAAGTCACGTTTGGAACCAGCCGGTTTACCTGTTGTACAACATGATTTTGATTTTGAGTTTGTTGGTCTTATTGGTTTATCCGATCCTATAAGAGAAAACGTTCCTTCTGCAGTAAAGGAGTGCTATAAAGCAGGTATGAGGGTTATAATGATTACCGGAGACTATCCTGTTACTGCAATGAATATCGGTAAGGAGATTGGTTTAGTGAATAGTGATAAGTGTATTACAGGTCAGGAGTTGATGAGTATGGATGAGAATACACTCTCTGAGAAAATAAAGAGTGTCAACATTTTTGCCAGGGTTATACCCGAACAGAAACTCAAGATTGTGAATGCCCTGAAGAAAAACGGAGAGATTGTCGCTATGACCGGGGATGGTGTAAATGATGCTCCTGCGCTTAAATCTGCAAATATAGGTATTGCGATGGGTGAAAAGGGTACTGATGTTGCCCGTGAAGCATCTGAGCTTGTCCTGATGGACGATAATTTTGCCTCTATTGTAGGAGCAGTTGGAATGGGCAGACGGATTTTTGATAATCTTCAAAAAGCTTTCAGCTATATTTTTGCCATACATGTGCCAATTGCCGGATTGTCTCTGATACCTGTCTTTTTCAAAGATATGCCACTTCTTCTGTGGCCTGTCCATATTGTGTTTCTGGAGTTGATAATAGACCCGGCATGTTCAGTGATTTTTGAGGCAGAGAAAGCTGAAAAGAACGTTATGAGCAGGCCGCCGAGATCAGCAGATGAGCCTTTCTTTGGTTTGAACAAGATACTTTTAAGTTGTTCTCAGGGAATATCAGTTTTAGTGAGTACGCTGGCGGTCTTCTTCGTGGGACAATCCCTTGGCTATAATGACGGGGCTGTAAGAGCAATGTCATTTGTCACACTTATAGCCTCTAATATTGCAATTATCCTTTCAAACAGATCCTGGAGCGAGAACATTTTTAGAATACTGGCTACACCGAACAAAACTGTGAAATGGGTAGTAGGAGGGGCTGCATTCTTCCTGATACTTATACTAAATATACCATTTCTTCAGGATTTGTTCCAGTTTGAGCATATCTCTGTAATTGAGGCTTTGATATGCGTGGCAGCAGGACTGATCAGTATAACCTGGTTCGAATTATACAAAAGGTGGAGCAGGGCCGGGAATAGTTTATAACTATCTGGTACTGCCCCCGACAATATCCAGAAGCTCATTTGTAATTGCCTGTTGACGGGTCTTATTGTACTGTAGCGTGAGTTCCTGGATAAGCTTCCCGGCATTATCAGATGCAAGCTGCATGGCTACGGTCCTGGCTGCATGCTCTGCAGCACATGAATCCAGCAAAACTTTGAATATTGTTGAGAAAATTATCTTCTCAACAATGTCTGTAATAATCTTTTCCTTTTCAGGTTCATATATGTAATATGCCCTTTTGGACGGGGTACTTTTGCCTAAAACAAACGGAAGAAGCTGCTCTGTAGTCGGCACTTGTGTCCCCATTGATTTAAAATGATTGTATATTAAATCCACACGGTCCACCTCTCCCTTTACGAACCCGGACATAAGATCCCCGGCAATCTTTGTGCAGCCTGAGTAATTTGGTTTCTCCGACAATAAGTGATCGCATTCAACAACAGAGTAGGATGGATCCTTTAAATGAGCAGTGACCCTTTTTCCGATAGTGTATATAATAATACTCTCGACGCCACTATTTCTAAAATTTTCAATTGCCTCATGTAATGCTTTTTCAACATTTATATTAAAGGATCCGCATAATGATGCATTTGAAGATATAACAACAATTGCCGCTTTTTTCACAGCTCTCTCATCTGAATATGAGGACAAAGGGATTGCATCGTCATTCCGAAGCTCGGAAAGCATATCAGATAAAGCAGCCAGGTATGGCTTTGAGTTATTCAGGGCTATTTGGGCACGGTGATACTTAGACGATGATATCAACCTCATCGCTGATGTAATCTTCAGCGTGTTGTTGACAGAGTCGATTCTTCCTTTTATCTCCTTTAGTGATGGCATCCTGTTTTATTGTTTTTTCATACTAGCCACTATTGATGCCGCTGTCTTTTCTAACTCCATGGTTATTGTCTCATCAAGCAATCCGCTTCGGATGCTGGTGAGTATATCTGTGGATTTCAGGGCATTGAGAAAAGCTTTTTCAAACTGATTAACCATATCAACATCAATATTTTTAAGAAGTCCGTGAGTTCCGCAATACAAAATTGCAATCTGCTCTTCTACAGGCATTGGTGTATACTGTTTCTGGACAAGGAGTCTTGCATTTTTCTGTCCTTTGTCTATTGTCATGGCTGTAACAGGATCGAGATCACCGCCGAATTTTGTAAATGACTCTAACTCCCTGAATTGAGCCTGATCAATTTTCAGTGTGCCGGCAACCTTTTTCATTGCCTTTACCTGAGCTTTTCCTCCGACACGGGATACAGATATACCAACATTAATAGCCGGCCGGTTTCCCTGATTGAAAAGACTTGTATCAAGAAATATCTGCCCGTCTGTTATTGAAATTACATTTGTCGGGATATATGCAGAGACATCTCCTGCCTGAGTCTCGATAATCGGCAATGCTGTCAAGGACCCTCCGCCCTTGACTCTGTCAAACAATCTGTATGGCAAATCATTCATCTTGATTGCCACCTCTTTCTGATTTATGATTTTTGCCGCTCTCTCCAGTAATCTTGAGTGCAGATAAAAAATATCTCCGGGATATGCCTCGCGTCCTGATGGTCTTCTAAGTATAAGTGATATCTCTCTATAAGCCACAGCCTGTTTTGAAAGGTCATCATATACAACCAGGGCATCTCTGCCGGTATCTCTGAAATATTCTCCTACAGCGGCACCCGCAAATGGTGCGAAATATTGCATGGCTGCAGGATCTGATGCAGTTGCAGAGATTACCGTGGTATAATCCATAGCACCTTTCTCCCTTAAGGTTTCTACAATGGATGCAACCGTAGATCCCTTCTGACCTATAGCTACATATATACAATAAACAGGCTTGCCAGCGAGATAGTTTTCCCTCTGGTTAATAATCGTATCAATAGCAATCGAAGTCTTTCCGGTCTGACGGTCACCTATTATGAGCTCTCGTTGGCCTTTCCCTATAGGAATCATTGCATCAATAGCCTTGATGCCGGTCTGAAGAGGTTCATTTACTGGCTGACGGAAAATTACACCGGGGGCTTTTCTCTCCAACGGCATATCTATCAAGTCTCCTTTAATCGGACCTTTTCCATCAATTGGTTGCCCCAAAGTATTTATGACCCTCCCAAGAAGAGCCTCACCAACTTTAATGGATGCAATCTTACCGGTTCGGGTAACCCTGTCTCCCTCTTTTATCTTATCTGATTGACCAAGTAACACAGCACCTATGTTGTCCTCCTCAAGATTCATCACAACAGCCTCCATACCATTGTCAAATTGAATGAGCTCATTTGATTCGGCGTTGAATAACCCGAAGATTCTAGCAACTCCGTCACTTACCTGAAGCACTTTCCCGATCTCTTCAAATTCCAGCTTGTTGTTTATCCCTTCAAGCTGCATCTTTAAAATGTCTGAGACTTCACTTACTTTAAATATATCGGACATATAATATTTTTTACTGATATTCTGATTCTGTTA
>Ga0265297_10002882_pt1 | contig 33074 bp, 23 predicted proteins | sample Munlanlwell13791_FD_192502 | JGI IMG/M metagenome (GOLD analysis project Ga0265297, IMG submission 192502) | Leachate microbial communities from a municipal landfill in Southern Ontario, Canada - Leachate well 137-91 | ecosystem: Engineered > Solid waste > Landfill > Unclassified | place...
AATGTAGCCGTTGCAATGACGGCGACTCGGGCTTGACGGCGCTGGTGGCGGGCGTGGTGACGGTCAGCCGGTTCCACCGCCACACGCGACGCCATCACCACTCCCAGCAACAACAGGCTCCCAGCCACCAACCTGGCCCATCCCACAAGGACACAAGGACGACTCAAAATGATTCATAGGCTCTCATTTATCCTTGTCTATTTTGCAAGATGTGCGGGATTGCGGAGGTCTGCCCCCAAATGCTCGGTGATTATTTTTTATTAATAAAATTAGAAAAAGCATTTGCTATTAGGCTACTTACCGCAAGAGATAAATAAAAAAGCAAGTCGCTATCATTTTTTTCACGATGTGATAAATACAAAAAAAACGCCATTGGTAATATAAATACGACCGTGGTTGAAATGGATTTTATGTTTATTTTTTCCATCATTGTTGACTGCTTCCATTTAACAATGGGAACATAGTTACGCATTACCCTGCAATCCAATATATAACATTGGTTACATTGGGGACGTGGCTACGCATTAGTTTATAATTCAATTAATAACATCGTTTTTTGATGCTTATAAAGCCGTTAGAATGATTTTTGAGCCACGAAAATGCGTTTTAAGGTTTTATCCTTAGCCCTTGCGCCGTCCAGCCAGCGCCACAAGCGTGCCGCCGCCGGCTGCGGTAGCCGCAGGGCATGGGAAGCATCCCATGCCGTCACCGCCGACGGCCTTACTATACGCGGTCAAATTCATCCCCACCCCCAGGGCCGGACAACCACAGGGTTGGTTGGGTTGCGGGCGGCGCACCGTCTCATGGGTCCCATCCGGCCTATCCGTCCCATGGCCCCAAAAGGCACGCCGCCGGATCGTGGAAAACGGGGAGGTATGGGACTTATGGGAGGCAGGGGACCGGCGGCGCCTCCCCCCCCCCAAAAGCCCCCTAAACTCGATCGGGAAAACCTTACCCGTAAACCAGGCCCCATTTTCCCGGATTCCCGGTCGCGTTTCTCCCGTCCTGCAAGCTTGTATTACGCGCGCGTACGCGTATAGTGATTCCGTTCGATTTTCGGTGCCGCCAAGACGCCCGCCGGGTCGGTGATCCGGGGGCGTTGTCTGCATTATCATGAGGAGAGCTGTCCCCGTGTCCACACCCGACGCAACCATTCCGGAAACCCCGGAAGCCGTTTCCGCCGCCCCCGCGGGCAATGGCGGCTATGACGCCAGCAAGATCACCGTCCTGGAGGGGCTCGAAGCCGTCCGCATGCGCCCCAGCATGTACATCGGCGACACCGGCGAGCGCGGCCTGCACCACCTGGTCTACGAAGTCGTCGACAACTCCATCGACGAGGCGCTGGCCGGCTACTGCAAAACCATCCAGGTCACCATCCACGTCGACGACAGCATCACGGTGACCGACGACGGCCGCGGCATTCCGGTGGACCTGCACCCGGAACAGGGCAAGCCGGCCTGCGAAGTCGCCCTGACCATCCTCCATGCCGGCGGCAAGTTCGACCATGACTCCTACAAGGTCTCCGGCGGCCTCCACGGCGTCGGCGTCTCCTGCGTCAACGCCCTCGCCGCCTGGCTCGAACTCCGGGTGCAGCGGGATGGCGGCGAGTTCCACATGCGCTTCGAGCGCGGCGCCACCGTCCAGCAACTGAAGAAGGTCCGCGCCTCCGACAAGCACGGCACCACCGTCACCTTCAAGCCGGACAACCAGATCTTCACCGTCACCGACTACAACTGGGACATCCTCTCCAAGCGGCTCCGCGAGCTGGCATTCCTCAACGCCGGCATCCGCATCACGCTCAAGGACGAGCGCACCCCCACCCCGCGCGAGGAAATCTTCTGCTACAGCGGCGGCATCCGCGAGTTTGTCAAGCACCTCAACGAGGGCAAGCAGGCGATCTGCGACGTCATCTACTTCCACACCTCCCAGGACGGCGTGGAAGCCGAGATCGCGATGCAGTTCAACGACTCCTACACCGAAAACATCTACAGCTACACCAACAACATCAACACCATCGAGGGCGGCACCCACCTGACCGGCTTCCAGGGCGCCCTCACCCGCTGCATCAACAACTATGTCAAGGGGTTGCCCGCCTTCAAGAACGAGGGCACGGTCTCCGGCTCCGACGTGCGCGAAGGGCTCGCCGCGGTGGTCAGCGTCAAGGTCCGCGACCCGCAGTTCGAGGGCCAGACCAAGACCAAGCTCGGCAACGGCGAAGTCCGCGGCATTGTCGACTCCATCGTCTACGAGCAGCTGAGCACCTATTTCGAGGAGCACCCGCAGGGCGCCAAGATGATCGTGGAAAAGGCGTTCCTGGCCAGCCGCGCCCGCGAGGCCGCCCGCAAGGCCCGGGACCTCACCCGGCGCAAGACCGCGCTCGACGGCTCCGCCCTCCCCGGCAAGCTCGCCGACTGCTCCGAGAAGGATCCCGCCAAGTCCGAGATGTACATCGTCGAGGGCGACTCCGCCGGCGGCTCCGCCAAGCAGGGGCGCAACTCCAAGTTCCAGGCCATCCTGCCGATCCGCGGCAAGCTGCTCAACGTCGAAAAGGCGCGCCTGGACAAGCTGCTGAACAACCATGAAATCCGTTCCCTGATCACCGCCATCGGCTGCGGCATCGGCGGCGACGAGTTCGACCTCAGCAAGGCGCGTTACCACCGCATCGTCATCATGACCGATGCCGACGTCGACGGCTCCCACATCCGCACCCTGCTGCTGACCTTCTTCTACCGGCAGCTGAAGCCGCTGATCGAGGCCGGCTACATCTACATCGCCAAGCCGCCCCTGTTCAAAATCCGCCGGCGCAAGGTCGAGCAGTACGTCGAAAGCGAAGAACAGCTTGACAACATCCTGCTGGACCTTGGCCTGCAGGATGTTGAAGTCAACCGCATCGGCGACGGCACGCTCGACCGCGAACGGCTCAACGAGGCCATCGCCATCGTCAAGGAAACCCTGCGCCTCTCCAACGGCCTGGCCCGCCACGGCATTGATCCGGCGACCTACCTGCGCCTCAAGAATCCGGCCACCAACGGCTTCCCGATCGCCCAGATCATCATCCGCGAAGCCGACGGCACCACCAGCCACCAGTTCGTCTACTCCGACGAAGAGGAAACCGACGCCATTGCCGCCGCCGAGCAGCGCCTCGGCCCGCCACCGGGCGCCGCCGTTGAATTGCTGGACACCGTGGGCACCCTTCCGCCAGCCGACACCGAACCCGCCGAGCACTGCCTCAGTGCGGACTCCGCGGCCAGCACCGACCTCCAGGAATCCACCGGAGCCCCCGCCGCCGAGGAGCCGGCCAAGCCGGCCATGCATCCGGACATTGACGTCATCTCCATTTACGAAGCCAACGGCTTCCGCGACATTGAGACGCGCCTGTCCCAGCGCGGCCTCACCGCCACCGAGCTGTTCGAAGGCGAAAAACCGCTGATCGAAATCAAGCAGGGCAGCGACACCGTCACCGTCAACTCCCTGGTCGCCATGTACCAGCGGCTGACCACCATCGGCCGCCAGGGCATCTACATCCAGCGCTACAAGGGTCTCGGTGAAATGAACGCCGACCAGTTGTGGGAAACCACCATGGACCCCGAAAAACGCAAGATGCTCCGCGTCACCATGGAGGATGCCGTCGAGGCCGAGCGCATGTTCACCCTGCTGATGGGCGAACAGGTCGAGCCGCGCCGCGAATACATCGAGAAGTATGCGGAAACGGTGAAAGATCTCGACATCTAACCCTCCAGCAAAGGCAACACTATGAGTCCAACCGTGTTGCGCTATAAACAGTATCGGCTCTTCTTTTTTTCACGCGAAGAATCCAGGCCACACAATGAATTCCGCAAGGCATGGCAAGAACACTTCAGCGGCTGATTCCGGTGCCATGGCCGCAGTCACCCATGTGTCGCCCCAAGGCATTTGGCTGCTGGTTGGTGATCGCGAATTCTTTTTGCCGTATGCGCGTTTCCCCTGGTTCCAAGAGGCGCGTATCCGGGAAATTCATGAAGTGACCTTAATACACGGCACCCATCTGTACTGGCCATCATTGGATGTCGATCTGGAGCTGGAATCCTTGGAACATCCAGAGAACTACCCGCTGGTGGCAGGCTCAGTCCGCCTGGTGGCGGACGCGGAAGGATTGCCCCCGGAATCGCCCAAACCATGATCAAAGTCAAACGCATTTTATCCGTCGGCAGCTTGAACGAGCCGCGCCGGCCGGCGCGACGGGAGTGTTCACTCACACCATCGCAACGGCTCGCCCTGCTCGACGAACTGCGCCAACAAGCGGCAAACTTCGGCCATGAAATACCCAAACGAATTCCGCGAGTTCTTGAAGTTGCTCATTTCCGCCGGGGTTGACTTTACCGTGATCGGCGGTTATGCGGTGGCTTTCCATGGTTTTGTCCGCTATACCGGGGATATCGATCTTTTTTATCGTCTAAACCAGGAGAACGTCGAAAAACTTAAAACGGCTTTGATGGCTTTCGGCTTTTCAAGATCCGAATTGACTGATTCTCTCTTCGAACCCGGACAAATCATCCGTATTGGCGTACCGCCGGTGCGAATTGAACTCCTGAATGAAATCAGTGGCGTAACCCAAGATGAAGCTTGGAGCCACCGGGTTCCGGGAACCTACGAGAAACTCAAGGTTAGTTTTATCAGTTTGGATGATTTGATCCGCAACAAAAGAGCCGCGGGCCGCGCCAAGGACCTGCGCGATCTCGAAGAGTTGGCATAAGCAAAACGCATAGACTCATGAACTAACTGGAATAAATAACGCAACCGCTTTGGAGAATGATACAGCAATGAGTGATGACATCCGAAAAAACGACATCCCGTTTGCCATTGAAGACATCATGCACAACGCGTACCTGCAGTACTCGTTGAGCGTCAACGTCGGCCGCGCCATTCCCGACGTGCGCGACGGCATGAAGCCGGGCAACCGCCGCATCCTCTTCGCCATGCGCCAGCTCGGCCTCAGCAAGAGCCACTCCTACACCAAGTGCGCCAAGGTGGTCGGCGAAGTGATCGGCAATTACCACCCCCACGGCGACGGGGCGGTCTACGACACCCTCGTCCGCATGGCCCAGGATTTCGCCATGCGCTACACCCTGGTGGACGGCCAGGGCAACTTCGGCTCCATCGACGGCGACTCCGCCGCCGCCTACCGGTACACCGAGTGCCGCATGGAGCGCCTGGCCGAGGAGCTGCTCGCCGACATCGACCGCGACACCGTGGACATGCAGCCGACCTTTGACGAGAAGAACCAGGAGCCCAGCGTGCTCCCCGCGCGCTTCCCCAACCTGCTGGTCAACGGCACCACCGGCATCGGCGTCGGCATGGCCACCAACATCCCGCCGCACAACCTGGGCGAGGTCATTGACGCCACCGTCGCCATCATCGACAACCCGCGCATCACCATCCGCGAGCTCATGCAGCACCTGCCGGGCCCCGACTTCCCCACCGGCGCCACCATCATGGGCATGCGCTCGATCGTGGCCCTGTACGAGACCGGGCGCGGCTCCATCCGCATCCGCGGCCGGGCCACCATTGAGGAAGAAGACGGCCGGGAGCGGATCATCGTCACCGAGATCCCCTACGCGCTGAACAAGGAAACCCTGGTCACCAAGATCGCCGAACTGGTCAACGAGAAACGCCTGGTCGGGATCAGCGGCATCTCCGATGAGTCCAGTTCCCGCGCCGGCATCCGCATTGTCATCGACGTCAAGCGCGGCGCCATGGGCTCCATCGTCCTCAACCAGCTCTATTCCATGACCCAGCTGGAGAGCGTCTTCCCGGCGCAGTTCCTGGTGGTCGACAAAAGCCGCCCCAAGACCCTCAACCTCAAGCAGATGCTGGAGGCCTACATCGACCACCGCGAGGAGGTCGTCACCCGCCGCACCAAGTTTGACCTGAAAAAGGCCGAGGACCGCGACCACATCGTCCAGGGGCTGCTGATCGCCCAGGGCAACATTGACGAGGTGGTGAAAATCATCAAGGAGTCGCGCGACCGCGAGGCCGCCGGCCAGGCCCTGATGGCCCGCTTCGGCCTCAGCCAGCTCCAGGTCAACGCCATCCTCGACATGCGCCTCCACCAGCTCACCAACCTGGCCGTCGAGGACCTGACCAACGAGCACAACGAGCTGCAGAAGCAGATCACCTACTTCAAGGAGCTGCTGGCCAGCCGCGCGCTGCTGATGGGCGTGGTCAAGCAGGAACTCAAGGATGTCCGCGCCAAGTACGGCGACCGCCGCCGCACGGTCATCATGCCCGGCGAAAAGGAACTGGACATCGAAGACCTGATCGCCCGCGAAATCTGCGTCATCCCCGTCTCCGCCACCGGCTACATCAAGCGCGTCGCCGCCAGCGCCTACGAAACCCAGCACCGCGGCGGCAAGGGCGTCATGGGCATGCGGACCAAGGACGAGGATTACGTGGACATGCTGCTGACCTGCTGCAGCCACGACACCATTCTCTTCTTCACCAACCGCGGCCTCATGCACTGGCTCAAGGCCTACGAGATCCCCGAAAGCTCCCGCGACGGCCAGGGCAAGGCGCTGGTCAACCTGCTCCAGCTCGCCGAGGGCGAGCGCGTCCGCGCCATGATCCCGGTCACCCAGGTGGATGTCGAGAACCAGTACATCGTCATGGCCACCAAGAACGGCACGGTCAAGAAGACCGAACTGCGGGCCTTCAAAAACATGCGCCGCAAGGGCATCATCGCCATCAACCTGGAGGAAGGCGACGACCTGATCGACGCCAAGCTCACCGACGGCCACCAGCAGATCCTGCTGTCCTCCGCCCACGGCATGGCCTGCCGCTTCCAGGAGGAGGAACTGCGCACCCTCGGCCGCGACACCACCGGCGTCCGCGGCATGGAACTGCGCGGCGAGGACGGCCAGCCCGTCTCCGACATTGTCGCCATGACCGTCGTCCACCCCGAAAACGAGCTGCTGGTCATCACCGCCAGGGGCATGGGCAAACGCTCACCGCTCGGCACCGGCCACGCCGCCGATGCCGCGGATGAGGCGGAGGGAGGCGAAATGGCGGAAGGGACCGACACCGCCTCACCCGCGGCACCGCGCAAGGGCGGCTACCGCCTGACCCGCCGCGGTGCCAAGGGCGTCACCAGCATCAAGCTGCGCGAGGACGACCGCGTGGTCGCCGCGTTGCAGGTCAAGCCGGGCGCCAACGAAGAAATTCTGATGACCTCCGTCGAAGGTCAGATGGTCCGCACCCCGGTGGATGACATCCGCCAGACCGGCCGCGCCGCCTACGGCGTCATTGTCATGCGTTTGGAAGGCAAGGACGAGGTCAGCAGCGTCTCGCTGGTCGACCAGCTCAGCGCCGAGGAGATCGCCGCCAACCAGGCCAAGCTCGACGAGGAGGTCAAGGCCGAGGCGGCCCGTGCCGAGGCCGAAGCCCGCGCCGAAGCCGCCAAGGCGGAGGCCCAGGCCAAACAGGACGCCGAAGAAGCCGCCGAGGAAGCGGGCAGCGAAGACGCCGGCGAACCGCCGACGGCCTAGCGTAACGGCCGGTTGTCGACGCCGCGTATTCGGAGACCGTCCATGACTGCATCCGCTTCGTCCTTTGCCGAGCAACGCGAAGAAGTCGCGCGCTGCATGCGCCGGCTTTATGAGCACGGGCTGACCACCACCTCGGGCGGCAACATCTCGTTGCGCGCCGACGACCGGCATGTGCTGCTCACCGCCTCGAAATTCGACAAGGGCACCCTGACCGGCGCCCAAGTCGGCGTGCTCGCCCTGGACGACGGTGCCAACCTGACCCCGGAACTCTCCCCCAGCATTGAGGCGGGCATGCACCTGGCGATCTACCGGGCACGCCCGGATGTCCGGGCGGTGGTCCACGCCCACCCGGTCACCGCCAGCGCCTTCTGCTGCAGCGCCGTGCCGCTCAACTGCCGGCTGCTGGCCGAAGCCTACGCCGTGGTCGGCGATCCCGGCTACGCCGCCTACGCCTGCATGGGCACGCCGGAACTGGCGGCCGTCGTCGCCGACTGCACGCGCACCCACAACGGCGTGCTGATGGCAAACCACGGCGTGCTGGCGGTCGGCCGCAACCTGCTGGAGGCCTTCGACCGCCTGGAAGTGCTGGAGAACGCCGCCCGCCTCACCCTGCTCACCCGGCTGCTGGGCGGCACCGTCGAACTCACCAAAGAACAACTGGCCGCCCTCGACGCCCTGATGGGGCGCTGATCGCCATAATGGCTTTGAGTCACTGCGGCTCTCCAAACACGTCCTCGAAAGAAAGCGTGTCCCCCGCCATCCTGAAACGTTGGGTTCCAACAAGGAAGGGGGCAACCGCACTATTCATTCCCCATGCACCTGGCAAGTAAAAACATATTCGCAGTCAGTTTGCTGACGGTTGGATTCTTGTGCATGGGGGGATGTTTGACGCGCGTACAACTCGCCAACGAAGACAATGAAACCGATCGTTCTTTTATCCCAGACACCAATTACACGGCGACTCTACGCCAACTGGACGTGCCTCTCGGGCCCTGTCATATTCAAGTATTGGAGTTGCCCGCACGGTACCGGCAGCCAGTGGATGAAAAGCGGCTGGACAACTGTTTCATTTCGGACTCCGAAAAGAAACAGTTGGAGAAAAATTATCCAACCGTGAGCCAATACGTCTGCGTGTCTCGTTCTTGGATGTCTGCTGACAAAAAGGCGATCGCTCTTCTGATCTACCATGAACTTGGGCCTTTCCTGCTTTTTTCAAAAAACAGCGGAAAGGCGTGGAGCGCTCCCCTGTACCTTGGACTTCACCGGTTGCCGGAGGCTGCTTGGTATGCCCCGCTGGCCGACAGCAAGTTCCCCATGATCGCCGATGGCAGAGTACGGATTGAAGTCACCATTTGGAAGCAGGATAAATCCAAGCCTGGAAGTCCGTTGCTCGGATACAGCTATCTTTGGAAAAAGTGGAACCAGTATCTTTCCATGTCCATTGCCGATCTGCAACGGGATTCAGACGGAGACGGGCTGACCGACTTGTTCGAAGAACGCATTCTTACGGATCCCCACTCGGTTGACACGGACAGGGACGGAATCCCAGACGGCTCAGACAATCAGCCACTGACCCCGTTTCCAAAGCGGTTGACCGAAAGTGACAGGATTGTTCTGGCGCTCATGCCCGCCAGGCCGTCACCGGTGATTAACTCCATATTCGCGGCATGGCGCATCCGTGAAGGGCTAACCGAAACGCCCCCCATGATTTTGAAGGATGGTATGATTATTTCGGAACTTACCCATGAAATCCTTACTCGAAAAGGTCTTGCTTACTACACCGCACCCCATCCGGTAAAAATCCCCATGGATCACACCAGCATCATCGTCGCGGCGGGTGACAGCTTTCCCCATGTGACCGGGGATGCCCGCGTGATGGTTTTCAATCAACCAGCCTTTGAGAAATACCGGCGAAAATTCCCTGATGAGTCCTGTGGGTATGCCGGTTCTTTCGATCTCCGGTACAATGCTGCCAGAAACAAGGCAGTCCTGGAATTATTTGAGGGGAATTACGGGTGTACGATCAAACTGAGGAAAGAGGATGGCCGATGGAAGGGCGAAGAAACATCCTTCATCTACTGTGATTAGTTTGATTGGTGAATAATCGATGGAGTGCGGCATGGAATGCCGCCTCGCGTCGTTTGAACCGCTCGCACCTGTCCCTTCGCGCCCACTCGCAGGCCGGTGCCCCTGGCGTTCCACTCCACGCCGTTCGGATGGTTTTCGTTCTTTGAAGGGGTCATGTCGAGGACGTTTTCCTGATCGTCACCACGCTTGCATCATTTGCGCGGAGCTTGACGCGACCGTGCGCGAGCTTGCCGCGCAAGACCGTTTCCACGTGCCAATCTGCCGCCAGCGCCAAGGAAAAATCCATCGCCTCCGGCGAATAATTGATCATCACCACCACGCGCCGGTGCGCATCGAGCGGATGTTCCGTCACCCCCACCTGGGGATTCGTTTTCGTCACCGCCCGCCCGGAAGCGAAGGCCGCGCCGACCGTGTTGTAAATCGACCAGTATGGCTTGGCTTCCAGCCCGGAAAACGTCCCCGCCGCTTTCACCAGTTCCTGCTCCATCGGGAACGACAAAAAGTAAACCATCCCCTTCCCGTACGTGGCGGCGGTAAACACCGGGTTGCCGTCTGCCTCGCAGCCCAGCACTGTGGCCCGCGTCGCCCGCGTCACATATTGGGTCGCCCCCAAGATTGGCAGCAGCAGATTTCCGGCCATGGTCGCCTGCGCCGCCCCCGCCCGTTGCCGCCGGATCTGGATTTCCAGCCCGGTGATCTCCTCAAATGCGCTCATCAGACCGTTGTCCACCGAGAGATACAGCACCGCCCCCGCCTTCACCCGCTCCAGCAGCTGCCCCATCCGGCGCCGGGGGATTGAATTCGCATCCGTCAGGCAGGGCAGAAAATACGCCGCGGCCGGTTTTATCGGCTGGGTCGCATCTTGGAATTCCATTTCCACGCCGGCCTGTTTGGCCAAGATAAAACTGCCGAACGCCGCCGCCCACTGGTCCTGCCCCTCCGTCAGGATGCAGACCGCGTCGGTCAGCCGCGCCGGAAGCGTCGCGAACGGCAACGAGGTCAGGAACCGCCCGAACTTTTTCATTTCCATTCCGACCGGCTTCACCCCGCCGTCCGCCCGCAGCAGCCCTAGTTCCCGTTCCAGCGCCGACCAGTCGTACGGCGCCTGTTCCAAGTGATTCTGATCGAACGCACTCCACCAGACAAACCCCCGGCAGTCGTGCGCCCAGGCGGAAAACAACGCCGCCCGCGCATAATCGCCCGCCACCCGGTCGCTGGAAATGGTCGGCCCCAGTGTCCCGACTTCCTCCACCAGACAAGGCTTTCCGCCGACATCCGCGTAAAGCCGCGCTTCCGCCGTCGCATGCAACGACGAACGGATCGTGTTGATGGCCTCCCGGCCGCAGTGCGGCGTGAACAGCGGATACGGATGCACGGTAAGCAGATCCGTCAATTCCGCCTGATCCTGAATCGACCAGGCGCTGTCCCGTTTCATGCCCAGGCTGTGCATCCCCGAGAGCACCGGCCGGCCCGCATCGGCCGCGCGAATCGCATCCGTCACGGCCGCGGACCACACCCACGCCTCCGCGCGGTTCGCCCTGCCCATACAGTTGCATTCGTTCCCCGGCTCCCAGGCAATAATCGGTTTTTTGCCTTGAAACCGCTTCACAAAATATTTCACGAAGCGCACCTGCCACGTGATCGCCACCGGATCGGTAATCACGTTGCGGTTCGCGAGCGCCGGCGGAACGAACAGCCGGCCGCTCATCCAGCCGGCCAGCAACGACACAATCAGTTTTAAGTCATACTGTTCCGCCAGCCGGACCAGTTCGGCAAACCGGCTCATCATCGCTTCCGAGACGCCCGCCCGCCCCGCTTCGCTGTCGGGCAACGGTTCCTCGCCAAACCGATATTCCCACGGCTCACCCATGCAACTGGCAAGCAAATGGATCGGCTGAAAATCGGGCCATAAGGGAAACACCCGCAGCACCTGCATGCCCGTTGCCGCCAGCCGCTTGAAATCGTTCTCAACCACGTCCGGCCGCCAGGTCGTCCACATCGCCGTCCCGGCATGGGACGCCCAGTAATTGCAGCCGATGACAAACTGTCCGCGATCCAGCAAGATGTTCTTCATTTTTCCTCTGCGGTGAATTCATGACCCTGGCACGGGATCAACGCCGTACGGTCCAGCGGAGCACGGTGGATTGGAAGGGGGGCAGCCGGACGCGGGTTTGCCAATAACGTCCAGACTTCGCGGCGGGGCTCGCGCCCCCCAAACAGGACGCACCATAATCTACCACCTGGGCGGAACGGGGAATGAGCGTGACGCTCAGGCCGGCGGTGACGGTGGCGGCTGTGCAACGGTTGTTGTAGACCAGGGTCAGGATGGAACCGTCCTTGGCACGGTAAGGCGTGACGTTGACATTGGGCGTGTCACAAGTGACCAGCGGTTCAAACCGCCCGTTGTCGGCCAGCGTCTTGGCCCAGCGGGCCAGGTCATCCATGGGGACGTTGAGGTCATAGTCGCCGTTGCTCCAGCCGGCGCCCCAGACGATGATCTTGCCCTGGCCAACGTCTTTGACGGCGATTTCGGCCTGGTTGCCGACGGGGACCGGGGAGTAGGTGACACCGGTGCCGGAAACATGGACGCGCCCGGCGGGCAGCGGCGTGACGGCCAGCCCAAAACGCTTAAGGAAGGCAAAATTATCGAGCCGTCCGGTCTCGGCGGAGGCGACGAAAACGCCGCCGGCGCGGATGTATGTCTCCAGCCGGTCGCCAAAGGCCGGATCAAGGTGGCGGCTAACGTCGTCAACCAACATGGGCGGGGCATGCCTGTCGGTTTCGGGAAAACGGTCAATGACATAGCGGTCGGGATTGATATTGGCATAGCGGAAAAGGTTGGCCAAACCGTAGTGGGCCAGGGCCGACTTGTGCGTATCCGTCTCGGCAAGGGTCTCCATCGATTCGGCCGGGGCCGATTCGGAACTGAAGGCCAGTCCGACGGGATCGGGCAGATAGGCCGCGTTGAACAGCAACTGGTAATAGGGCTTGAGCATGACCACGTTCTGGGCGCCGGGAATGCCGTTCCACCACTGGCAGTAATTGGCCTCCTTGCACTGCATCATCAGCATGACTTGATAAGCGCGCAGATTCTGTTCGTAGGCCGGTGGATTGCGGTTGCCCTCGTCGCCATAGGGCAGGCCGAAGGTGCGGGCGGCGCACAACCACTTGAAGAAACTGAGACAGTAGCGGTCGGAGGTCTCATGATAGGGCGAAGCGGGGGAAAACTCGCGGGCCAGTGGCAGGTAGCGGACAAAAGAACTGCCACTCCACAGTTCTTCTTGATAATGCATGGAAACATTGAAAACGAGGTCGTTCTTGAACCCGGCCTGACGGATAGCCTCATTGACCTGCCGCTGGGTCTGGAACCCACGGTCATTCCAAATGGTAAGGTATTGGCCGAGGAGCCAGCCGGTGTGGTCGGCTTCAACCATCTTGGGCGTGAGCTCGGAGACGGCCTTGAGTTTGAGGCCACTCTTGGTGTTGATCTCCGCCAGGGAATGAGCCTTGGCCAGGGCCGTGAGGAAGTTGGGCCAGGCGTAGCGGGGACCGTAGAGGAGTTGGCCGCCCTGATGGTTGACACAGCCATGGCGCAGGCCGTAGTTGGCATTGATGCTGATGACATGGGGGATGTCCTTGGCAAAGGCCGAAACCGCGCGATAATAACGGGTCATCGTCTCCACAAAGACGGGATCCTGCGGGTCAAAGCCGGCCGGCTGGCCGGTTTCGGCAGTGATCAGCGGGGCGAGCCGGTCCTTCAGAAACGGCACCTCGCCCCAAATCGCGTTGCGGATGGCAACCTGCAAGCCCTGGGCATGAATACGCTCAAACCGGCCGCGCCAATCGCCGAAATTGAAGGTGCCGGGTACGGGCTCGACCTCCCAGCCCATGTGGATTTTGGTGGCGTCATAGCCAAGGCGGCGCATCCGTTCGAAATCCGCCGGCGGTTCGCCGCCCCCGGCGATCATGGTCAGGTAATATGGCCGGTCCGCCGGCTGGGCGGCGGGCATCCACCCGAGCAGGCTGCTGGCCGCCAGCGGCGCGCCCCGCGACCGGAAGACCAACCGCACCGCGCCCGGGGCGACCGTCGCCGGGGCCGGATCCAACCGCAGACGACCGAACGCGAACGGACCGGCAGTCCGCAACCGCAAATCCCCCAAAGAGATGTGCGAGTTTTCCTTTTCCACCGTCAGGGCGCCTGGAATCTCGCCCGCGGCCGGTGCCGGCCGGTACAGCATCACGTCCGCCGTGAACGGCCGGTCCGGCCGGATCGCCGCCTCGCCCGGCTCCACCAGGCCAACCGCCGTGCGGTCGACCGGCGTCAACGTCAGCCCCAGCAAGGTGTACTTCGGGGCGCCCGGCGGCGCATACAGCACCACCCGGTCAATGGTCTTTTCCGGGTGCGGATTCAGCACGCGGGTGGTGTACACGCCCTTCCAGAACGTGTCGTACGTCCCTTCCGGCAGATACTGGATCGCCGCGAACGGGTGCCCGGTCGGGCCCCACCAGGTGGCCATCGCTTCGCAACCGGTCCAAGTGGCCGAAGCGTAAGTGCCGCAATTCCAGCCGACATCGCAAAAAATGACCTCGGTGCTGCGGTCGGCATACACCACCTGCAGGGCCGCCACCCAGTCCTTGCCAGGCGCCGGATTGTCGCTGCAATGGGCCAGATTGAACTGTCCCGCCTTCCGGTTCACGGTGATGCCAATGGGAGCCTCCCCCGACTGGATCGCGGTCGGACACAGCTTGAAAGGCACGCCGTCCAAAACCGTTTCCGCGCCGGCGGACAACGGGCCGGCGGCCCAGCCGCCGGTTTCGGGTGACACCCACTCCAGCAGATCGTATCCGCCCTTCGCAGCGCCACGGGCGACCGCGCGCCGGCCAGCCGTCACCGGCGGAATCGGCTTCAGCGGCGCGCCCAGCAGGGCAAGGTCCCGGATGCTCACCGGCTGTTTTCCAGCCGGTTCAAACCGGACGAAAAATAGATTGTCACCGCTCAGGTGCGTGTAGGCCAACTCCTTCTTGCGGCCGGCCCACCGGGTCAGGAAATCCTCCAGCCCGATTGACCGCGTCCGGCTGACCGCGGAACCGTCCTGCGGCTCATCCCACAACAGCGTGTAGCCCAACTGGATCGATTCCGCCGTGCCCGGCTGGGTCACCATCACCTTCAGCGCGCCGGTGGAACGCCATTGCAGGCCCAGTCCCCGGGCGTTCAATGGACCGCGAACTCCATATACCACGCAACCGCCGGGCGCCACGGTCAGTTCGCCGGCCGGCCCGGTGGCCTGTTCCGAATACACAGCCGCCACGCCGCCGAGCCGGCCCTGGTCGGCCAGGGGCCGTGCCGTGAGGTAAACCGGGTAACCTTCCGCCGCCACGGGCCGCGCACCGCGTTGACGGTACTGCATCAAATTGGCCACGATTTGCGTGTCCTTCGGCGAAGCCACCCGGATGCCGGCCCGCACGGAACCGCCATCCACGGCCAAGCCGCTTTTGAGCGTCTTCCATGCGCCGGCACTCCCCGCCGCCCGCCAGAAAAACGCCAACTCGTTGCCGGTACGGACAATCCGCAGCGTGCCGGCCAACCCGGTTTCGGGCACGGCACCCTCCTCCTTGGCCGGCCCGCGGCTGACCTGCCACGCCAATTCATTTTTGCCCGGCGCCAACTGTCGGCGGGACAACTCTGCCGACCACGCCCCGTCCGCCGCCGCCACCGCCAACGTCACCCCGTTCCAATGGTCCAGGCGCCGAAACGCCACCGCCAGCTCCACGGAAAAGTCGCCGCCCAGCAGTTCCGTGGAGGAGAGGCCGGCGTAGCGATACTGGCTGGAATCGCCCTGGGTGGAATCAAGGCGCATCCGCCCGTCCTGAAACACCACCAGTTCCGGCATGCCACCGTCCACGGTCCACCGGGAACCGGTTCGAACATCCCGGTCAAACTCGGTGAACCCGCCCGCCTGCGCCCAGGCAACCCCGCCCGCCAGCAGAAACAACACTGGCGCCAGCGTGCCGCGGCAGGCACCGACACGGATAAAACCGGTCAAGTTCTTCATCATGAGCGAAAGACCTTTTACGGCGTTGCGGAACGTCTCGGGCAGGCAAGATTGCCCGCCTCACATTGGGACCGTCCGTCCTTGGCGTTTAGCCTGGATCAATCACCAAATTGTAGCTCAGGGCTTGCAGCACGGCGGAATATCGCCGCCGCGCTACAAGCGCTCAGCTACAGCAGGCACTCTTGCCTGCGACAAACGGTAAAACTACTCATTCCATGTCCACGGCTTGGTTTCGGCATACCATTGCGGCTTCTCGCTTAGCGGGATGAACACGGCGTGCCCATCCACGTAGGCAAAATTGGCGCCGTTATGCCTGGGGGCCAGCATGAACTGATTGGTATACGTTCCCCCGGTGGCGGTAAGGTCCCAAACCCACGCGCCCCACCAACTGGGGTACACGTAATACGGGGTTCCATCCCCCAAGAGGATTTTTTGCGAGGGATTATTAAATTTCACCAGGCTCATCCAGTTGGGAGGATAACCGTCGCCGGTCATGGTGTAGCCGGCGGTCCACATCCCGGCCCCCATGGGACACGTAAGCGTCGCCGCACCGGCGACTTCAAAACCCCAGCCGCAACCGTCCGGATAGGGTTGCAGGTAGCCGCCCAGCCGGAGATAGCCAAACCAGGGCGAACCACCACCACTGCCAATCACATTGGCCCCGTAGTTCGGGACGATCTGATGATCCGTGTCGTAAGCGACAACGGCCAGCATGTTCTGCCGCAGGTTGGACAGGCATAACACGCCTTTTGCCCGGCCCTTGGCGGATTGGAGCGACGGCAGCAGCATCGCCGCCAGGATGGCGATGATGGCAATGACCACCAGCAGTTCGATCAAGGTGAAACGGTGTTTCATTGGGAATGGTGTCTTGTGTTTCAGCAACGGGTTGCTCTGGGGGGGATATCAGACATATCCGACCTGTCGGACCTGTCAGACCTGTCAGAACGATCCGACTCCCCCCCCAAAAAAACCATCCTGGTTTCGCAAAACGACTCACTGCCGCCGGCGACGGAACAGGCTCAGCGCGCCCAGGCCCAGCAAGGCCAGGGACGCGGGCTCGGGAACCGTCACCACGAAATTATCCCAGTTAGAGCCCAGGGAAGTATTGGTGGAGTTTTGGACGCCAAAAGCCACCGTCGCATCACCCGCCGCCACGGTGGCCGTGTCGATGGTGGTCCAAGTGGTCCAGCTCAACCCATCCCATCCCCTGGCAGAGTAAGTGAGAGTCGTGCCTACCCGAGCAATTTTAAACCCCATGGTGTTGAAGTTCATGTTGACCGCCTTGGCATCCCACATTTTGGCAGGAAAACCATTTGTATATACCATCGCCGTGCTTCCATCCATCCAACACTTGCCGAGTAGATACGTATTACTGCCGATCCCCACTTGGAAAAAGCAATTCTGATACCAGCCGCCAGACCACGTCTTCGACTCATCGATCTGAACCGCGAAATCGCCCACAGGCAACACATAGCCCGTATTGGAAAGAACGGAGGTGGTGATGTTGTTGCCGTCGGGGGATTGAACGGTCGTACTTACGCTCCCATCGGCCACAATAACCGGAGAATTGGCGCCGGCCGGAGCCGCCGTCCATTGCGCCTTCAGCGCCGTGCCGCTGAAATCGTCGCTGGTCAGAATCGCCGCCGAGGCCGCCGCGGTCGCCGCCATGGCCGCCGTCATCATCATCCATTTGATCTTCATCGCGTGCTCCTTTGCTTTCTCTTTTTATGTCATCCACCGCACCATGCGGCGGATTACACGGCCTGTACCAATGGGTGCGCCGCTTCAGCAGGCGGTGCGACAGACGCGGCGCCCGCCTGCTTCTTTTGGAACGACATGCAGCCGCAACTGGCACGGGCCACGACTTCTGGCTTGAAGATCAGCGAACGGAAATTGCCGCGCGTCCGGTTCGTGATCCGCTCATGAAGGAACTGGACCGCCTTACACCCCATCTCCTGCTTGGGCACCCGCACCGAACTCAGCGGCGGATTTATCAGAGTGCACATCCGGTCATCGTCGTAGCCGATCACCACCACGTCTTCCGGCACCTTCACCCCCCACCCAGCCAAGAGGCGGACCAACAAGGCGGCGGTACCGTCATCGCCCACCACATACGCTTTGTAACCGGCATCGAGGTAACGCTTAAATGCCGCGGTGTCGTGATCCAGATGGTACGCCGACAGCGGTGGCAATTCCGGCAGGGCCAGCCCGTGGTCGGCCATGGCCGCTTCATACCCTTTGCGGCGTTGGACAAATTCATGGGGCAGCGGGGGCTGGCCAGGGGCCAAGCCAACAAAAGCGGCAATCTTTTGGTAACCATGCCCGATCAGGTGGGCCGTGGCCTGGTAGGCGCCCGCAAAATCGTCCTTGATCACACAATCCACCCCGAGCGTGGGCATGTCCATGCCAAAGTGGTCAATGACTACCAGCGGCACCGGCAGCGCGGCCAGGTAATCCAGGCTGCCCGCTGGCCGGGGCATGCTGACCGGATGCGTGAAGTCGGCCGGGGTCGGGCCATAAGGCTGTACCGGCGCCAGGATAATGCCACTGACGCCTTCCTCGATCTTTTGGAAGATCATCTGCCGTTCCTGTTCCAGGCTGCCCCCGACGCAGCCCAGTACCATGGTCACCCCCAACTTACGGGCCTCGCTTTCAATGGCCTTGATGATCGGCGGATAGAAATATTCCACATCGGGAACCAGCACCGCCCACACCGGACGTCCGGGTCTTTTGGGCGCGGCCAAACCGGGCACCACCACCGTTCCCTTGCGGGACAGCCGGCTGACCTTGCCTTCCGCCGCCAGCATGTTGACGGCCCGCTGCGCCGTGACCAGGCTGGTCTTGAACTGCCGGGCCAAGTCCCGGTCGCTGGGCACCAGGCCGCCGCCAGTGAGCGTGCCCTGGGTGATGAGGCGTTCCAAGTGCTGCTTGACCTGGAGATAGATCGGCGTGGGGGTGGCGGCGCGCTTGGGCATCGGGTGACCTTAAATTCAGAAGGCTATGTCAACTGACTACCAATACTGACAACATACCCAGAAGGCGCGATTTGTCAAATGCCCGGACAATGCTAACGCAGGGGGCCTTTGAACGGGGGGCGACATACGCGCTTTGCGCTTTGGAGTGCGGCATGGAATGCCGCCGTGGTTGGCGGCGGAGCCGCCTCTCGTTGTTTTTATAGCATGCTTATCCGTGGAAATGGCGCTTCCAGCGCCAAAAACAAGGCGGTGATCCTCACCACACTCCACGGCATGCTTCCGCATGCGATTCCGGTAGATTAACCATCTGCGCATGCCAGGCTATGGTAAAGCACCATGCGCATCGGGTATCCATGCATCAACCGTAGTTTAGCGAGCCGTTGCGGCGGCGGGTTCCGGCTGGCCTCGTTCACCCCGGCACGGTTCCGGGCGACGGTGGCGGCCAATCTGGCGGGGCTGGCGGAAATGGTCGCCTACAACCACCAACACGGCCTGCTGTTCCTGCGCATCAGTTCGGATCTGGTCCCGTTCGCCTCGCACCCGGTCTGCACCCTGGACTGGGCGCGCGAGTTCGCCGCGGAGTTCGCAACCATCGGCCGGGCCATCCGCGAGGCCGGCCTGCGCATCAGCATGCACCCCGACCAGTTCACCTTGCTCAACGCCGCCAACCCGGAAATCGTGGCCCGCAGCATTGTCGAACTGGACTACCATGCCCAGGTGCTGGAAGCGCTCGGACTCGACCTCACGGCGCGCCTCCAAATCCATGTCGGCGGGGTCTATGGCGACCGGCCGGCCGCCATGGCCCGGTTCATCCAGACCTGGCCCACCCTGCCCCCGCGGGTCCGGGAACGGCTGGTGATTGAGAACGACGACCGGCAGTATCCGCTGGCCGACTGCCTGACGCTGCACGCGGCCACCGGCGTGCCGGTGCTCTTCGACTTCTTCCACCACGCCCTGCTCAACCGCGGCGAACCCATGCCGGCGGCCCTGCGCCAGGCGGCGGCCACCTGGACCACCACCGCCGGCCTGCCGATGTGCGATTACAGCTCCCAGGAACCCGGCGCCCGCAAAGGCGCCCACGCCGAACATCTGGACGCTGCGGAGTTCGCATCGCTGCTGGCGGCGACGCGTCCCACGGATTTCGATTTGATGCTCGAAATCAAGGACAAGGAACAGAGCGCCGCCCAAGCCCTAACCATCGCCCGCCAAGCCCGCGATCCCCGAGTGTGCATGACCGTTTTGTCGGATGATGTTGGGGCCACCCTTTTGAAAAAGGGTGCTCCCCAAACCCCTTCCTAAAACTTTTGTACGTTTTTGCGAATTCCGCAGGCAGTTCTCGGGCGACTGGCCATGATTGGGACTGCAGGGCTGCCTGCGGAATTCGCAAAAGGCACAACAAGGTTTGACGGAGGGTTTGGGAACCGCCTTTCCTCAAAAGGCGGTTCCCAACCGAATTATCTTGCGGACACCGCAAGGTCTTCCATGAAGGCGCCGTCGGGAGCGGAGAGACGGGCAAAGAAGCCGTAGGCGAGCGTGTCGTCGGCCACGGTGAGCCGCAGCCGGTTCTCCCCTTTTTTGAGGGTGACCGGAACGGTGAATTCGTCGCGCACGGCGATGGTCCGCGCTTTCGGCCCGAAGACGACAGCGCCGTTCAGTTCCGCCGTCAGCCGGTGGTCGAACCCGAGGCGGAGCACGGCCGGACGCACATCGGGCGAGGTGATGACGCATTCGGCGGTGACGGTGCAGTGGTCGGGGGCGCCGAGGATGGCGTCGAGATTGACGTAGCGGTCAAAGAACTGGCCCTGATAAACGACATCCTTCGCCGGCACCGCGGCCGGGGGCGGAGCCACCATGGCGATGCGCCACGTCTTGAGATACTGCTGCTCGAAACGGACGGCTTCCAGCTCATGCGCGACCACCTTTTGCTGGTGCGGGCACAGCGTGGCGGCCCAAGTCTTGGCCACGGCGATGTAGCCCAACGGATCATGCTTTTTCTCCACATACAGGGTGAAGAGGTTTTGCATGGCCTGGCTGACGGGGTTGTCATAGGACGCCGGGTCGGACCTGTCGGACGAAGCCGCACAACCGGCACAGGCCAGCGGCAGAAGGGCGCGGATGCGGGGAAGGCGGGCTTCGGCCCCGGCCATCTTCCGCTCCTCCAGCAGGACGGATGCTTGCCGGTTGAGAATGGCCAGCGCCCGCACGGCACAGGCTTTGGCCGGTGGGGTTTGGCAAGCCGGTGAACCGAGGTCGACGACCGGAAACCGGCCGAAACTGACAGAGCCGCGGAGTGACGGGTTTTCCGCCAGCCATTGTTCTTCTTCGGCGCCGGGTTTCATGGCCGCCCCGCGCTCGTACAACGCCAGTTTTTTCCAGGTGGCGGCAGAGAAGAGCGCCGTGTTTGACAGGGCGTTCCAGGCGTCTGGGGCGGGCGACGTTCCCGCCGACATGGCCGGCGGTTCGGCTTCGCACAGCGTGAGCGTGGGCGAGTTGGGATAACGGGCCTGAAGTTCGGGCAGCAACCGTTGCCATTGTTCAAGACAGGCCTTCCTCCGGCTTTCCCCGGCCCGGCACTGCCGATCCATTTTGAAGGTGAGCACCTGCAACCGTTCCATGCCGGTGCTGAAGCGCGGACGGAGCCGGTCGGACTCCGCCAGTTGCTGCAGGGCGGGGTCCCATTCGCCGAGATCTTGCCAGGCCCGGGCGATGTGGCGGAGGGTGTCCGGCCGGTCGGCGCCGAGGGCCATGGCGTTCTCGAAATGCGTGATGGCAAGCCTGCGGAGGTTTTTGCGGACGGCATCTTCGCCGTTGCCCCCGCCCTTGCCGGCGAGCGATTCAAGCGACGAGGGAATACTGGAGCGGAGTTCCTGGCCAACGGCCTCGCCGGCGGCGTTCAGATAGGCGGTGGCGGCGGCGAGCTGGAAGGCGCGGTCCTCGGCGCGGGCGGGCCCCGCCAGCACGAACTCGATGGCGGCGCGGTCATAGCGGTTGTGGCGCAGGTAGTTGAGGGCGAGGTCCGCATGCGCGTCCCGGCGCGCCGCCAGATCCGCCGCCGCGGGCGGGCTGACCCGGCCGGTGGGGATCGGCAGGTAGAGCAGGCGGAAATAGGAACGGCCGCCACGGGTTTCGCCGCCGACCAGGCCGCCGAGGAATTTCCAGTAGCGGTCGCCGCCTTCGCGGCTCTGCGCGGCATAGAACGGCATCAGTTCATGCTCGGAAAACCAGCTCCGGGTGCGGCGGGTGAAGAGGCGGTAGAGGAAGCGTTGCTCGACAAACCCGTTGGCGTCCTGCTCGTAAAAATTGGTCACGCCGCCGAGGCCGCGGATGCGGGTCTCGCCGTTTTCCCATTCGCCGTTCCAGAACGGCCAAAGAACGGAGAGCTTTTGAACGTCGCGCTCCGCTGACTTCTCCGCGGAGCGGTGGTAGAACGGGAACAGCCAGGAGTCACGGCTGGCGGAGTCCGCACCGTCCGCATGGTCGCGGGTACTGTAGACCGGCAGGAACGTAAACGGGATGGACAACTCGGAGGAGCGGTGCGTGTCCGGAGCCTCGCGGTTGCGCCAAGTTTCGTAGTAGAACGGCAGGAGGAGCGACCAGATTTCGCAGCGGCCGTAGCTGTTCTCGTAGGAAAAGAGCGGGAAGAAGCGGCGAAGCGTGTACTCCCCGCCCCCGCCCCAGGCGAGGATGGAGAGAAGGTAATCCTGGCGGGCATAGGTGGGCTGACCGTCGCGCTCGGTGGCGTCGAAATTGCCGAGCAGCAGAGGAATCCAAGTCTCGGTGGAAACAACGGGGCCGGAACGCCAGGTGTCCCGCCACCAAAAGGGCAGGAACCCGTTGTCCTGCCGGTCGGCCTGGCGCTGGTTCCAGGCGAACGGATAGAACGCGGCCGTCCGCCGCGGGCCGGTGGCGCAGTCGGTATGGTTCACGAACGGCTTGGCCTCCAGCTCATGCAAGGCCAAAAGGCGCGGGGAATGCGCCACGTGGTAGCCGGCGCCGTCCTGCGTTTCGCAGTCCCAGCCGAGCGGAAAGAGGTACCACAGGTTGGCATAGTGGCCGTGCTGACTTTCCCAGCCGGTGACGGGAAAGACGCGGCCGCCGGAGCGGGTCTCACCGTTGGTCATGGAGAAGAGCGGGAACAAGGCGTCGTAGCGGACGTAGTTTTCCCGGACATTCTCGGTACGGTTCAGGATGGGGCCGAGCAGGTTCCGCGTATCGTACGCGTCTTTCTTGAAGAAGTGCGCGCCGACCGGCACCCAAAATTCCGCGGACTCCGCGACCTTGCCATTGTGGGTTTTGGCCGACGCCCACCAGAAGGGAAAGAGCAGGTGGCCGGAGTCCACCGATGCATCCTCCGTGCTGCTCCAGTCCCACCACAGGGGAGCCAGCACGTGCCAAGCCGCCGCGGTATTCGTGGCGGTGACCGGGTTGGTAAAACGTTCATGCGATTGCCAGTAGGGCAGGAGCCAAAGCGTATCGTCGTCCCTGGCGCAGCAACTCCACTTATGAGCAGAAGTGGAATGATAAAAAAACGGAAAAAGAAAGTCGCGGGAGCGGGTGTTCAGATCCGAGGGGCCTTGGGACTGGAAGCGCGTCCACCCATTGAGCAGCAGGATGCCGCCGGAGTTGGAAGATGAACGGGTGCTGCCGTCTTCATATGTCCCCGTTGTCAGCCAGAACAGGGGCAGGAGCCCGGAGTGAAGATTGTCCCGGGTATTGCCGGTGGAGTCGCTCCAATCGTGCCAATACCAAAACAGCGGCCACAGGGCGTGCAGCCGTTCGGTGTCGTCCCAGTGGTTGTGCTGAAGAAGGGCGAGATTGAGGGAACGGCTGTCGGCGTTCCAGCCGTAGTAGAACGCGGGGAACAGCGCGAAGTGGTCGGTGCCACTCCAAAGACACGGGAACAGCCAAGCGTCGTGGCCATCGCCGGTGCGGAGGCCGCTGAGCGGCCAAAACAGGTAGAATTGGTTCGGGTACTGTCCGGGATAATTTTGCGGGAAGCTGAGCAGTTGGTTGGCGGCGTAGGCGGGCGTGCTTTCGCGGACATAGAGCGGCCAGAAAACCTCGGTGCGGGTTTCATTGGTGACCGGGTCAGACGCGTGATAGAAGAATGGCCAGACCTTGATGTCGGTGGCGGCACTTTCCCCGGCACGCGCAGCGGCAACCAGGAACAGGCAGAACGCCATGAACAGAAAGCGCAAAACCAAACGGCGGAGCGGCTGCAGTGACATGTCGTATCCCCTCCTCGCAATAAAGGGCCAATGTACCGCCACCGGCCGGGGATTGTCAACGGCGACGTTCCTGGGACACGGTCACCAGCGCAGGCCGGTGCCGAGAAAATAGGCGGTGAGGCGGCTGTCGAGGATGACGTCCGCCTGCTGCCGTTCCCGGAAGAAGGCGGCCAGGCCGGCCTCCGGCACCCGCAGGATCTCCAGGTGTTCCGATTCGTCCCAGTGGGTGACGGGCTGCCGGTTTTCGGGGGCGGCGGCGTCGATTTCGGCAAAGACCAGCCACAGCCGGTCGGCGCTCATACCGGGTGAGCTGAGGCCGTCGGCGCCGCTCCAGGTCAGGCGGCCGTGGTAGCCGGTCTCCTCGCGGAGTTCGCGGAGCGCGGCGGCGTCCGGCGTCTCGCCGGGATCCACCAGGCCGGCGGGGAATTCGAGGATGAAGGCGTCGGCCGGCGGCCGGTACTGCTGGACGAACAGGTAATCGCCGCCGGGCACGAAGCGCGGAATGACCACCACCGCGCCGCGGTTGCGCAGCCGGCCGGCCGCCTCCCAGGTGCGCACCCGGCCGTCATGCCCGGCATATTCGAGTTCCACCAGACGCAGCCAAGCGCCGGTGGCCAGCTCTTTTTCCTGCAGGCGCTTCGGGCGTTGGTGCATCATTGGGTATAACGGGAAAAGGGTGAGGCAATTGACCGGTCACTGACGTTCCCGGCTCTGATTGGGGGGGCTTTGGGTTCAGCAAGGAGGGCTGACGGAGAGCGGCGGGCATCAGAGCCCGGAACGCTAGTGACGGGTCAGGGGGCGGCCGCCGCGGGGCGGGCAACGCCGTGTTTGGCGGCACGGACAAAGGCGACAAAATGGGCGACCTCGGGGATGCCGGGGAATTCAGCCTCGATTTTGCCCAGGGCCTCCGCGGCCGGCAAGCCGGAGCGGAAGAAGATTTTGAAGCTCTTGTGAAGGGCCTGGATGGTGGCGGCCGGGATGCCGCCGCGCTCCATGCCGATCTTGTTGATGATCCGGGGCATGGCCGGCGCGCCTTCAACGAGGGTAAAGGGGGTGATGTCCTGCACCGCCTTGGCCATGGCGCCGACCATGGCGAAGCGGCCGATGCGGGCGAACTGGACGACGCCGGCGAGGCCGCCGAAGACCACGTGGTCCTCGACCGTCACGTGGCCGGCGATCTGGCAGCCGTTGCTCATCACCACATGGTCGCCGATCTGGCAGTCATGGGCGATGTGGCTGTAGGCCAGGATGCTGCAATCGGCGCCGACCACCGTCTTGCCGCCGTCAAAGGAGGAGGCATGAACGGTGACATACTCACGCAGGGTGGTGCGGGGGCCGATCTCGACATAGGCGGTGCCGCCCTGCCATTTCAGGTCCTGGGTCTGCTTGCCGACGCAGGCAAAGGAGAAGAACTGGCAGCCGTCACCGATGGTGGTGTGGCCGTCGACCACCACATGCTCGTGCAGGCGGCAGCCGGCGCCCAGGCGGACCTGGGGGCCGACACAGCAGAACGGGCCGATCTCACAATCCGCGCCCACCACGGCGCCAGGAGCGACCACGGCCAGGGGATGGATGCTGGCGTCACTCATGCCGCCGGCTCCTCGCCGCGGGGGGCAACGGCAAACTTCATGGAAGCCTCGGTGACCAGGCGGTCACCGACGTACAGCTTGGCGTCGGCCTTGCCGAAGCGGGAACGGAGCACGGCCACCCCTTCGATGATCAGCTGGTCGCCGGGCACCACGGGGCAGTGGAATTTGGCATCGTCAATCGACATGAACAGGCCGAGCTGCCCCTTGTTTTCGGGCACCGACAGGGCGAGGGCGCAGCAGAGCTGGGCGGCCATCTCGACCTGGAGCCCCAGCGGCAGGGCGGCCACCGGCAGGGCGGCGAACCACGACTCGTTGCCGGTGACGTTCTTCAGGCCGACGATCCGCGGATTCTGCAGGTCCATGAACAGGATGCGGTCAATCAGCAGAAAGGGGAACCGGTGCGGAATGACCTGCATGATGCCGGCGATGTCCACCGGCTGGCCGCCGGCCGCCTTGGCCGCCTCGGCCACCGGGCAGGACGCGGGCTGCAGGGCGTCCGGGGAGCCACGCAGCGCCTCGGGGGAGACCAGGCGCAGCATCAGGTCGCCCTGGCAGGCCACCTCGCCGTTGACCAGGGTCTGGGCGGTCAGGGTCAGGGTGCCGTCGGGGGCCTCGGCCGTGATCTTGGCCTCGACCCGGAGCAGGTCGCCGGGGCCGACCAGCTTGCGGAACTTGATCCGCTTGAGCCCGGTCATCCAGGGCAGCCACCCCGCCTTGTCCGCCGGCCGCGGCAGCAACAGCTGGCCGACCTGGGCCATCGCCGTCACCTGCAGGACGCCGGGCATGATCGGGCTGCCGGGGAAATGCCCCAGGAAAAAGTTCTCGTCCATCGAGACGCACTTGATGCCGGAGGCCGACCGGCCGTCGGCGGCAATCTCGGCCCGGTCCAGCATCAGCAGGGAGCGCTTCTCCATGATGCGCTCCACCAGGTCATGATAATCAAGAATGGCCATGATCTTGCCCGTCCTCGTGATTCCGTGTCTTCCGTCGTTCCGTTCTTCCGTATCTTCCGTCGTTCCGTTTCCCCATCCCTCAGCCCCTGGCCGGCACCAAGTCGCCCAGCCCCAGCAGCCGGCGGGCCGCCGCGACATTGGCCGGATGGCCGGGCTTGATGGCGATGACATGGCCGCGCAGGCGCCGGCCCAGCAGGAAAAAATCGCCGACAATGTCCAGCATCTTGTGGCGGACAAACTCGTCGGGATAGCGCAGGCCGTCCTTGCTGAAGATGGCGTCCTGGCGGATGACCACGGCATTGTCCAGGCTGCCGCCGCGGATCAGGTTGTTCTTCATCAGGTATTCGATTTCGTGAAAGAGGCAGAAGGTGCGGGCATCCGCCAGTTCCCGGCAGAAGCTCTCCTCGGTCACGTCAAGGGACAGGTACTGGCAATCGAGGGGGGTGACGTCGTATTTGACCGTGCAGGAAATGCGGAACCCCGGGGCGGGCAGAATCACCAGCCGGGTTTCGCCGGCCTCATACCACAGCGGCTCGCGGACGGTGAAGAACTGCCGGGGCGCCTCCTGTTCCACGGCGCCGGCGGCGCGCAGCAGGTCAAGGAACGGCCGGGCGCTGCCGTCGCCAATGGGCGGCTCGGGCCCGGACATTTCCACCGTCACGTTGTCCAGGCCGAGGGCGTTGATGGCGGCCAGCAGGTGTTCGACGGTATGGGCCTGCGCCTCGCCCCGCCCCAGGGTGGTGCCGCGGCGGGTGTCCACCACCTCGCCGGCCAGGGCGGGAATCTCCGGCCGCCCGGGCAGGTCGACCCGACGGAAACGCACCCCGCTGCCGGCGGGGGCGGGCAGCACGGTGAGCTTGACCCGGTTGCCGGTGTGCAGGGCAATGCCGGAAAAAGACGCCGCCCCCTTCAGCGTGCGCTGCCGGGGGGCGTCAGGAGGGACCGTGGATTCAGGCTTGGCATCGGACATGACGGAAAAACACGCGGCCCGCAGGCCCCTTACTCCCCACCGCTCGGGTTGCCAATCACGCAGAAGGAATAGGCGCGCGAGTCACGACCGGCCGGCGGGGTCTTCACGGTGACCGAATCCCCCTCCTTCAGTTTGCCCAGCGTGAAGGAGATCTCGGCCACGTCACCCGTGCCCTTGCTGTCATAGGGAATGCCGGCGGTGGTGACACAGTACAGGGCCGGAAAATCGCCCGCATCCGCCCGCAACGGTTCGGTGAAGGGGCAGGTTTGCACACCGCTGCCTTCGGTGGCGCATTCGCTGCTGATGGCCACCACCAGGTAGGAGCCCGGCTTGGCCGGATCGTCGCGCAGGATGCAGAACTGCGCCTTGGTCGCCCCGCGGGAGAAGTAGCGGCCGCCGACAATCTGCATGGGAATGGCGAACTTGTTGTGCCGGTCGATCAGCAACACCCCCGAGGCCGGCTCGCTGGCGTCGCGGTCACAGATCTCGCCGCCGATGTACACCATGACGTCGGGAATCGACGTCTCCAGGCTCTTGCGCACCGCATCGGTGAACTGGCGCACCCCCTTGCCGAGGGTGTCGGTGTCCCGGATGCGTTCGCCCTTTTCCTTCGCCAAAACCACCGTCTTCTGGGTGAAAAACGTCACTTCCCCCTTGAGATAATCGACCTCCTGGTTGAGCCGGTCAATCGTCTGGTCGCGCTGCTTCACCTGGCTTTTCAGCGATTCCGACTCCTGGCGCAGCTGCATGTTCTGGGAGCGCAGCTTGGCGTCCGTCACGCACCCGGAAAGCCCCCCGGCCACCACCATCGCCACCGTCAATATCCAGATTGTTCGCATGGTTGTTTCCCTTGTAAAACTTGGCCCCCCGGCCAAGCACGCCTTATGGGGCAATAACCGCCGATTTTGAAATATGGCCGCGCTACGGCTGAAAACAAATCAGGAAACCGCTTACAGGAAGCCGGCCTGGGCCAGGGCATCCCAGCGGACGCCGCCCGCCGTTTCCGCCAGTTGCCGCTGGCGCAGGACAAACTTGCCCAGCATGTCCCCTTCCAGATTGACCCGGTCGCCGGCCCGGCGGGTCCGAAAGGCGGTGGCCGCCCAGGTGTGGGGGATCAGGCAGATTTCAAAAAACGCCGGCTCCAGCCGGGCAATGGTCAACGACACTCCGTCCACGGCCACGCTCCCCTTGGGCACGGCCAGCGGCGCCAGCAACGGCGGCAGCTCGACGCGCAACACCCGGTCGGCACCGGCCCGGGCGATGGCCAGGATCGCCGCGGTGGCATCCACATGCCCGGTCACCAGATGCCCTCCCAGCCGGTCCCCCAGGCACAGCGCCCGTTCCACATTCACTTCGGCGCCCACCGCCAGCCCCCCCAGATTGCTCCGACCGACGGTTTCTTCCAAGGCGTGAAAGCGCAGCCGGCCCCGCCCAGCCGCCACCGCCTCAACCGTCAGGCAAACCCCGTTGACGGCCACGCTGTCGCCCACCCGGACCGCCGCCAGCGGCAGCGCGGTCTCCACCTCCAGGGTGGCGGCACCGGCACGCCGCCGGAACAGCGCCAACCGTCCCACATCCTCGACCAGTCCAGTAAACATGCGGAAAATTTACCCGTCCAAGCCCCGAATCCCAGCCCGCCCCGAATTGGCATGGTAATTGCTTAATCCCATGGCGTCGGCCAATGAAGTCCCCCCGAAGCCCGCCCGTGTTCCCCTGGTCCCCTCAATCCCAAATCAGGATTCCACCTTCCCAAGCCGCTGTTACCCAAATGAGACGCCAGCCTTTCACTCTCGTGGAAATCATGATCGTCGTCGCCATCATCGGTCTCATCGCCGCGATCGCCATCCCGAGTTTTGTGAACGCCCGCAACACCACCCGAAAGAACGCCTGCATCAACAATCTGCGGCAAATCAGCGGAGCCCAAGAACAGGCCATGCTCAACAACGACACCGACGCGCCGACCGCGGCTCAGGTGCAAGCCTATCTGAAACAGCCGGCGCCAACCTGCCCGTCCAACAACGCCCCTTATGAGCTAAACACGATTCCCCCAGCCTGTCCGGCCGGCATTGCCGATCATTCCCTGCCCTAGTCCACGCCTTTTCATCACCCCCCCCAACGGCCGCGGTTTTTCTCCTCCTTAAAACCGCGGCCGTTTCTTTTTTAAGAATTTCGCATTTTTGACAAATCGCCGGTGATCAGCAGGTCGCCACCAACCGCCCGGCACTGCCAGTCCTGAACCCCCAGGGCCGACGCCAGCGAGGCCGGCGCCACGCCGCCGACAGCCGCCCGACTGTCCCGGCCTCCCAGGATTTTGGGCGCCACAAAAAAGGCCACGCGGTCCACCACGCCCGCCCGCAGGCAGGCGGCGGCCAGTTCGCCACCGCCCTCAACCAGCAGGGCGGTGATGCCCTGCCCCCCCATCTGGTCCAGCCAGCGTTCCCAGTCCCCCGAAGTTTGCGCCGCCACGAAGGCCGGCGGGCGCAGGGGGTCCGCCCAAATGCGCAACGTACGGGGAAAAGCCCCCGGACCACGCCGGGTCCAAACCAATTTGCGCGGCGGCCGCGGCCAGTCCGCCGGCGTCCGCACGGTGAGTTCCGGATCGTCCTGCCGCACCGTCTCCCCCCCGACCAAAATGCCGTCCGCCCACCGGCGCAGCCGCTGGACGCGGGCCCGGGCCACCGGCCCGGTGACCCAGCGCGATTCGCCGCCGGCAGTGGCAATCTTGCCGTCCAAAGTCATGGCCAGCTTGAGCAGGACATACGGCCGGCCGGTGGTGATCCACTTGAAGAACGCCGCGTTCAACCGGCGGCAGCGGGCTTCCTCAACCCCTTCCACGACCTCGACGCCCGCCGCCCGCAACTGGGTAAAACCGCGCCCGGCGTGCTTGGGATTGGGATCCGTGCCGCCCGCCACCACCCGGGCGATCCCGGCCCGGAGAATGGCCTCCGTGCAGGGAGGCGTGCGGCCCTGGGTGCAGCACGGCTCCAGGGTGACGTACAGGGTCGCCCCGCGGGCCTGCCCGCCGGCGGCATTGAGGGCATGCACTTCCGCATGCGGTGTGCCCGCCTGGTGATGCCAACCCCGGCCCACCTCGCGGCCGTCCCGCACCACCACCGCCCCCACCATCGGATTGGGCGAGGTCCGTCCCCAGCCGCGCCGGGCCAACCCCAGCGCCCGCCGCATCCAGGCCCCGTCATTGCGTGCCAAACTGTTCATGCCGGGAGCATAACCCGCCCCCGCCCCGCCCGCAACCGGATTCTTCGGTCGCGGCCGGAAACGGATGCACCGTTGGAGTTATCGCTTGGCTGGGATGCCGGTAAGCGACAGGATGCGGGAACGGAAGTCGGTGAATTCCGCACCCACGCCCGAGGCAATCGCCCGGAGCGAATAAAAGCGATCCGTGGTGGGAGATTCCCGTTTTAATTCGTCACCATCAAAACGGTCAATGTTGATGATGGTCCAACATTCGGCAAATTTTTTATTTTTCGCTTTTTGGTGGCTTTTTTCCGCCTCGCCGACCCGGTTGTGGATGTTCGAATAATCCCGGCCGCCCTTGATCTCAATCGCAATGATGTTGCGCATTTCCCGGTTGGACATGCGCTCTCGGATAACGATGTCCGGATCGGAGGCAAATTCGATCAGTACGGTGCGCTTGGACGCATTCATCAACTCCAGCTTGCGTTTGTCTTCGGTCTTGATGTGCCTTGCCACTAAATTTCGAATAACCTCGAAAACTTGGGCGACCCCTTCTTTGCCAATGCGGTTGTTGGCACCGCCGCGCAGTTGCGCCCCCAGGGTGAGAATGGTTAATTCGTGCAAAAACGTCGGGGTCAAGGCGGTGGTCTCCAAACGCCTCAAGAGAGCGGCCCCGGAGCAACAGAGTGCCGTGCAAAGTTCGTGCAGCCCGTCCCGGCATCGCTCCGGCATCATTCCTTCTGTTTCCATGACGGCAAAAGCACTTGCCCCGGTTTGGGCGGTGTAAAACAGTTTTTGACTGTATCCCATCAACAAACGGTAATACCCCAATAACCTGGGATTGTGGGTCAACAACGCGGGAGCAGGGAAAACCAGTTCGGCCCGGAGTCCGTGGGCCGCCATCAAGGTTCGGCAATCCGGCGGCACCAGCGCGTTGATCTCCGCATCAACCACCTCAACGCCGAGCTGTCCCACCGCGGCGAGCAACGCGGGTTGCAGACGATCACGCCAAACCATGAGGGCTTGGGCGAAGCCGGCTTGCAGTTCGGGGGCAGGCAGCTTGATAGCCATGCGTCACCACCCGTGAAAAAAGATTGGCCAAGCGCCGGTTGGCGATTTTTACATATTCGGGGTGCAGCTCTATGCCGATGAAACGGCGGCCCAGCCGCTGGCAGACCAGGCCGACGGTGCCCGAGCCAAAGAATGGGTCGAGAATGAAATCGCCGGGCTCGCTGCCGGCCAGCACGCACGGTTCGACCAGCTTCTGGGGGAAGGTGGCGAAATGGGCTTCCTTGCAGGCTTCGGTATTGATGTTCCACACGGATCGCTTGCTTCTGAACCCCTTGCCGTCGTCAGTTTTTTCCCGGATGGCCGCATGGTCAAAATGATACTGTTCGTTTTTGGTGAACATGAAGATGTATTCATGCGCCCGGCTGGGGCGGTCTTTCACGCTTTCCGGCATAACGTTGGGTTTGTTCCAGATGATGTCGCTCCGCAGGTACCAGCCATCGTCCTGGAGGGCAAAAGCCAAGCGCCAAGGGACCCCCAGAAGGTCCTTGGGCTTCAACCCTTCCGGCGTGTCCGGCCGCACGGACATGGCGCGCGCGGGATTTTTCTTGTCCGGTGCCCGCCAGCCCCGGTTGCCGCTAGTGTAGCCGTCGCCGATGTTCAACCAGAACGTGCCGTCAGGACGCAGGACGCGGCGGACCTCCCGGAATACGGCTGTCAATTTCTGAACATACTGAGGAAGGGTCAACTCCAACCCGATCTGCCCCTCAATGCCATAGTCGCGCACCCCCCAATAGGGCGGCGACGTGACCACGCAGCGCATGCTGTCCGCCGGCAAGCGGGCCAGGATATTGGCGGCGTCCCCGAGCAGAACCATGGAGGCATCAAGGACGATTTTCCTGTCCCAGCCGTCCTGGCCGGCGTCATGGAAGGTGACAGCACCGGCTCCTTCGCCAAGGTGATGAATAAAGCAGAGTGGAATCAGCTTGGGTCATGAGGACGTCCCAACAAAATCTTTGAGGGATAAGTGACGACGGAATATCAGTGTGATCGTTTGATTTCGCAAGGCGCGGCAGGGAACAAAAGGGAAACCGTTCCGCCGGGTGGCCCTTGGCACCCGTCCCCATGGCGTCCCCATGGCGCTAAAGATATGTGGCTATGGGTGGCACCGGTCAACCTTGGCAGCGCCAACTCGATCTATGTGGATCGCATCTATATCATCAGGAAAAAATGACGTATCGGCAGAATGTTTGGCTTTTCCTGACTATTGATATCTTACTAAATTCCACGCCATAATATAATAACCCAAAGAAGGTATTTACATGCAGGGTTGCACGAGCAAATTGATGGAACGGGTCAAGCGGCGTGACGTTCTGATCACGGGAAGTATCCTAATAAGTTCGGCATCCGATCAAGCGGGAGATTGACAGCACGCCGTCAATGTGTGATAGTATGTGTGGAGGTGGCCGAATGGCGACGAATCTTCAACTCGATG
>Ga0265297_10002883_pt1 | contig 33067 bp, 25 predicted proteins | sample Munlanlwell13791_FD_192502 | JGI IMG/M metagenome (GOLD analysis project Ga0265297, IMG submission 192502) | Leachate microbial communities from a municipal landfill in Southern Ontario, Canada - Leachate well 137-91 | ecosystem: Engineered > Solid waste > Landfill > Unclassified | place...
CGGGGGAAGAAGGTCTCGCATCGTGGGATAAGATCGATGCTGTTTCGTTCGATTACGGAGTGATGGAAAAGACAAAGAATATAGCCATGATCCCGGCTGACCGGCTCGGCTGGTCGGACCTCGGCAGCTGGCAGGCGTGGGATGAGCTTCAGCGCAAGGATAAGGACAATAACCTTTTGCTTGCCGACATCGTGGATATCGGCAGCCATGATCTCACGGTCCTCGGCCGCGAGCACCTGATCGCCACGATCGGCCTCAAAGGATTGATCGTGGTTGATACTCCGGACGCCCTTTTTATCGCGGATAAGAAGAAGAGTGAAGACGTCAAGCAGGTCGTGGAAATCTTGAAGAAGAACAAAAGAGAGGAACATTTCTGTCATATCACTGTCAAGCGCCCCTGGGGCGCCTATACGGTGCTTGAAACAGGCCCCGGATTCAAGATCAAGCTTGTGGAGGTCCTGCCCGGAAAATCTTTGAGCCTGCAGCTTCACAGGAAGCGCAGCGAGCATTGGGTCGTGATCCAGGGGTGTGCTACGGTCTCAAACGGCAAAGGGCGGCATCGTGTTCGAAAGAATGAGAGTACGTTCATTCCTCGAGGGCATCGCCATCGCCTGGAAAACAGGGAAAAAACCGTATTAAAGATTGTCGAGGTGCAGACAGGCACGAGCCTTACAGAAAGCGATATCGTGAGACTCCAGGATGATTTTGGCAGGACAAAACTCCACCAGTTTGTTTTAGAAAACAAGGGACGGTTCTCATGAAAAAAGCGCTTATTACAGGCATAACCGGGCAGGATGGTTCTTACCTTGCGGAATTTTTGTTGGGAAAAGGCTACGAGGTTCATGGCATCATCAGGCGTTCCAGTACATTCAACACGGGTAGAATCGACCATATCTATGTTGACCCACATAGCTCCGGCGCCCGTCTTTTTCTGCATTACGGAGACCTGACCGATGCGGAAGTGATCAATCGACTTATTTACGGCATTAAGCCTCACGAAGTCTATCATCTGGGTGCTCAGAGCCACGTGAGGGTGAGTTTTGATATGCCGGAATATACGGGCAACGTAACGGCTTTAGGCGTGACACGGATCTTGGAAGCTATTCGTCATTGCGGAGAAGATATCCGTTTCTATCAGGCGTCTTCGAGCGAGATGTTTGGAAAGGCCCGGGCTCCGCAATCGGAGAAAACCCCTTTTGAGCCTCGAAGTCCTTATGCCTGTGCCAAGCTATATGCGTATAACATGGTTAAGAATTACCGTGAAGGTTACGGGCTCTTTGCCGCCAACGGGATCCTTTTTAATCACGAAAGCCCCCGCCGCGGCGAAACGTTCGTAACCAGAAAAGTTACCCGGGCCATCGCGAACATCGTCTCAGGAAAGCAGAAGAGGCTTTTTCTTGGGAATCTTGAGGCCAGGAGAGACTGGGGTTTTGCCCCTGAATATGTGGAAGTGATGTGGTTGATTCTTCAGCAGGCACGTCCCCAAGATTTTGTGGTCGGGACAGGGGAAAGTCATTCAGTGCAGGAATTCGTTGAAAAGTCATTTGCTTATGCTGGTCTATCCTTGGGTTGGAGAGGCCGTAATGTTCGTAAAAAAGGTTTCGTCAAATCGCTGCATTCTGCGGCTGCGGAACGATCGGGATTGAAAGTTGGAGATGTGGTCATCGAGATCGATCCCCACTATTTCCGTCCGACAGAAGTAGACCACCTGGAGGCTGATATTTCCAGGGCCAGGCGCCTGTTAAAATGGCAGCCCCGTATCACCTTTGATGAACTCATCAAGATCATGGTGGATTATGATATGAGGCTTGCAGGCGATGAGCCGCCGGGTGAAGGCATTCAGATATCCAGAAAGAAGGGTTTCAAATACACAAATCATGATTTTTCTTTGTGGGGACGGATCAAATGAAGGCGAAGCCAAAGACACCCTGTTTAGATCTTTCAAAAAAAAGAGTCCTTGTTACTGGCGGAGCCGGATTTTTGGGCCGTTTTGTTGTTGAGGCATTGAAACGCCACGGGGGTCGGAAAATCGATATTCCAAGAAGCCGCGACTATGATCTTGTTCAATTCAGGTCTGTGGAAAAACTTTACAGAGATACACATCCCCATCTGGTGATTCATCTGGCGGCCAGAGTCGGCGGTATCGGCGCCAATAGAGAGAATCCGGGGAGTTTCTTTTATGACAATCTTATGATGGGGGCCCAAATGATGGAGGTGGGGCGCCGGACCGGAGTGGAAAAATTTGTTGCTTTAGGAACGATTTGTTCTTATCCAAAGCTTACTCCTGTTCCATTTCGCGAGGATGATTTGTGGAACGGTTATCCTGAGGAGACAAACGCGCCGTATGGATTGGCGAAGAAAATGATGCTTGTGCAGGCTCAGGCTTATCGGCAGCAATATGGATTTAATGCGATTTTTCTGATGCCTGTAAATCTTTATGGCCCGGGTGATAATTTTGATCCTGAAAGTTCTCACGTGATCCCTGCATTGGTCAGAAAGTGTTTCGACGCTATGGCAAAAGCCAAAAGGACCGGAAAAAGGCCACGCCTCGTCGTTTGGGGGACTGGCAAGCCTACACGTGAATTTCTCTATGTCGAAGACGCCGCCGAAGGCATTGTTTTGGCAGCCAGGAGCTATTCTAAGCCGGAACCGGTAAATCTCGGGTCTGGTTTTGAGATTTCTATCAAGGATCTTGTTTGTCTGGTCGCGCAGACGACCGGTTTTGACGGTGAGATTGTCTGGGATCAGTCTAAGCCCGATGGACAACCGCGGAGACGCTTGGATATCTCCAGGGCCCGTAAAGAGTTTGGATTTCGGGCAAAGGTCGATTTTAAAGAGGGCCTGCGAAGGACCGTTGCCTGGTATCGCGAAATTTTCGTGAACAAGTGACGTATTAGATTATGACGGATAGAAAGAATAAAATTCTTGACCCGCAGATCCCGTTTCTCTTGGCCTACAATCAGGACAAACTGAGGCGTGGTTTTGTTTTGGAAAAAGTTCTTAACATTTTTTGCCGCAGCCCCAAGAATCAGGCTTTTGCCGACACCCCTTCAAGGATTCTTGTTATCCAGTCGCATCTGATCGGCGATGTGATGATGGCCATTCCGTTCCTGCGGGCCCTGCGCAAGCGCTATCCGAATGCCGAGATTACATTTTTAGCCAATGATTTTGCTCGCGGGCTCCTGAAAGGGTGCGATTTCATCGATGTCATGCTAACGGCACCTTTCCCCTGGGGCATTAGAAGTTATCACGTCAAGAATCTCTGGAAACTTGTGGGAATGATTTTATATTTGCGAAGGCAAAAGTTTGATCTAGCCATTGATGCGCAGATCGATTTTAGGAATATCTTTTTGATGTATTTAGCAGGTGCGCGCCGCAGGCTGGGGTATGACATTGTCGGTGGACGCCTTTTTTTGACTGATATTCCTGAGTTTCCGCGCGATGTCGTGCATTTATTGGAAGGAAGGCTTTCGGTTCTGCGCTACCTGGGGGCCGATATTCAAGACAAAACATACAGGTTGCCTTTGTCAGCTGATGCCAGGCAATGGTTGGATTTATTCTGGAAAGGCAAGGGGTTGTTAGGGAGAGAGGTCGTCGCCATCCATCCCGGCGCGAGCACGATAGAAAAATTATGGCGCGCAGACCGTTTTGTCGAGGTTATCCGGTTTCTCCAGAAGCGGCAGTATGTCCCTGTCCTTATAGAAGGTCCGCAGGATACGGACGTGGTTGAAGAGATTTTGGGTCTGCTGGGAGGAGATATCCTGGTGTTAAAGAGCTCCTTGGCGCACTGCATGGCTTTTTTCTCACGATGCAGGCTGCTCATTTGCCTGGATAGCGCCGCATCACATTTGGCTTCGGCCGTTGGGACGCCGGCAGTTGTCCTTTATGGGCCGCAATGGCCGTTTCTGGCCAAGCCATTCGATGATCATATTGTGGCGGTTTGGAATGAAAATGTTGATTGTCGTCCCTGTGTATACAAAAAGTGTCAAAAACCGGTACATGACTGCATGGAAAAGATTTCTGTGCAGGACGTGTGTTTGGCCTTAGGTCAATTACTCGATAAGACAGCGGCTCCGTTTTCGCATTGTTCTTCGGATGCGTCGCGGAGATCCTGACATGACGGCACAAGGACCAGCAAGAACATTAAATCTGCTAGTTTACAGCATTCATTATTATCCTGAACAGATCGGCATTGGCGTTTTTAATCACGGCATGGTGGAATATCTGGCCGACAGGGGACATCATGTTACGGTTGTGACGGCTTTCCCTTGGTATCCTTCCTGGAAAGTGGAACGTCCTTACGTCGGCCGCTGGTCGATGACAGAGACGAAAGGGAACGTGACGATCATGCGGTCATTTGTGCCTTCTTTAAAAAGGATTACCGCGCGATCCCGCATCATGCATGAGTCGGTGTTCACGCTGTCATCTTTTTGTCATCTCGCGCGGTTATTGTTTAAGAAAGTTGATGCTGTCATTGCTGTGTGTCCTCCCGTGCAACTGGGTTTTTCCGCTGCGGTTTTCTGTGGTCTCAAGCGTATTCCTTTCATCTTTCATATTCAGGATTTGCAAATCGACGCTGCTGCCGACCTTCATCTTATCAAAAATAGATTCGTTTTGAGCTTGTTGCGCAGCTGGGAACGTTTTCTTTTCAGGCGGGCCAGTGTTCTTTCGACTATTAGCAGGGGAATGAAGAAGCGCATCGAAGCCAAAGGGAATTTCAAAAATAAAGTCCATATGTTTCCCAACTGGGTTGATACACGTTTTCTCAAGCCCCTGCCCCGCGATAACCCGTTTCGTGAATCGCAGGGAATCGGCCGCGAAAAATTTCTGGTCCTGTATGCCGGAAATATCGGGGAGAAACAAGGGGTGGATATTCTGGCGGACGTAGCCCTTTTAACTAGAGACCGAGAGGATATTGTTTATGTGATCGTTGGCGAAGGGGCAGGTCTTGGCCGGCTCAAACAAAGACTTCAAAGTTCGCCTGCCGGGCAAATAAAACTTTTGCCTCTACAGCCCCGCGAGATGCTTCCTTTTATGCTGGCGGCAGCCGATCTCTCCCTTGTCATCCAGAAAAGAGGCGTGGGTGATTTTCTCATGCCCTCGAAGTTATTAAACATCATGGGAAGTGCTAGGCCTGTTGTGGCCGCTGCCGAAACCGATTGCGAGCTTGCGCGGTGTATTCAAGAAAGCGGCTGCGGCGAGGCCGTGCCTCCGGAAAATCCGAAACTTTTGGCCGGGGCTATATTGAAATTCTATGATGACCCGGCCCTGCGTGAAAAATGCGGTTCATCCGGCCGTTCTTTTGTCGAAACACATTTCTCCTATCAAAACGTTATGACTGATTTTGAAAATGTTTTACTGAACCTGAAGAACTGACATGCTGAAGAAACACGCCCAGATATTGATCGGTTGCATAAGATTCACGGATGTCGTCCTGGCGATGGCGGCCTGGTTTTTGTCCTATGCCCTGCGTTTTAGGACAGGATTGTTTCTGCCCGCTGCCGTGCCGCCGATGCGCTATTATCTGTTTGTCCTGCCTGTCATTGCTGTTGTATGGCCTGTGGTCTTTGACATTTTTCAGATGTATACCCCCAAAAGAAACATTTCTCTTTGGCAGGAGCTTTTCCAGCTTGTTAAAGCAACGTTTATGTCGATTCTGGTTCTTTTGTCCTTGAGCTTTTTTTACAGGGATCACGTTTATTCACGTCTGGTTTTCGTATTATTTTTCTTGGTCAGTCTTTGCCTTATTTTTCTTGATCGTATCTTGCTTCGCAAGCTCCTCAGGTTTCTGCGCGCCCGTGGCTACAATTTAAAGCGTGTTTTGATCGTGGGGGCAGGGGAGACAGGCCAGAGGCTTGCCCAAAAGATCGCCGACAGCACCTGGACCGGGTTTTCTCTTGTAGGCTGGATTGATGACTACCTGAAACCGGGTGACATCGTTTGCGAAAAAGAGATCATCGGCAATTGTGCCATGATCAACGAGGTTATTGAACGATATAAAATCGAACAGGTTTTCATCGCGCTGCCGATCCGTGCCTACCAGAGGCTCACTTATTTGCTAAAAAAACTCGAGCAGGAGACTGTTGATGTGCGCATTGTGCCTAATATCTACCAGGCCTTAACGCTCAATGCCAGCATAGAAGATTTTGACGGCATGCCCATCATCAATCTGACAGAGAGCCCCATTTACGGCTGGAACAGGGTTCTCAAACGGCTTTTTGATATTGCTGTTTCTTCTTTATCCCTTATTCTGATGATGCCTCTGATGGGAATCATCGTGATTTTAATAAAGAGGTCTTCACCCGGTCCGGTTTTTTTCAAGCAAAAACGCTATGGCATCGCCGGTAAGGAATTTTATGTCTATAAATTCCGGAGTATGGTTGTGACAGATCAAGAAATCGCCGATAAGCTACAGGCCCACAGAGCGGACTCCCGGATTACGCCCGTGGGGCGTTTCTTGCGACGCACAAGTCTTGATGAATTGCCGCAGCTTTATAATGTCTTGTGCGGCCAGATGTCCGTAGTCGGTCCGCGGCCGCACCCGCTGTATCTCGATGAAAAACATAGGCTTCTTCTTGAAACATATATGTGGCGCTATAAAGTCAAGCCGGGAATCACCGGATGGGCGCAGGTCAACGGCTGGCGGGGAGAGACGGACACGCTTGAAAAAATGAAGAGGCGCATTGAACACGATATTTACTATATTGAACATTGGTCTGTCTGGTTTGATTTAAAGATCCTTTGGCTGACTGTTTGGAAGGGGTTGTTGAACAGAAATGCTTATTAATAGCACTGTCCATGGCTTGAGCTTATTTATTATCGATGGCCTTTTTGTCGGGATGGCTTCATGGTATATGGTTAAATGGTTTAAAGCCGATCATTTTCTCGAACAGCTCATTTTCTTTGCTCTCATCAGCAGTGCCATTATTATTGCTTCAACGTATACCCTGTCTTTATTGAGACAGATCCAGCCTTTTGGTTATCTGATATTTCATTTGCTCTTCTTTTTCGGTGTATTTTTATTCAGGACAAAGAGGCATACAGGATTTGTTCAACGGACGATCAACCTCTCCAAGGTAGGCGAGATTAAGGAGCACCCCTTGATCGCGATCATCGGAATCTCGGTGGGGGTCTTTCTTATCACGTCGTTTTTTTTGGGATTTTTTGTGCCGCCCAACAATTGGGATAGCATGTCTTATCACTTATCTCGGGTGGGATATTGGCTGCAGAATGGAACCTTGTCCCCTTATCTCGTCCAGGATACGCGACAGCTCTATTTATTGCCCAATGCTGAAATCCTGTTGCTCTGGCCGATCGTCTTTTTGAAGTCCGATATTTTGGTTTTCCTGCCGCAGTGGGTTTCTTATGTCGGCGGGATGGGCCTTGTTTTTCTTTTGGCGAGGCATCTTAAATTTTCACTATTTCCATCATTGTTTTCTGCTTTTATCTGGGCATCCTGCACCGAAATTATGCTGGAGGCTACGACGGTTCAAAATGATCTTGTTTTGACTTTTTTCCTGACGACGGGCGTTTATTTTTTCTTGAAAGGATTGAGGGATCGCGACAGGAAGACACTGTTCGCTTCTGCGATCGCCTTCGGGATCGCTTTAGGCACAAAAGGAGTTGCTCTTTTTATTTTACCGGGATTATTGGTTTGCAGCATTATTTATGTCTATGCCGGTTTCCCCTCAATCAATGATGCTTCTGCAGAGAGAAAGGGAGAACTTCATGCATGGCATAAGCGTGATACTGATGGACGCTTTCTGCGCTCGTGGTTTTTTTATATCGTGTTTTGTTTCATGGTGTTGGGCAGTTATATGTATGTGCAGAACTTTTTTTGCTTCAGTTATCCGCTTGGTCCCAAGGTTATCTTGGATGCCCACTCCACGTTTTCGTTCCATAATATGGTTAAAAATCTCGTTTTTATTGCTTGGCGCTTTTTTGATACGAGCGGTCTGACATTCTTGCGGATCCCCGGGTTTTATCATGGGGCGTCCTTCCACGAAGATTCGGCCGGATACGGTTTATCCTGGCTGGGATTTTGCGTCCCAGCGGGTGTCTATTTTATTTATAAGATTGTCCGGAAGGATGCTCGGACCCTTTTTCTTATGGTTTTCGCCCTTGGTTTCTTGTTCTCTTTCTGCATAAGCCTTTTTAAAGATCCGTGGTATTTTCGATTGCTGATTCCGTTTACGGCATTCATCGCGCCGCTAAGCGCTATCTTTTATCCCGGCCCGCTGTACGAATTTCCGCGCCGCAGGATTCGATTTTTCTACTGTTCTGTTTTCGTTTTAGCCGCTGTAATCCAGGTGATGACAGTGGCATTTTTCAATCCGAGTAAGCCTTTATATGTTCTGCCTGCCCTGCAGAGAAACAAGGTTTTTAAGGAATATGTCACCATTTTTCAAATGGATCGGCATGAAATGCGGTATCTTCCTTTTACGGATCTGAAGCTTGATGAGATGGAGATCTATCGTGAGCTTGATCGTGTTTCTAGGCCTAATGACAGAATAGGAATCATTGTTTCCGGCAACGATTGGGATTATCCGGCTTTCGGAGATCATTTTCAGAGGCACGTTTTTCCCGTTATCTACCATTCGGAAGATGAGGTTGAACGTCTGGCCGCTGCTAAGCCATTTGATTATGTGATTATCTTCGGCCCGTCTCAGAAGTTTGAAAATTTCAATGCCGATCTTGAACCCTTGATTCATTCATGGTTGCAGCGAGGAGCATCGTCCTCATTTGTGCTGCTCAAAAACAGCGGTCACCTCTATTTGTTTGGAGTCAAAAGGGCGTCCTTATGAACAAAAAAAGCAGTCCGAAACTATCCATTGTCGTCCCGGTTTATAATGAGAGATATACCGTAAAAGAAATCATTCGCCGCATCAATAACGTCTCTATCGACAAAGAGATCATCATCGTTGATGATGGATCAACCGACGGCACGCGTGACGTTCTTCAAGAGCTTAAACAGGATAATCTCAGGATTGTCTTGAAAGACAAAAACGAGGGCAAGGGAGCAGCTTTGGCTGTCGGTTTTGGCTACGTGACCTGCGATATCGTGATTGTCCAAGATGCCGACCTTGAATATGATCCCCAGGAATATCATCAGCTGATCAAGCCTATCATTGACGGCAATGCGGACGTCGTTTATGGATCCCGTTTTTTGTCGACCCAGACACGCCGTGCGCTGTTCTTTTGGCACATGGTCGGCAATAAGCTTCTGACGTTATTGACCGACATGGTTTGCAATCTGACGTTGACGGATATTGAGACATGCTACAAGGCTTTTCGAAGCGATATCATCAAAAACATAACCATCGAAGAACCCCGCTTTGGCTTTGAGCCCGAAATCACAATAAAGATCAGCCGGCTTAATTGTCGCATCTACGAGGTAGGGATTGCCTATTATGGAAGAAATTATTATGCGGGCAAAAAGGCCGGCTGGAGGGATGGTTTTGAAGCCATCAAGTGCATCCTGAAATATGGAATCCTTCGGGCTGTTTTCAATGAAGAACTCCTATTAGAGAAAATTCTGCGTCAGCTTCGTTTAAAAAAAATCCTTCCATACATCAAAAACAGCCAGGTCGTTTGCGATATCGGCTGCGGGTCCCATTTTGTCTTGTTGCGTAGGATCAGCGATATGGCCAGGGAGTGTATAGGGATCGACAGGAAGGTCCATTCGATGGCGTATTCCAATCTACGCATTCTTTCGATGGATATTGACGACACCTTGCCCCTGGAAGATGAAAGCGTGGATGTTGTTACATTGTTGGCGACCCTGGAGCATTTTGACAACGACAAGACCATCCTTCTTGAGGCCAGAAGGATTTTGAAATCTGATGGCCGCCTTTTTATAACGGTTCCTTCCAGGAGTGCGAAATGGCTCATTCATTTTTTGGCTTTCGGGCTTGGGCTCATCAGCCGGTCGGAAATCCGTGAACACAAACGTTACTATTCGTCAAAATCGCTGAAAACATTGTTGTCCGATTGTAAATTCAAAGACATAAATATCGTTGCTTTCGAGTTGGGATGCAATCTTTTCTGTTCGGCGAGAAAGTCTTGATGATGGTGCCAAAACAACTCACAGCTTTCTGTTATAACATGGCCTACGCGGTGAATATCCACAAGCCTGCGTTGTTGTATAAGTTGCTGTGGCGCACGATCTACAGCAAGCTATTGCGCACACCAAAGCTGCGATATGTGGATCTTTGCGTATCGGCTTCCTGCAACCTCTCATGTGAACATTGTTTTTCTGAGAATTTCAAAAATCGCAGCACGGATGAGTTATCGTGGAGAAAAGAGGAACTTAGCCTTGACGAATGGGGAGGGGTTATTTCCCGCTGTAAAAAGGCGGGTGCCCTTTCATTCGGTATTACGGGAGGGGAGCCTCTGCTGTATGAAAGGCTTGCTGATCTCATACGGTTGATCGGCCCCTCTGATACCTACATTACGATTAATTCAAATGGGACTCTATTTGATGAAAAGAAAGCCATAGAGCTGAGCGCCCTTGGGGTTGATGCGATGTTATTCAGCCTCGACAGTGCCGATGTGGCATTTCATGACAAGTTCAGGCGCATGGAAAACGCTTTTGAAAAAACGCTGAATGCTGTCCGTCTGGCCTTGAGGTGCGGTTTTAAAGTTTGTGTCGTCTGTACCGTTTCACACGAAAATTGTAAAAGCAGGGGCGTTATTTCTCTCATTGAGTTAACGAGACGGCTTGGTGTTATGCTGATTATCTCAAGGGCTGCACCCGTCGGACGATGGCGCGGTCGCATGGATATCCTGCTGACAAAAGACGACCAAAGATACATTTACGGCTTGGTCTCCAAGCATCCCCATGTGCGTACGGATTTTGAAACCAACATTCTCAAGTTCGGCTGTTCAGCGGGCGCCGAAAAGCTCTATATAACACCCTACGGAGACGTTTTGCCTTGCCCATTTATGCACATTTCATTCGGAAACGTGCTCAAAATGCCTCTGGAAATAATTCGGGAAAACATGATGCGGCAGCTCGGCGCTTACGCTACAACATGTTTTGTTGCGGAAAACAGCGATTTTATTCGGCGGCATCTGTCCAAAACTTTTGAGAAACCATGTATTGTTGGAGCCAGGGAGTGTTTCCTGTGAGCCGCTTCTGTCTGGTATGCCGATCGGATAATACAGAAATATACGCCCAGGGACAGGATTTTGAATATATGAGTTCTGAGCGTGCCTATCATATCCGGAGATGCCGGACATGCGGCCTGCTCTTCCTTGAGGACAAACCGATGATCAGCGATATCCAAAAATTGTATTCGGACCGTTATTATACGGTTAATCCCCAGTCGCCCCTTTATCTTAAAGGGTTGATTTACCGGACAAAATTAAGGGGTGATTTAAAAAGAGTCGTTAGGCTTATCAAGGCGTACCGGTGCGGCTCGATTTTGGAATGCGGTTGCGGAAACATCCAAAAGTTGATCAGTCTTAGGAAGGTTTTTAGCAGAGAGCGTCTGAGACTCGTCGGTATCGATATCCTGTTGACTCGCGAAGCGAAAGAGGCCGCCAGACAGCATGATATCGAGTTATACGAGGGGGATGTGTCAATTCTTGACGATTACCATCATATCGGGCAATTCGATTTGATTCTCATGAGCCAGATATTGGAACACTTGTATCAGCCCGCCGAAGCATTGGCAGTCATAAAAAAGCATATGAATGCAAAAGCAAAGATTTTGATAGAAACACCTTCGCCTAGTGGGTTGGATTTCATTCTTTTTCGCAGGAGGTTCTGGGGCGGCTATCATATCCCCAGGCATTTTTATGTCTTTTCACGGTCAAGCCTAGGGAGTCTATTGGAACAGATTGGTTTTCGGACTGTCAAAAAAGGCTTTATGTCTTCACCCGGCTTTTGGATCATTTCTCTGCGAAATGCCCTGGGCCTAAACAGCATAAAACGTTCTGCCTCGCCATGGGAATTTATTTCTTTCCATAATCTGTTTGTGGTTTCCATCTTCACCTTTATTGATTTTGTCGCTAAATTTCTGTTTTTGGGAACTTCAAACCAGTTCGTCGTTGCTGAAAACGTATCTATGTCAACAGAGCGCAGTTCCAGCTAAGACAAGGTTTTGGGCTGTTTTAAAAAGAGGTGCCTATGCATTGGAATAAAGAGCAGGTTTTTGTTACGGGTTGCACAGGTTTATTGGGTTCATGGCTGACTCAAGAACTATTGTCTAAAGGAGCCAGGATAGTTGGTTTGGTGAGGGATTTTGTGCCGGAATCAAAGATTTTTACTGATGGCCTTTCATCCCAGATAACCATCGTGCGTGGGTGTGTCGAGGACTATTCTCTTGTGGAACGGATCCTCAATGAATATGAAATCACGCTTGTTTTTCACCTCGCCGCGCAGACAATTGTCGGCACAGCCAATCAAAGTCCTTTATCTACCTTTGAATCCAACATCAAGGGGACATGGTCGCTTTTAGAAGCCTGCCGGCATCACCGGCACGTCAAGCGGATCATCGTAGCATCCAGCGACAAGGCCTACGGGGACCATGGTGGTTTGTCGTACGGCGAAGAGACGCAGCTAGCTGGCAGGAATCCGTATGATGTGTCCAAAAGTTGCGCGGATCTGATTGCCCAGATGTACCACCACCATTACAAATTGCCTGTTTGTGTGACGCGTTGCGGCAACCTGTTTGGAGGCGGCGATGTGAATTATAATCGTCTCGTTCCTGGGACCATACGGGCTGCTTATCTTGGTGAAAGGCCTGTCATCAGAAGCGACGGGGAGTATGTCCGGGATTATTTTTATGTCAAGGATGCCGCCGGAGCCTACATTCATTTAGCCGAGAAGATGGGGAATAAGGCCATTGCAGGGCAGGCTTTTAATTTCGGCAATGAGACAAAGATCAAAGTCAAAGAACTTGTGAGAGTTATTCTTGATCTTATGGGACGTAAGGATTTGAAGCCGCTTATTCTAAATACGGCCAGAGGCGAGATTGTAAACCAGAGTCTTCGGGCGAACAAGGCCAGAAGACTTCTGGGATGGAAGCCCCTTTATTCCCTGAAGGATGGATTAAAAGAAACCATCGATTGGTACACGTCATATTGGGAGTGTCATGAAAGATCAAGAGAAACGTCTTCGCGCTAAAATTTTTGAAATGGTAGAAGAAATCTACCGGCTAAGGGCTGATGGGGAACGTTTTGTCCCTGGAGTGACACATATTCCTTGTGCGGGCAGGGTCTATGATCAGGACGAGATGACCGCGCTCGTAGATTCTTCCCTCGATTTTTGGTTGACGTTAGGCAGGTATGGTGAGCAATTTGTCAAAGACTTGGCGGCTTATTTGAAATGTCGTCATGTCGTTTTGGCAAATTCCGGTTCTTCGGCCAATTTACTGGCCGTATCTTCTCTGACGTCTCCTTTGTTAAAGGAGAGACGGCTGAAGCCCGGCGATGAGGTTTTGACCCTTGCGGCCGCTTTTCCGACGACCGTTGGGCCCATCATTCAGAACCAACTCGTCCCCGTTTTTTTGGACGTGGCTTTGGGGACGTATAATGTCGACCCTGGTTTGGCAGAGAAGGCTATCGGTAAAAAAACGCGCGCCATTTTCATGGCCCACACTCTTGGCAATCCTTTTGATGTCGAAACGATCGCAGCTATCGCGAAAAAACACCGTCTTTTTTTGATTGAGGACGCCTGCGATGCCCTGGGAGCAACCTATGATGGCAAACCGGTGGGGACATTCGGCGATATGGGAACGCTGAGTTTTTATCCGGCTCACCATATAACGACCGGCGAGGGCGGGGCGGTTGTGACTAATAACAAGCTTTTTAAAAGAATTCTTGAGTCCTTTCGCGATTGGGGAAGAGATTGCTGGTGTGCGCCCGGAGAGGATAACACATGCGGTCGCCGTTTCCAATGGGCGCTGGGATCATTGCCTAAGGGATACGACCACAAATACATCTATTCCCATATAGGCTATAATCTCAAACCTGTGGATATGGCCGCGGCTGTCGGTGTTGCACAACTCAAAAAACTCCCTGGATTCATTCGTTCAAGGCAAGAGAATTTTAAACAGACATATGAAGAATTAAAAAAATACGAAGAGTATTTGATTTTGCCCCAGGCCATCAAAAGGGCCCAGCCGAGCTGGTTTGGTTTCATGATCGGCGTGAGAAACAGTGCGCCCTTCTCCAAAGATGATCTTGTCTGTTATCTTGAAAAGAATCACATCGCGACCAGGCCGTTATTTGCCGGCAATATCCTGCGCCACCCGGCTTTTGAAAACATTCCTCACAGGGTTTTTGGGGATCTCAAGAACACGGATTTTATTATGAACCGTGTTTTTTGGATTGGTGTTTATCCGGGGCTCAATGAAGAAAAATTGCGCTACATCAAGGATACTTTTTCCGCTTTCATGGCACCTTTTAAAAAAGGATGACTATGCGTAAAATCCAGCTTTTAAGTATCGTCGTTCCTTGTCATAACGAAGAAGAAGCGCTCGGCGCAACCCATAAGCGTCTTACGCAGGTTTGTGAAGCTTTGCGCCATTCCGGAAAGTGCGCGCAATTCGAGATCGTCTATGTTGACAACGGTTCAACGGACCGGACCCTCGACGTCCTCAAGGGTGTATTTGAGAAGGATGCCCATGTCAGGATTATCGCCCTGAGAAGAAATTTCGGTTACCAGGGGTCTCTGTCAGCTGGCCTGTTCTATGCCCGGGGTGACGCCGTTATTACGATCGATGCTGATCTTCAGGATCCGCCGGAGAAGATCGAAGAGATGATCGCGCATTATGAAAATGACTACGATTTGGTCCTGGGGGTCAGGGAAGACAGAAAGGCCGACAGCCTGTTTAAGCGCTGGGTTTCTCAAAGTTATTATAAATGCATGCAGGCCATGGGCGTTGAGATTGTCTATAATCACGGCGACTTCAGACTGATGTCAAAGGCCCTGGTTAAGGAATTTAATGAGCTTTCGGAGAGGAACCGGTTTATCAGAGCCATGATATTGCAGCTGGAGAGCAGATACGCCATCGTTACCTATCGCAGAGAGCCGCGCAAAGAGGGGGCTTCAAAATTTAACCTTAGATCTCTTTTGTCTTTGGCGTTTTCCGGGATCGTGTCTTTCACCTATGCCCCTTTAAGGATGGCTTCAATCCTTGGAGGGATCCTTTGTATTTTTTCCATCCTAGGGGTATTTTGGGTGCTTTATATCAAAGTGGTTCATGATCAAGTGCCCGGCTGGGCTTCCACGCTCCTGCCGATGTTGATCCTGGGAGGATTCCAATTGTTTTTTCTTGGGTTAATAGGCGAATACATCGGCAGGCTCTACACGGAAATTAAGCAGCGGCCCTTATTTGTCGTTCGAAAAGAATTTGACCATGAAAGGGCGCAGGACCTTTAACGAGAGGAACGAAACATGAATAAGATACCTCAGATTTCAAAAATCCCTGTGGTTATTCTGGCGGGAGGATTTGGGACCCGCATGAGAGAGCAGACGGAATTTATCCCAAAGCCCATGGTGCCGATCGGCGATAGGCCCATTCTCTGGCACATCATGAAAATCTACGCGCATTATGGTTTTAGGCGATTTATCGTTTGTCTGGGCTATAAAGGGGACACCATTAAAGAATTTTTCTATCATTATCATATTCATAATTGCGATTTTACAGTTAAGCTTGGTAACCACAAGGACATCAAGATCCATAACACCCATGGTGAAGACGACTGGGAGGTGACCCTTGTCCATACGGGCCTGGCGGCGATGACAGGGGCTCGCATCAAACGAATAGAGAGGTATGTGCCGGATGCCGATGTTTTCATGCTGACGTACGGAGACGGCGTTGCCGACATTAACCTTCAGGATTTGTTGGAATTTCATTTTCACCACGGAAAAATTGCGACAATAACCGGCGTGAGGCCTCCCGCCAGATTCGGAGAACTGGTTACGGAGAACCATCAAGTGGTCCAATTTAGCGAGAAACCGCAAATATCCAGCGGTTTTATTAATGGCGGTTTTTTTGTATTTAACAAAAGGGTTTTCAGCTATGTCACGGACGCGGATGCCTGCACCCTGGAAAAAGAGGCATTGGAGAATCTGACGCACGATCATGAACTCATGATGTATGAACACCGCGGTTTCTGGCAATGCATGGATACGCTGCGCAACATGGATCTTCTGAATCAATGCTGGCAAGAGGGCCGGGCACTGTGGAAAGTCTGGAAAGACACATGAGAACAACACTGAAACGGCAGATAGTTTTCGTTACGGGAGCCGACGGTTTCATCGGTAGCCACCTGACGCGGCGCCTGATAGAAGACGGCGCAAGGGTCCATATTTTTTTAAAAAAGGACGCAGACCATGCGCGCCTGAAAGATGTCTTTTCGCATCTTGCTGTGTGGGAGGGGGATATCAGGAATTTTCGTACAGCCGTCTCATGCCTTAAAAAAATAAGACCAGCGTTTATTTATCATTTGGCCGCATTGCGTAATGTGGCCAGACAACCGGAATTGATTGAGGAGATGATGGATGTCAACGTCAAAGGGACGATTAGTCTTCTTGCCGCCGCCCTGGAGACGTTGCCGCGCTTGAAATGTTTTATCAATACCGGGACATGTGAAGAATACGGCAATGGCCCCGTGCCTTTTCGTGAGCGTCAGCGCGAAGCCCCCGTATCTCCTTATTCTGCCAGCAAGGTGGCCGCGACCTATTATGGTCAAATGATGTTTTCATCCTTCGGCCTCCCTGTGACGACATTAAGGCCCTTTTTGACATATGGGCCTCAACAGGACAAGGATATGTTTATTCCCGCATTGATCACCCACTGTCTGGAACGTAAAGATTTTCCGATGACTGAGGGCGACCAAACACGGGAATTTAACTACGTCAGTGACGTGGTAGATGCTTTTATATGCGCAGCGCGCAGATTCCGGGTTTGCCTCGGTGAAGTCATCAATGTTGGTAACGGCCGCGAATATACAATTTTCGATGTCGCACAAAAAGTTGTTAAACTCATGGGGAATCCTATCTCTCTACTGAATGGAGCTATCCCTAAACGGATCGGAGAAGCTGCCAGGTTTTTCAGCGATAGCAAGAAGGCCCGCATCCTTTTGCGATGGCGGCCACGGGTGGGCTTGGATGACGGTCTGAAAAAGACGATCGCGTGGTATAGGAAGAATCGTGGGGATCATGCAGGCATTTAAGTCACAAAAACGTAGCTTTCCCGCCATGTTCATGCGCGGCGAATATTTTTTTGTTGCCTTGTTTTTTGTTTTGCTTTGGGGCGCCATCCTCGGAGGCAGCGGTTCTTTGTTCTCCGGTTATCATTTGGCCGATGACCATGAGATTCTTAGAATCCAGGAAGATCTTTCCATGAACACGTGGGGAAGCGTATTTACGAAGTGGTTTAGGAAAGATCTGAATGAAAGTCATCGATTCAGACCGTTTTATTTTATTCATAGAGTTTTATTGACGAAATGGCTCGGCGCAAATTTCACGGCGTGGCTGTTTTACGCAGGAGTTCTAGCCGTCTTAACATCATTCTTACTTTATTACGGAGGCCGGTTGACATCATTTTCATGGCTCGACTCTACTCTTTTTGTTTTACTGGTCCTGCTAGGGCCTCAAGCCGTCATTTGGTGGTCATTAGGTCCCAACGAGAATATCGCCATCTTGCTTTTGGCGGCTTCTTGGGTCTGCATGCTTTTGGCCATTCGTCATCCTCGATACAGATTTTGTTTTCGGAGCACCATGGTCGCTTTCGCCATTCTTTCAGCGCTATCAAAAGAAAGCTTCATCTTGATGATTCCCGCCTTAGTTTATTTGATGGTCTGGTCTCATCGGCTCCATAACAGAACTTCATGGTCGAGAGCATGGAAAGCAAATTCCTGGGCCGTTCTTGTTCTCTTAACCTTCACAATTTCGGTTTTGTTGATCATCGGAGCCAACGTGGGATTCGGTGGTTATGGTGCGCAAGGTGGCGGGATTAGTCATTTCGACCTGTCGTTATTCATCAGGGCGGCTATCACAGCCATCGATGTTAGTCTTTCATTTTCTACGATTGGCGTTGGATTGGTCATTTTACTCTGTGCGTTTTTATTTTTATTTTTTTCTTCAAAAAAAAATGATCGAAGTTTTACCCCAAATGCAGTGTCTTCATTGATTCTATTCGGACTTATCATCACGCCCCAGTTTATGATCTATGCTCGCTGTGGCATCTTTGGTCGGTATATCTTGCCACTCATGTTAGGTTATGCAGGGCTCCTGATATCCTTCCTGGAATTTCTACGAAAGGATGACTGTCGTTTTTCTTTTGAAAGAAAAAACTTGATTAAGATTCTTCTGACTTTCATGGTGGTTTTTGTTTTGATAGGATATTTGTTCGTAAGTCGCAGTTTTTTTGAAAAAAAGGATTTTTTACTATTCAAACGTTTTTCTGTCGTAGCCATACTCATTGTCATGGGAATCTTTATGGCCATTCTTTATTGGGCCGTTTGTGCCACACGACATAACAAACATGGTTTCTCTTTGTATCGATTCGGTTTTTGGCTTACTGTGTGCCTTGTTGTTTATAAACTGATGCTGTCATTTGTAGGCGCTAGGACTTTCGCACAGGAAGGGAGGGAAAACAAGGCCTTGTTCTCATTTTTAGAGGAACACACAGGACCGCAAGATAACATCATGGTCATTAACGATGAAAAAAACTTTAGAGGCGAAGCAGCTTTTGCTATTGAAGAATTCTTGAGAATAAAATGCGGAAGGCCGCAGATATCTTTTTTTGCTCCTCCGACTTTCACTGGAACATGCCCGCAGCATCAAGATGATGAGACTCTGCCTGGCTCGGCCTCTTGTGTCGTTATTTTCAGTGTTCATGAAAATGACATTTTGCAGTGTCCGCCTGCCTGGTTCAAAAGAAAAGAATATGAACGGGTCCAAATTGGTTATTTCATGGTATATTTTCTCGTAAAGTGAAGAATGTCTTTCGCGCTATGAAAAGACAAAAGAAATATAAAAGACGTATTTTGCTCTCGTAGTTTTGATAAGATATCCAAATAATATGTTTTGATGATTTTGAGGGAAATACGATGATTGATCTGCTGGCGCTACAGACAAGATATAGACGCATAAAATATATGCTGCTGGAAAAGGGCTGGCGCTATCTTTTCAATTATCTGTGGGTCGGTGCCATCTATAATAACGATTTTATGAGAGATCTGTTTTTGGTCAGATGGTATCCCCGTTTTGTGTTTTATCCCAAGTATTTTGAGCTGGAGATCACAACGCGCTGCGATCTGCGATGCACCATGTGCGAACACACCTACTGGAAGGAGAAACCCCGGGATTTGACATTGGAGCAGTTTAAGATGATCGTGGACCAGTTTCCTGATTTGAAGTGGCTGGGAACGACGGGCATCGGGTCAAGTTTCCTGAACAAGGATTATTTGAAGATGCTGGAATATGCAAAGAAAAAGAAAGTCTATATTGAACTTTTCGATCCTTGTCACAGGCTGGATGCGGGGTTGGCCGAAAAAATTGTGGCGGATGGCCTTCTGGATCGGCTTTATATTTCAATAGACGGAGCCACAAAGGAAACCTATGAGAAGATCAGGGTGGGGGCCGATTTTGACCAGGTCGTTCATAACATCAAATACATCGTCGACGCCAAGAGAAAACACAAAACAATGTTCCCGGAAATATCTTTTCATTTCATTATTTCAAAAACTAATTATAAAGAAGTACCCCGGATGATCGAGCTGGTCTATGAATTGACTAGGCACGACAATATCGGTGTCATGTTTTCGCATCTTTTGCATCCTTTCGAGGAAATCAAAGGGGATGTTTTCGTCTTGCCGAAAGCCTTGAAAGAGGAAACGCATCAGCTTTCAAAAAAACATAAGGTTCGGGCCATTTGGGGCAAAAACGCTCGAGAAGAAAAACAGCCTATCAATAAGTGTACGGAATGGATCATGCCTTTTATCTTTGCCGACGGATCCGTCATTCCCTGTTGCGCCGGGAATGAGGCCAACAGGCGTGATTTCCAAGTCAAGCATCGTTTAGGCAATATTTTCGAGGAGCCTTTTGCGGCTATCTGGAACGGGCCTAAATACCGAAATCTGCGTGATGCAATTCATCGAGGATATGTGCCAATTCCCTGCCAGGATTGTCCAGGGTATGAAACAATCGAAGTCGAGACCAAAAACAAATGAAATGTTGCGTGCTAGTGGGATTTGCTTTTAACTGAGCTAATATTTTGACTTTGACGCAGCTTTACCATTTTGAGTGATTCTTAATACTCCAGATGAAACACAACATTAATTTTCTTTTTATATATCCTGAAGTTACTTATACGAATACCGGCAGATTTCAGCGCGGGATTGCTTATCTTTCTGCCGGCCTGAAAAAAGAAGACCATCAGGTCGGTCTGATAACTGTGAGGAGCATCCCTTCTAAAGAACAGTGGCTTGATCAACTACAAATATTTCAACCAGATATAATAGGTTTTTCCGCTATCAGCGCACAGGCCCCAATAGTTAGACATTTGGTCGAGATGACAAAGGAGCTTGGGATTTTTACGATTTGGGGCGGTGTCCATGCTACTCTTGACCCCGAAAGCAGTATTATGACAGATGGAATTGATGCAGTATGCAGGGGAGAAGCAGATATAGTCCTTCCAAGATTCGTGAATGCTTTTGCCTCAGGTCAATCGTTGGATAAAATTGAAAGTTTCTATGTTAAGACCAAAGATAAAATCCTGAAGGCACCTGTCGCTCCTTTATTGGAAAACTTAGACGATCTTCCTTTTCCTGATTATGATATATTCCCATTTAATGAAACGGAAGATTTTACCTATTTCAAGGCGGTTTCGGTCTTAGCATCCCGAGGATGTCCTTTTAATTGTAGTTATTGCGCCAATAATGCATTGCGTTATATTTATCCGAATCATTCAAAATATTGCCGTATTCGAAGCGTTCGGAATGTTCTTTCTGAGATTGAATATTTAATTAAGAAATACCCGGCTGCTACTTACGTCAGATTCAGCGATGACACGTTAAGTAGTTCAATGGAGTGGTTTGAAGAATTTTGTAAAATGTATAAAGAAAAAATAGGACTGCCTTATTCCTCAAACGAAAGGGCAGAATTTATATCAGAAGAAAAAGCTGACCTTTATCGAGATAGTGGATGCGTCAGTCTAGATATAGGCATAGAGAACGGCAATGAAATGCTGAGGTTCAACGTTATGAACCGAAAGGTCAAAAATGAAACGATTATTAAAGCATTTCATTTATTGGCAAAGAGAGGCATCAGGACAAATGCCTTCAACATTCTAGGGATGCCCACAGAAACTTCCGAAACAGTCCTAGATACTATAAAATTAAATGCCAAATGCAACGTCACTCATTTTTTTAATGCCTATTTCCATCCGTTTATCTCAACCGATGCTTACAAGCTATCAGAGAAGATGGGCCTGATTGATAAATCATTAGAGTTGCCGACAAGCTTAGCTGAAAAACCAGTGCTTAAATTAGCTTCTATAACTGAAACTGATTTAATTTTCTATTATAAATTTTTTGCTTTTTTAGTCCGTTTATATACTGTATGTTACAGATTTTTTAAAGATGGAGGTCGATTCATTAAAATTTTGGATGCGATAATTAAATCGCCTGTTTTCTCACGCGGCTTCCTCAATAAATGTGCTATCACCACTACTGATTTTAAAAAACGTTTCCCTCTTTTAAGTAGATATTTGGTTAGACTGAAGAGAGCCATTTCAAAACCCTATACACATGCCTAGATTGGATGCTTAGGTATTTTAGCAAATTTATTATGTTTATCTCGAAACCTGTACTCTCAAACTTGTTTTTCTTATTTACTGGCCAAGGAATAGGGACTTTACTTTTATTTATCGCGACAGCAAGAATGGCAAAAATTCTTGGCCCAGAAGGTTTTTCTGTTGTAGGATTCGCTGAAGCTATTTTTGCTTTTTTTGTGTGTTTAACAAATTTTGGCCTGAACATAATCGGGACTCGTGAAGTAGCTAGGAAACCGCAGGAAGTCCGTTACTATGGTGATAGAATTATTACGCTTAAACTCATTTTAGGGATTCTTAGTTATTTTGCTTTGTTTCTTTTCGTTTTGTGTCTCAATAAACCCCATCTCATTAAATATGTTATTTTACTTTATGGTTTGTCGCTTTTACCCGCGTCGATTATGCCAGATTGGCTATTCCAAGGGTTGGACAAAATGCACTATTTGAGCATTGGCCTCGTTGCGCGGACACTCATTTTTATGTTAGGTATTTTTTCCTTGATAAACAAAGAAGGGCAGCTTCTACAGATTGCTTATATATTTTTCGTCTCTTGGATGATCTCGAGTGCTATTACTGTTTTTTTCTATGCTCGATCTTATGGTTTGCCCAAATGTAAGTTTGATTTTTTAAAACAAGGTGAGCTTTTTAAAAAAGCCGTACCAATAGGATATAGTCTAATTGTTGGCTGGATCATTTATTATTTTGATTCATTATTCTTATTTCTCACAAAAGGCGAGGTTGTTGCCAGTATCTTTATGGCGGCACAAAAACCCATTTTGCTTATCGCGAGCGCCATCACTCTTTATTTCAATGCTATCTTTCCTGCGATGTCCAGGGCTGCTCATAATTTAAATGAATCACGAAGAATTTTTAGTCTGACAGTAGGTGGTATCACTGCTTTTTTCTTACCTATAGTGATTGCTTCAACGATGTTCTCAGAAACTTTTTTGAGCCATGTCTATGGAAAGCAGTTTTTATCTAGTACTCTCCTTTTTCAGATTCTTATATGGTGGCCGTGGCTCACCCTACTCATTGGTGCTTATTCACGAACGATTGTGTGCTTCAATATGGAAAAATATATTTTTAGAATTTCTACTTTAACCGCCATCCTCCATATTTCTTTTAATCTATTCATGATTCCCCGCTGGGGCGGACTGGGTGCATGTATAGCAAAAATTTCTGCAGATATAGTTGCTCTTTTCTATTGCCATAGAATTCTTTCAACAGCATTAAAAATACCATTTTTTGAGGTCTTGAGTATTCCGCTTATCTCTGGACTTGGAATGTTATTGTTTGTCTATTTCGGCCACATCGATGAAAGACATTTTGCATTATTGGGCGGGTTGGGAACCTATATTATTATTTTTGCGACGTCAATAAAATTATTTCCAAGTTGGCTTTCGCTAATGCAGCGGCCATGCGTGAGAGTTTTTGATAAAATCAAAACTCAAGACGTAGCTGTTGCAATGGAAGATGTTTATAAAAGTACGACTCTCTAATGAAAATTCTTCTTGTTCATCCTCAAATGTCATTTTGTGGTGGAGCTGAAATCGTAGTCATCCAACTTGCCTTGGAATTGAAAAAACTCGGTCAAGATGTAAGTATTCTATCTTTGTCTGCTTCTGATGAGATCAAAAATAGGTGTGCGGGAATCCCTTTTCTTTTGCCTTCGCGTTGCGAAGCGTTTATCTTACACCACAAGAATTTCATGTCTAGTTTGATTGGATTCTTACGCCAAGTTATTCAACTGGCAGTTTTGATTAAAAAACATATGAATGAATTTGAAATAATCCATATGCATAATTTTCCCGCGACGTGGGCCTGCGCCCTGGCCGGCGTGCGCGATGCCGTCTGGATGTGCAACGAGCCTCCCGACTCATGGAACTCATTATCCCGTTCACCGTTGCATGCGCTTTTGAATTCTGTCGGTGCGTATATGGACGGTTACCTTGTCCGCAGAACGGCAAAAAGGATATGCTGCGCAGACCGCATCAATGCCGATCGTATCGAGAAACGATATCGGCATCGGGTGGACATCGTTCCCTACGGCATTGATTTTGATTTTTTTTCCAGACCTCCTGTTGACAAACAAGGCATTTTGCATAAATACGGGCTTTCAGGCCGTTTCGTTATAACTCAGGTCGGTACGGTCACTGCACAGAAAAATCAGATGGAAAGCATCAAAGCCTTGTTTTCCGTCAAGAAGGTTCTCCCACATGCCTGCCTGGTTTTCGCAGGCCCGGAAAACCAGAATTATAGGCGAGAGCTCGATTTATTTATCGAGGCACACGACTTGAAAGACAGCGTCGTTTTCTTGGGGCCCCTGGCAAGCGAAGATGTTGCCGCCCTGTACCATATCAGCCATATCGCGCTTTTTCCTGTGAAAACGCAGGGAGGATGGCTTGCTCCTTTTGAGGCGCTTTGCGCCGGTACGCCTATTATCGTTTCGAAGACCATGGGCGCGGCGGATTTGGTCAAATCTTTTGATTTGGGCATCGCCACTATTGATTATGCTGCTGCTGTAATGGAGATCTATCAAAACAGACAGTCTTATGCGGAAAAAACTGACGTCGCCCGCGCGTGGGTCAGGAAGAACCTTACGTGGGAGAATTTTGCAAAAGAAAATCTGAGGATATTTACGGAAGTGTGTCAAAACAAGAAGGGGGTCGTATGAAGGTTTTAGTAACTGGGGGTTGCGGTTTTCTGGGATCCCATGTGTGTGAATTTTATGCCCGCAAAGGAGACAAAGTCATCTCGTACGATAATATGACCAAGCATGAATTGGCCCGGACGGGATTTGCACAAGAGGCAGCCCGAAGCTATAATTGGGATTATTTGAAGAGGCTTGGCGTCAAAATGGTTAAAGCTGATATCAGGGACTTCAAAATTCTTCTTAAAGAAGCCAAAAACTGTGATTACATCGTTCATACTGCGGCTCAACCGGCCATGACGATCAGCTGGGAAGATCCGCGCCTGGATATTACGACGAATGTCCTCGGGACATTCAACGTGCTCGAGGCGGCACGCGCCTTAAAGATCCCCGTGGCCTGTTGTGCCACGGTGCATGTCTATGGCAATAAGATCAATGAGACGCTCAAAGAGGATGAGTGCAGATACACGAGAACTCCGTCCGGCATTGATGAAAACCATCCCACCCTGGAAGGCGTTTTAACGCCGTTGCATGCTTCCAAGGGCGCAGGAGACATTTATATCAAGACATATATTGATACCTATCAGCTGGAAGCCGCGAGCTTCCGCTTGACGGGCATTTACGGTACACGACAATTCGGAGGCGAAGACCACGGTTGGGTTGCAAATTTTTCCATTCGCGGCGTGCTGGAATGGCCTTTGACAATTTTTGGCTCAGGCAAGCAGGTCCGCGATATTATTTATGCAACAGATGTGTGCGAGGCATTTGACGCTTTTTATCGAACAAGGAAACCCGGCATTTACAATATCGGCGGCGGAGAGAAAACAGCGATCTCGCTTTTGGAATGCATCGATCTGATCGGGCAGATCAACATGAAAAGGCCCGTAGTGAAATTTGAAACCGGCCGGCACGGAGACCTGCAATATTTTGTCTGCGATATCGCAAAGGCCAAAAAAGACCTCCAGTGGGAACCAAAAATACTTCCTCAGGAAGGAGTCAAAACATTGCTTGAATGGATCAAGGAAAATAAGCGGATCTTTCATAAGGAAGGATAAAATAAATGAAGGTTTTGATCCTGGCTGGCGGCCGCGGCAAACGTTTGGGCAACATGTCGGAGGCGGCTAATAAATGCATGCTGAAAGTCGCCGGCAGGCCGTTGATTGAATACAGTCTGGAGTGCGCCTATCGGGCAGGTTTCCGCGAGATCGATATTCTGGTCGGCTATCGGGCCCAGGAGATCAAGGATGCCTATGGGAAAGCCTTCCGGTCCATCCCTATCCGATATATTCAGCAAGAGGAGCAGAGAGGGGTTGTTCATGCCATCGAATGCGCCAGAGAGGTACTGGATGGGGAGGACTTTATGCTGATGCTAGGCGATGAGTTGCTCTTTAAGCCGAAACATGATGAAATGCTTAAGTTTTTTTTAAAAGAAGAACTATTTAGTCTTTGTGGTGTAGTAGTCGTTGAGGAAGTCTCCCTTATTAAGAAAACCTATGCAGTATTTCAAAACGCAGACGGACGCATCAGTCGGCTCATCGAAAAACCAGACCAACCCTCGAATAATATCATGGGAACCGGAAATATATTATTTAAGAATGAAATAATTAACTATATCAAGAAGACGCCCATCAATCCGAAAAGGGGAGAACGAGAATTGCCCGATCTCATTCAGGCAGCAATTGATGATAAAAGAATTGTAAAGTCATTTAAGTTGTGTGATAAATATATCAATGTTAATTTGGCCTGCGAGCTTAAAGCGGCGAGTTCTTATTTTGTTCACACTTAAAACCCAATCAAAATTTTCTGATTTCTTTCTATCCAATAAGCATCTTTTATTTTTCCTATTTTTATATGCTTATGGGGCAATTCTTTTTGCATGTTTAGACAAAATTGTCCCTATTGCATACCATCTTACGCCTATTAACATAGAAGGGAATGAATTCAAAATCCATGGAATAGTTCTTTTTCTGTGGGGTATTTTCTTTGGATCTGTTCTGATATGCTCGGTTCTTGCATATAGTATTTTTAAAGCCAAGGATTTTTTTAAAAATCATTTTTCTAATTTCAATTATTTGGATTATGCTGTTTTAGTTTGGTTTTGTTGCAATGTGCTTTCTTTTATTGTAGGGTTATCCCTAAACAATAAACCACGGTATTTATTAAGCGATACCTTTGCCTTATCTATTATTCCATTAGTCTATCTTTTGGGCAGGTTTTGTATTGTAAAACCGTCACATTGGCGTATAACTTTCTATTTCCTTGTCGCTATTCAGACAATATTATCCATAAGCGGTTTCCTTGTCTTTTACGGAGCAAACACTTTTATAATTTTTGCTTTTTTGGTATTTACTTTAAACAGTAAAAATATGAAGGTTTTTTATCTGATGCTATTTTTATTAACAACAGAAATCGCACTATTAAAGACAAAGCTTGGCTTTGCATTGCAATTCATACTAGGAGTTCTCGCTTTGTGCACTATTGAAAGACATAGAAAAGGATTTTTTGTTTCTTTTCTTTTTGTCTTGGTTGTTTTTTTAATAACGCGACCGATTTTCAACGAATATCACATAAATAAGATTGATTATTCCTCCTATTTTCACAGGGTCAATTCAATAATTAAAACGGTGAGTCTCGATTCTTTCTTTTTGTCGACTGCTGATTTCGTAAAAAATAAAGCACAGAACAACCAAAAGGCTACTCCATATGAGTTGATAAAAAATAGGGCTCTTTTGAGTGGTGAGCCAAATAGGGCTCTTTTGAGTGGTGAGCCGGAAGATATATCTACTAATCAAAGACTCTATGAGGCCGATGTGGTCATGAATAAACTGGCGTCAGAGAAGCCAATATCATTTTTCTTCGGATTAGGAAACGGCGCTACTCTAGATCTTTCACAGACACCTGATGAAACAATAAAAGCTGTCTATGAAGGAAATCTTGATCAGGTTCACTGTATTCATTTGCTACCTTTTGCAATTCTTTATCGGCAGGGGTTAGTTGGCATTTTTCAATATTTCATCCTTTTTCTTGCGCTTTTTATGTGCATCAGACATTTATTGAATACTGCAAAGAATACAGCCTTTGTGCTACAAACTGAAATCTTAGCTCTCTATCTCTTCGTCATGATTATTGGAGCCTTTCTTTCAGCCTCACATTTTAGTGTTAATTTACTTGTTGCTGTTTCAATCAGCTTAATCAGCACGGGTTATTCTATGAGTAAGGAAACCCTATGAAAAGATTAATCAACCTTGCTGTTTTCGCGATTTCTTATTCTGTGTTAATTTTTGAAACAACGTTGCTTAGATTTTTTACTTTTAAAATGGTAAGCACGCGAGCATTCATTATTGTCTCTATCGCTTTCTTGGGGATTGGCATGGCGGGTACTTATGTTTATTTAATAAACAGGCAAACCCAAAACAAGATTAGCTTTTCTTTTCTTGGTAATTTTGCCCTTGCTTATTCTATTTCGATTCCTTTATCTGTGATGTTTTTTGCTTGGCTTCCGTTTTCACCACAGCCACATCATGTTTTCTTGGACATTCTATTTTGTTTATTGTATATGACAACCTTTGCTATCCCATTTTTTCTATCGGGTATCTGTATCAGTAGCATACTATCGTTAAAAGAATTTAATGCTGGATATATTTTATCCTTTGATTTATTGGGGGCAGGTTTAGGTTGTATCTCTTCTGTTCTTTTTTTGAGGAATTTGGGTGGATATGGATTATTGGTTTTATCGATTTTGTCTGCATATTTATCAGCTTTGATTTTTTATAGAGGAGCTCACTGCGTCGTAAACAAGCGGAGATTATTGTTGCCTGTTATTCTGAGTGCTTGCTTATTAATATTCCCTATAGCGATGATCCATCTCTATAACTTTGATATTGTGTCCACGAATAGAGAGGAGCATCACTTTAAAATATTTAAAAAGGATTTCCACGGCATATTAGCTACATACTGGAACCCAATAAGCAGAGTCGATCTTTCTCACGAAGGATCTTGCGATAAATACGAATATCTTTTTGGACTGGCTGAAAAATATCGTAATAAAAAATATATCGGAAGATATATTCTTTTAGACAGTGGTGCCGCAACGCGGCAATTTAGAATTACAGATAAAGCAGGGGATGAAGAGTTTCTAAAACACTTCCTGTTTTCTATTCCATACCGACTCGATAAGGGTGCATCCAACATTCTCATTGTCGGACCTGGGGGAGGCCTAGAGATATTAATTGCCAAGGCTTTTCATACTACACATATTGATGCGGTTGATATTAATTCTGACATTATAAATATACTTAGAGGAAATAACAAAAAGGACCCGTTACGAAATATTTATTCAGATCTCACGGGTTCAAATGATAAAACCAAAATTGAATATCATGTTGATGAAGGAAGGTCTTTTTTATTTAAAAACCGTGCTGATCAATACGATATTGTTCAGCTGACAGGGGTTGATCTTTTGTCTGCGCTGATGTCCGGGGGCATGCTTCTTTCTGAGAGCTACCTTTACACTCAAGAAGCTTTCTCCTGCTACTATGGTGCTCTTAAAAATGATGGTTATATACAAGTTTGTTATTGGGGGGGGCCATATGCTTTAAGATTATTTGTCACCTTTCTTAAGGTGCTTGACGAAAAGGGAATTGTCCAGCCTGAACAATCTCTTGTAGCTCTTTCTGATGGAACAAATTTTGTAAATATCATTGCTAAAAAAGGAAAATTCTCAAGCTTGGAATTAGACAGAATTAGAAGTATCTGTCTCGAGGATAATTTTCAAATTTTGTTCCTCGCCGGCAGATATTTTGATCCTGGAGAGCGAGGATACAACGCAGACGCTTCTCTTTACACTGAATTGTGTCAGAAGGAAAAACGAAAGGAGCTTTTCAAAAACTCTCTATTTAACCACAGGCCTACACATGATGATAAACCTTTCTTTTATTCAATCATCAATACAGAAACCGGAAATAAATTAAAGGATTACCTGACAATTTTTTCTCAGAATAAAATAGTTTTGGTCGGTATAGTTTTTAGTTTTATCCTGATTTTCCTGCCATATCTTCTTACTTACCACAAAAAACGAACTTACGAAAAAAAGTCATTGAATCTGTTGTTTTATTTCGGTCTTATTGGCTTAGCATTTTCTTTGATGGAAGTCACCTTAATTCAGAAGGTTTCCATCTTTGTCGGTGGACCGTATTATTCAATGAGCGTAACGCTCCCCGCTATTTTGATTTTTTACAGTTGTGGGGCATACGTTACATCAAAAATCAGGCTTGCAAAGTTACGCGCATTAATGTTTACAGTCTTTGGAATTGTTCTTTGCGGCCTATTTTTTTATTATTTTTTGGATCGGATTATCAACATCTTTTTCTATTTCAACCATTTGCAAAGAATGATTTTTGCTGCTCTAATTGTTTCCTTACCAAGTTTTTTGCTTGGTTTTCAAGCACCCCTTGGTTTAGAAATTATAAAGATGGACGACACAAAGAATGCATTGATTCCTTGGGCATGGGGCATTAATTCTTACGGAAATGTTGTTGGGGCCTTAATTTTTGCCCCCCTTTCGCAAATCTTGGGTTTTAACTTATTGTTGGTTACTACTTGCTTTTGTTACCTTATTGCTTTTGTCGCATTGGCGGTCTGGAGATCAAGAAGGGGCGCTTATTGATTTTATTTTACCATTGAAATGGACTTTTTAATCGATTCCCGCTGGAACACTAGAGGGAATAATTTACTTACATAGTTTCTTCAGAAACTAAAAACTATTATGAATGTTTTGTTGATTAATCCCCCATGGGAAAAACCGAGTGATGACAACCGCGCAAGATTCAAGGTGGTCAGTTGTCTGCCTTCGTTGGGACTGGGATACGTTGCGGCGTCGTTGGAGAAGGCAGGCCTGCAGGTGCGGATTCTTGATCTTAATATTGACCGCATGACCCGCAGGGAGCTTGCGGTTTATTTGGAAAAGATGGACCCTCGTCCACAGTGGTGCGGTATTACATCTGCAGCCACGACGCTTTATGCCGCCCTTGATATTGCCGGGATATGTAAAAGGGTATTTCCTGAGGCCAAAACAGTCATGGGGGGCGTTCAGCCGACCGTGACGCCGGACCAGGCTTTGGCCTGCAGAGATGTCGACTATGTCGTTCGCGGAGAAGGCGAAGAGGCCATGGTGGAGCTGGCCAAGGGGAATCCTTCTGAAAAAACCCTCGGCCTTTCTTTCAGGCAGGGAGGACGCATCGTGCACAACCCTGATCGTCCGCCGATCGAGAATCTCGACACAATCGCCTTTCCCGCATATCATCTTTTCTCTATACGCAAATATCATCCCCCTGAGGCTCTTTTTCGCCGCCTGCCTGCCATTAACTTGATCACGTCAAGAGGTTGCCCATTCCGGTGCACGTATTGCGCAACACAGACCATTTGGCCCGGGAAGCTACGCCTCAGGTCCATAGAGAATGTTATCGATGAGCTCAAAATACTGACACGGCGCCACGGGATCCGGGAAATTTCGTTCTCTGACGACACTCTCGTGACGATGAGACCTCGTATTGTTCAGTTGTGTGAAGATATTCTCAAGAATAAGATCGATATCACCTGGAGCTGTAATGCGATCGTAAAATTCATCGACGAGCAAGTCCTGAGGCTTATGAAAAGAGCCGGATGCCACCATATATGCTACGGCATCGAGTCTGCCGACATTCAAATCCTGAAAAACATCAACAAGAACATAAGTCTCTCGGATGCCGAAAGGGCGATCAAGCTGACCAAAAGGGTCGGGATCGCCTGCAGGGCGTCCTTCATGTACGGCAACCCAGGAGAGACCGAAGAAAGCATGCGCCGAACCCTTGAATTCGCCTTAAGGACCGACCCCGATTTTGCATTGTTCAATATTACTACACCCTACCCCGGAACACCTATGTATCAGTGGGCCAAACAGAATAATTATCTCTTATCCGAAGACCTTTCATTGTTTACGGCCTCCAAATGCCTGATGCGTCTTCCGACGGCTTCGCCCCAAATCATTGAAGCGGCGACGGCCCATGCCTGGAAAACGTTTTATAAAAGGCCCCGTTATATGCTGGGACGGCTGGCCAAGATCCGCAGTTGGTATGATGTGCGGGCTTATTCCAAGGCTTTCTTTTCACTCATGAGATTCGGAAACAAAAAAGGCAAGTGAATGAATTTTTCCCGCGAGCGATTGATCACATATTGTGATACGGCCTTGGCAGGGCTCCTGTATCTGCTGGTCATTCTGACGCCTTTTTCGATAGCGGCTACCAGTATCTTGCCGGTCATCATGGTGCTTGTCATCATTTTTAAAAAAACCATGAAACCGGATTTTGCCGCGTTTAAAGCCCCCGACCTGTTCTTTGTCTATGCCTTTTTGGCTTTTTCGCTTCTATCCGTAGTCAACAGCGGTCCCTATACGGCCAAGACCCTTTCGTTTTTCTTCGGGCGCTGGTTAAAAAATGCATTGATTTTTCTTATGGCACAGGATATTTTAGTTAAATATTCCAGGGTTAAAAAAGTTATCTGGTGCTCTTTAGGCACAGGCGCCTTATTAAGCCTTGACGGCTTTCTCCAGAAATATTGGGGGCATGACGTTTTTGTTCATCAGCCCCTGGTCGATGTTGGAAGGGGATTGTCTGGCATCAGTGCGACCTTCGGAAATTATAACAGTCTCGGCATTCTCCTGGCCGTGTTTCTGCTCTTTGTAATATCTCTATTGATCCCGAAAAGGCCGTGGGATTTTTCGCGCGCTGCCATGCTTCCTTTAATCGTTCTGCTTGGATACAGTCTTTATTGGACATATTCGAGAGGCAGTTGGGTGGCTGTTATCCTTGGGATGTTGGCGATGGTTTTTCTGTCGAGGCGTTTCCATATAGCTTTTTTTATCTTAGCGGCCTTCCTCGGATGTCTATTCCTTTCGCCTAACGGCTGGGAACGTTTTCTGTTCATTTTTCAGACAGGCGGCGACCAGGGGCGGTATGCCTATTGGAGGATCGCCTGGCACTTGGTTCAGCAGCATCCTGTCCTGGGAAACGGCCTGGGGACCTTCGGACCGCGTTTTTTTGCCGAAACACCTATTTATGGAAAAATGTACGCCCATAATTCCTTTTTACAGATATGGACGGAGGCTGGCTTCCTGTCAATAGTCTCGCTGATAGTTTTCCTTTTCTGGAATTTAGCTAAAAGTATCAGGACGTTATGGAAATGTTGTGATGTCTATCTTTTGGCTTTGTTTTGCGGCATCTTCGGCTGGCTGGTTCGTGCCTTTTTCGACAATGACTTCTATTCTGTCCAACTCTCGGCATTATTCTGGTTGTTTCTTGGCGCCCTCAGGAGCGCGGAAATCCTTGTGAGGAACCAGCGTCGTTAATTCTATATATTGAAAGGACCCTTGCTATGAAGGTACGTTTTGTAGATCTTGGAGAACAATACCGTGAGACAGAAAATGAGATTTTACGGTTGAGCGGCGCTTTGATGCAACGCGGCGATTTTATCCTTGGAGAGAGTGTCAGAGACTTTGAAAAGGCCTTTGCGGGCTATATCCGTTCTCCGTATGCATTGGGCGTCAATTCGGGAACGGATGCGTTGTTCTTGGGGCTCTTGAGCCTTGGGG
>Ga0265297_10002884_pt1 | contig 33049 bp, 20 predicted proteins | sample Munlanlwell13791_FD_192502 | JGI IMG/M metagenome (GOLD analysis project Ga0265297, IMG submission 192502) | Leachate microbial communities from a municipal landfill in Southern Ontario, Canada - Leachate well 137-91 | ecosystem: Engineered > Solid waste > Landfill > Unclassified | place...
TTCGATGATCTCGTTTCAACGCTTCTTCCTGCTGTTTGAGATAGGCATCCAGTTCTTTTTGAGATGGGAAAGCCGTCCCATAGATGCGCTGCAGCATGGGGTTTCTTTCACTCCCGCGCCAATAGGCACCGGCAACGGAGAGGAGTTTGAAGGCCTTGAGCTCATCGGTATTCATCACGTGCCCGCCTTCGCAAAGATCCGTGAACGGCCCGTTCTGCACGAAGTTGACTGTGTCGCCCGGGATACCCTCGATGATCTCGAGTTTATACTTTTCCTGCTTGTCCTTGAAGATCTTGCGGGCTTCGTCTTTTGTGACAGACCACTGTTTGAACGCCTGATGCTCGTTCACGATCTCGCGCATCCGCTTTTCGATCTTCGGAAGATCCTCGTCCTGAAACGCCGCTTTCGAATCGAAGTCATAATAAAATCCTTCGTCGATCACAGGACCAATCGCGAGCTTTGTTCCTGGATAAAGATCGAGGACAGCCTGGGCGAGGACGTGGGATGCGGAATGCCGCAGCCGGTAAAGCGGTTCGTAGTTCTTATCTTCTGGCATACTGATTCATTATTTTTTTCTAAGTCCTTACTCATTCACGCATTACAACGCCATTCCGATAGAGAAATGGCGGGGCCGACGGGGCTCGAACCCGCAACCTCCGGATCGACAGTCCGGAGCTCTAACCAATTGAGCTACAGCCCCCCTAAAAGGCAGGATCAAGCATTACAATTCTAAAATTCAAATACAAATCAATTGTCCGCCTTTGGCTTTGCCGAAGGACGGATCCGTTCTCGTCGTCGACGAGGCGGAAGCTACAGCCCCATATAGATGGGTCATAAAAACAACGACACGCAGAAACTTACGCCTTATGAAGAGCGGTATTCTATAAGGAGAATCAAACTATCTCAAGTGAAAATTCGAACAAATCGTCATTACAAAAAAGAAACAGAAGATCTGGGCAATAGAGGATTCGGCGCCTTTCGCTGCGCTCCAGGTCGGCCACCCGTCCCGCACTAATGACTTATGTCATTAGTGCCTGCGGGACTCCCTTCGAATCCTCTCTAGTCCAAGTTACCATTTAGGAAAAAAATAAAAACTTGGGCAATAGAGGATTCGAACCTCTGACCCTCTCCGTGTAAAGGAGATGCTCTAACCAACTGAGCTAATTGCCCGTAAGCGACGTCGGTTTCATTGACCGCCGTGATTTATACACTTGTGTACGCGTGTAAATATCGGAACTGTTAATTCATCGCAAACGAATTGATCCGCCGAATCAACTTGCCGAGATTGGCAAAAATATCTTTCTTGAAATAGAACGAAAGCCGCGTCAGGTGGAACGTGTATGGAACATTGCGTTCCTCTTCGAAGGGCTTTAGTGATTGGGTAAACTTCCCTTTTTTGAGAAGATGCTTGAATTCCTGATTCAGCTGCTCCAGTTGCTCTCCGCTAAGCGGTTTTTCAATACGCAATACCAGAAGATCCCGGATGTAGCGCATGGAGTGATACATCTTATAAAAATCAGTGACATAAGCAACCGCTTCCAATGGATCATGCGTCACACACATCAGATCGAGATCCTCTTCATGGATCATGCTTTGCCTGAGCAGCTGTTTCCTGAGAAAATGAAAGAAGTCATCCCAGTATTCCGAACCCGGCGCGTCCAGACAGACGATCGGCCGGGGATCCGTCTTCCCGGTCTGGACCAGAGTGAGCGTTTCAAAACCTTCGTCGTGGGTCCCGAACCCTCCGGGACACAGGATCGTCGCGTGGGATTCCCGGAGAAACATGAGCTTTCGAGTAAAAAAATACTTAAAGGTCATGAGTTTCGGGTCTTGCAGCATCACAGGATTGGCCTCCTGTTCGAACGGAAGCTGAATGTTCATTCCAAAACTTTTTTTGTGACCCGCGCCTTCATTGCCCGCCTGCATGATCCCCGAGGCGGCACCCGTGATGACCATCCATCCCCTCTGCACAATCGCCTTTGCGAATTTTTCAGCCACCTGATAGTTTGGAGAATTTCTTGGAGTCCGGGCAGACCCGAATATTGAAACCTTACGAATGGCGCGATAAGGCTCAAAAACCTTGAGGCTGTGCCGGAGCTCTTTCAGTGAGGTATTCAGAATCTTCATATCCCCGCGGTCTAACTTGTCCATGTGGACCTTCAGGGTGGTCACAATCAATTCTTCGGCAAGATCCGCGTTCGTTCCCGGACCTGCCTGATGGATCAGCTCGTGGATCAGTTGGTCCAGCTTTGGATTTCCGGTCTGGTAGGGTTCATGCTTCCTGAAAAACTCTTCCATCACTCGCCGATCCGTATCCGGAGGATCAAGTCTCCGGGGTGATGACAGGTTGGACAATCCCTTCCTTGGCGCGCCAAACGGAGCCTTTGCCCCTCATGGGTACTCGCCGGGATTTTCACCGAGATTGTCTGTCCTTCGGGTGTCCGGAATATCACGCTCCCGCCCTCTTTGGCTTTTTTCTTTGAAATCTTCAAATTCACGACCACATCGGCGGATTCCTGGGGAGCCTGCACCGGTCCCTGCCCATACTCATCCTCGTTTTCATAAAAACCCTGGCGGGGCGATCCGGAAGAATAAACACGGAATGATCCGCCCGGTCCGCCACCGGCACCTGAAAAAAGATCTCCAAAAATGTCCGAGAACGCGGAATAGCGGCCACCCCCGCGCGCACGGCCGCCAGAAGAGTACTGACGCAAAAGATCCTCGAAATTGAATCCCTGTGCCCCAGCAAAATTTCCGGCCCCCCCGCCGCCGAGCTTGCGCATCTGGTCATATTGCGCGCGCCGTTTCTCATCGCTCAAGACGTAATACGCCTCGGAAATCTCCTTGAATTTCGCCTCGGACTGTTTGGTATTGCCCGGGTTCTTGTCCGGATGATATTTCACGGCAAGCTTGCGGTAGACCTTTTTGAGCTCATCCGCAGAAATGGACTCGGAAACGCCGAGCGCTTTGTAATAATCTTTTTGGGAAGCCATGATTTTTATCCTTTTAAAATTGTATACGTCAAGCTCATTAGGACACAGCTTCAGGATTTAGTACACCCTGACCGTGGTTTGAGCTTTAGGCGAGATTGTAAAGCTTGCGTCTTTCCTGGGTCAATTGTTTCTTTTTTGTGGTCTGTTTTATGCCGCAGAAGCAATCTCTTGTGCGGCTGCGGAAGCAATCTGGAGATTAGCGGCAAGGAGACCGGCGGCGGACTGGACGCCTTGCGGGAGTTTATTCTGGTCAAACAACCTATCCAATGCCGCAAGAAGCGCGTAAGCTTTCTGGCCCAGCGACACGTCATCAAAAACAAACAGGGCTTCGCTCTTACCGGCTTTGGGAGCAAGGCTTTCAAGTTCGGTCCTGCTGTTCTCACGCATGTTGTAGACCAGTGCCCGTTCCTGATTCGCTTTGAGAAAGCCGAGGATTTCAGCAGTTTCAGCCGTCACAACAAGATTTATACCCTTCGTATCGCTCCCCTGCTCTCTTCTACCAACAAGAACCTTTTTCGTCAATTCTTGACGAAGATACATCACCTCCGGAATTGTCGCACCCGGAACGACAATCTGAACCAGCATGGCAGGCTTCCTGATCAAGATTTCGATCAGCGACTGAGCAACAGGATTGTTTAAGGAAAATTTCCCATTCAAGGTCACCGAGACTTGAAATGGTGCATTACCCGCTTTGGCTAAGACATCGGTAGCTACAGTCTCTAGCTTCTGGTCTCTAGTCTCATTCGCGAATGCATTCGGCATCAATCTATCCAATAAGCTTCGCAACTCGGCCTTGCCCATCGCCAGAACGGTGGAGACTCGAAACACTCCTTCGGCCACATCGACAGCAACTCTCTGCTCCGAACGTCCCGGAGTACCTAAGCCAGGCTTCTGCGCAGGTGGCAATTTTTGAACCAGTGCAGTAGCTTTTTCTCTTAAAGAAGCGGGCGTGTAAATACCGGCATCTTTCTTTGCATTTTTTGAAGACGGGGTGTACATATCTTGCGGCTCTTTCTTCGGCGATTCTTGACGCAGTTTGGTCCCACTAATGGGTTGGATGGGCTGGACCCGGTCCGGATTTTTGTCGCTGCTCACACCGTCGATCTCCCGCACCTCGGAGCGTTTATTGCTCAAACCTGTCCTCTTGGTCCCCAGTACCGTTCCTGCGATCCCGATCTCAAGACGGGCATTTTTTATGCGATAAACGGTCATGGAATAATCCAAACTCACACCATATCCCAGACTCCCCCAAGGGGATAGCGGCCCACCAAGATAACCGATTGCGACGGCAAACCGTTGACCACGCCGAGAATCCTGATTTAACCCTTCAGGATTTCCCAGTTTATCTGTAACGGCCAACGCGCCAGGCCGCAATCCGTCAACCAGATGAGAAAAACTTCCAGCACTGGAAAGAGCCTTAATGAAGAGCATATCTGCTCGCTTGGACTTTAGAATTTCTCTTAAAGCAGCGGGATATTTGTCCTCAAAAAAAACGTCCGCTTCGTGATAATAGATCGTTCGCATCTTTCCTAATGCATTCTTGAAACTGATTTTATATGCTTTCGCTTCCCCGTTTTCTGACAAGTCAGTCACATTGATTTCATAGGCTCCTTTTCTTCGCAAATCGTCAAGGATAAACGGTTCTAAGCCTATCTGAGGGGTGGAAGACCGTATCACTTCGTTGTAGAGAATTGGGTTTTGAAAACCTTCGTGCATATACATGAAATCAATATTTTCTCTATACGTCCGAATCATCTGCTCAAACGCCTCTTGGCCTATGACATTTTTGCCGGCAGGAATTTTATACTGCAAGCGATCAACATCATAAGAGACTCTAAAAGGGTTATAATTTATGAAATGAACCGCTTCTAAATTTGGGAACATTTCAAATATTTTCAAATCCATGCCACCCGGATAAATCACTTCCCGTGGCTCGTTTTGGAATTCTTGAAATTTTATGTGGTATGCCCGATCCACCGCATCATTCCGCGTCTCGGGGCGATTTTTTTGAACGGTACCGGGTACGTTAGGGACAGGTTGAACGATCCCGCCTGGCTGCTGGCTACGCTCTATAGTCTCTGGTCTGCGGTCCGATTTTATCCCCCGCATCTCGGCACGGCTGGCTGCACCGCGGTCTGCCGCAACCATTTTCTTCGCGATGAACACAGTTCCGAGGCCCGTTGACTCTTCGTGAAGTGGAACAAATCCAAGTTTTTTAAATTCTGGCAACACAATATATTGGGTGGAAGGTATCGTTATAAGAAACCCATTGTCCGCCACAAGCGCGGCGACCGTTCGCACCAAACGCTTAAGAACTTCGTCATTATCTTCCCATAAGCTATGTTCTAGAACGTATGAAACAAAGATCAACCCGATTGGTGGACGTCCCGCGGGACTCCACGACCTGATATCATCCTGGATAATTTCAACATTGGCCGCGCGGACATTTTTCCGGGCGAGGTCAACACAACGCTGGAGCCAATCCACACCAACGATCTTGCTCGCTGGGAAAAGACCGGCAAAAGCCTCCAGCTCCGGCCAGTGCTCTCCAAAGCCTGGAACAAGGATGGTTTTGCCGTCAAGGGCCTTGAACTCTGCCGGCGTGATCTTTGAACGTAATTTTTCAATGGTTTTCCGGACTTTTTCCTCAGGACGCATCAAAACATCCGCGTGTGTGTATTGCCGGTCTTTTTCCAGCATGCGTCGATAGTCGAGATCATCTTCAAAGGCGGCCACCTGAACCCGCGCCTCGGAACGATTTTGGTTGGAAATATTAGTCATTGACCCCTGTACTGGGGCCTCTGCACGGCTTTTGGTTTGGTTTATGGCTTGTTGGACAGCTCCCTGGATGACAAAGGACAGGTGTTCCGCGTCGTGTCCGAGAGTCTGGATAAGGTCGTTTAGTTTAACGGTATAGACGTTTCCGATTCTTCCCTGTCTGATCTTTACCGGAACATCCGGAAGCTTTGCAGCATCGGTATCGAACGCGTCTGGCAACCGGCGAAGCTTTAGCAATTTCTGATCTTCTGTCAGCTGCACAGCATACATTTTCTCACTGTCAGCATCGGAAAGGTAAAACGCCCCGACCATTTCTAATGTGCCGAGGTCATACATCGACTTCAGAAGTTTTCTATCGGAAATAAAGGACAATTCCTCCTCTCTATTCTCGCGCTGAAACAGGACTGTTCGGCCAGAGTGGCGAAATGCCAGAGGTTCATCAAATGAAACTTCCAAAGTTGTTTCCGGTTTCATGGCCAATTGGACCTTAGAAGCAATCTGGACTGGTTTTTTCCTCAATTCTTCTTTCCAGCTCTTCATCGCCTCATTCCATCCTTTTAATTCCGCTGCATCAGCTTCCTGTGAAATCGGTTTTCCTGCTCGTCCTTCTAAACGAACGGACACTCCCAGTGCATTTCCCCGTGTTTCGGAGCGGGAGGAATCACTGGCGGAAATGTCAATCCGGACAGTCCTGCTCATTTCCTTTTGGTCCACCACAATGCCAGTGTCATAAAGTGGTTTCGCGTCCTTGGCCATATGGGCAAGCGAACGAAAGATCTCATGTTGCAACCGGCTCGGGGCCGATTGGATCTTGTCGGTTTCGAGAAGCTGAACCAAATAAACAAAAATCGCCATGTATTCTTTGGTCACTTCAAGCACAGGCTCCCAGACAGCTATCCTGCCATCTTCCAGAAGAAGTTCCAGCATACGCATAGCAAACCGGGCCCGTGCCTGTGATTGGTCCTGGTGGTACAATCCCTTGGCATTTGGGATCATACGGTTCAACCCGACGGCATCCGAGACCATGTAGTCTTTGATCAGTTTCTTCCGGAGTTCCTCAAGCTCAGGAAACTCAGCGCTGTCAAGATACAATTGCTTTGCCTCTTGAAGCGCTTTTTCATAAAGAGACCCCGTTTTTTCCACTCCTGCCGGGAGATGATCGGCTTGTTTGGAATCCGAACATTCTATTATCATCTTTTCAAGATAAGTTTTATAGAATATGAGATTTTCTTCACGCCTCGGATAGACCACAGTGCCAGGATATACTTCCGCCGCCAACATCGTCCCATTGGTGGATTTGAAATCCCGAACCGTCAGCCATGTTTCATCATCTTTTAGGAATACACGAAAAGAAAAGTGCTTGCCGGCAGTGAGGAATTGATTGCTCACGGTAAAAAGTTCCGATGCTTCGATATGCTCTTCGGGGATCTGTTCTCTCGACACCATATAGGTTTTATCCACTTCCAGGTCATAACTTACGACTCTGTCTTTTTCGCCCTCCCCAAAAAAGACAATCTTGAGGGCAAGTTTTTCATTACGGCCAAAACCTATTTCAAACCTGACTTTTTCGCTGCTTTCTCGGCGAAGGCTCTTTTCGAAGTTATCCCCGATGCTGATATGAACGGTTCCCGCAAAACGAGCTGTAAAGTCCTGATTTTTCAAGGGTTTTACGATCAACTGGGCCGCGGTGTGGTGAGGGGCCGCCAAATACTCACGGAGATCCTTTTGAGTCTCGGGCGGCAGAGATACAATGAACTCTTCTTTCTGGTTATACGGCAGAAGATCGAACAAAAGAATACCGAATTTGAACCATTCTGATTGTTTTTCGTTTTGCAGGTACCTCCGGATCGTGTCCAGACTGTACTCTTTTCCCTCAAAAGCAACCGACGTCAAAGGGGTTGAGACCAAGGAGGGCTTTTTTATCCTTACGAAAGGTTTCGCCAGTTCCCGCATTTCCGAGCGGGCGGATTTTTCTCCGGATGGTGTTGTTCGCGTTTGAATCTCAGGAGACGAGCGAGAACTCATTTCCTGGGCCGCGCGCAAAACCCAGGAACCGATCTCAACAGCAAGGTCTTTCACGGTCCTCTTGGCAGCCATGGAAATACTATTTCCCATGAAACCAGGGTATCCTCTGTGCGCCAAATAGTATGTCGCCAACAACGACGCTGTCCGTGCGTTATAGTCGAAGAAAGGGTGCATCCATACAAATCTCTGATATATTTCGGCCGCAGTCAGCAACGGATCGGCTTCAGAATGACTCTGTGAAAGTCCGTTTAAATAAGATAGAAACACGCCCATTTGCTCAGGAATCAACGGATATGAAAGCGCAAAAAGGCCATCATTTACCATCCGTCTGTCTCCAAACTCATCTGTTTCAAAAACGAAATCATGCAACTCGTGTTGCCTATATTGGAAATTTTTATTGCTGTTTGCCAAAATACGGTGGAGTTTAAAAATATCCGCTTCTCGCACAAAAGCTTTCGCCCACAATTGTTCCCTCATAAAGAAAAGCCCCCTCTTTACAGAAGGTATCTTTTGCTGATGCAGATCACTCTCGCTTACCTGATTCAAGGCTTCTCCCATGGCATCTGAAAAAGCTATCAAGGACTTGCCCTTTTCTTGCCGGGGTACATCCTTCATGTTTTTTTGAATCTCGGAGTTAAGTTCCTGCAAACGCTCCGACATTCCCTGGTCCGATTCACTCCGCATTTCCGCCCTATTTACACTGCGTTTTTCAGAGGTGAGGGATGAAAAATCGTGCAATGCTTTTTCTGCTTTCCGGACAAGCTCTTGTTTCACATCGGGAGTCAACCCGATCGCGGCATATTCAACATTTTCCTTGAGCGAAAATCCATATTGGTGCACGGACGGAACGAATGTCACGACATGCTCGTAAGGTGTTTCCACGGCCAAAAGATCATGGATAGTCCCCGGCCGGACGGCAGCGAGATCCCCTGGCTGAAGAACGAGGATTTCCGGATGAAGCGTCCCCTCCAGACTTTTTTGAAAATAAAGAAGCGCGGCCTTACCGCGAGTAATCTGATAAATTTCCAAAAGTTGTCGGCCCCCTTCACGGACGGGATGCAGGTGCAGATGTTCTTCAGGTCGTAAAACCTCAAAGGGCAAGATCCCTTTCTGTCCCGGAAATTCCACCCGGGAAACTCCTGCGATTGGCGGGAACATACTTTGAGGAAACGGACTTGCTGTGGAATCTGACATCCACACGGTCCTCTTGTGCTCGCCTTTTTTCAGGCCATACCAGTCTTCCCGGTCGCTGTGTTTCAAAACAACCACACCGCCCTTGCTCCACACCTTCCCCGTCGAATTTTTGCCGCTATCGTCTGGAGACCTTCCATACCAGGACGGAGCCGTCCGGGTCGTAAGAACGATCACATTCCCTTTGGTGACCTTGACTGATGCCTCCGCACCATGGCTCAGGCCGATTATGCCGGGCTCCGACAAAACAAATGTTTCACCTGAAACCGTAACCGAAGCTTCCGTACCGGACGGAACAACCACCTGTGTCTCATCTTTAAAAACACTAGTCCTGTCCAAAAATTCCTTGGCCGTCCGGCCATTATAAAAAACCGTCTGTGTCACAGAATCTACAAGATAACCGCCATCCTCCTGGCGGATTATCGGTACTTTGTTTTCCTCACCGATAAAAACAACCTCCTGCATTCCAGAGTGAGTGCGCTCACCAACGACGAAATCTTCATCGCTCATCGAATCAACAATAATAGCAGACCCTTTTAACTTTGCGACGATCCCGGCATCGGGACCCCGATAGGCTTCGGGTATTAATTCCACGGTCCGTGTCGCGCCATCGATGGTCCTTTTTCGGGTGCTGTCCGCAACCTGCCCATGAGAAATGATCTTCACTCCGTGATATGCGGCGATATCCCCTAACATCACGCCGGCACCGGGGCTTCCCGGGCGTTTCCGGAATTGATTACCCTCTTTGATGATCCTGAGAACGCCATCGCTTTCCTTGCCGAAAAAGCCCTCCTCTCCGGCATCAACTGCGGCCAGATAAGCCCTATGATTACTACGGTCACGAACCACGAAGAGACCGCCCAAAGAATTCGTGTGTTGTTCGATATTTTCTCCAAGCCCCGCAGCAACGTCAACAAAGTTAGCCCCGAGTTCACTGCTCGGCTCAAGACCGATCGATCTCAACGCCTCCCAGAAGGTCCGCTTGGAGCCCAACACTATAAACACCTCTTTTCCCTCGATGGATCCCGGCCCTTGGTACACGGCACATCCAAGTTTGTGAACCTCCTCCAAGGAGATCTTAGGCGGTTGGGTGTTATCCCAAGGTCCCTGCTGATTTACGAGCGCCCAAATTTTTGGAACCAAAGCTTCAAAAACCTTCTTTCCGTGACCTCGCCAATCTTTTTTCGAGTCAATGCCAAGCTGCCGAGCCACGAATTCAAGCGATCCAGCCTCAGTTTTTTGTTCCCGCATCTCGGAGCGCCCCGCAAAAAGAGCGGCAAGTAAAAAACCCTGCAGCTGTTGCTCGGGTGTATTTAAAGTCAAAACGGGAAGTAACGGATCTTTACGTCGCCAGGGATATTTCCGTAACGGGCGTATCGTCTCAATTTGCGAGCCTACATCAACGTGCTCAAGGAATTCATATTTTCTCTTGCCATACTTTTCGCCCAAATCACCTACAAAAAGCTTTAAACCTATCCGTACGCCGTCTTGTTCATTCACGACGCGGGTCGCTAGCTTTAAAAACCAGGGCTGCGTCCCAAACAATGCCTTGTCGATAATCGTAATGCCTTCGGCTGCGGGAATGGAAGAAGAAATGCGTTTTCTGAAATCCTCACCAAGCTCCGTTGCTTTTTCTTTGAGAATATTGTGATCCCGAAGTAAACGCACTTGCCCTTGAAGAAACTGACGCCTTTGCGCGACCGTATACGGGGCGTTCTCGCCTTGTTGCATCCCGGCAATCTGTTTCTCCAAATCATCCGCAAGTTGCTCCTGAATATTGCCATCCGTAATCTCGCGGGAAAAAACGCTCCAGAGCTGTTCTTCAAACTTCACACCCGAATCACTAGACTCAAGTGCTTGCTTCAACAGTACCTGCATGACCTTATAGACAATGCTTTGATGCTCCGGCAACAACCGGCCAACAAACGGATAAAGCAGGTGCAATTCTTCCCGGGTCGCAAGAGAATAGCCATCCATCGAATACCATTGCGCATCTCCATCGGCAACATGCCAGAAGAAACCGTCCATGCCCAAATAAACCCTGTGTGGTTTATCGCTGAGAGTGCGCGTGATCAACTGTAATCGTCCCGCATAACCGGACAGGTCTTTTATCACTTTGTCAGCTCTTATAGTGAAATCAGAAATGTACGAGCCTTCGGGCAAAACCTCTTTCGCATAGAAATAATCAAACGCCTGCCGATAAAGATCGCGCCAGTCCGCCTCCCCGAAAGTAGCACGCCCAAAAAATCCGCTGAACATAGCCTGGAATTGCCGCTCAAGGCGGTAAAGCTCCTGATCATTGCTAAAACCGCCCTGAAAAAATTCATTCGAAAGATCGGCCCACGCTTTAAGCGCCGTCGCATTTAATCGTTCACGGGACGTCATTTTTTCGATGGCGCTCGGCAAATCTTCAAGATCCGCCCGGCTTCTGATCAAACACACCTGCATCCCCAAGGCTTCCGCAGGATATATATCTGATGTCAAAGAATCCCCGATCATTAACGTGTGAGAAACCTCCGCTCCCATTTTTTTGAGTGCATGTCTGAACAAACTCTGGTCCGGTTTCTCACCCGTCCCGTCCACCGGTGTGATCACTTGCTCAAAAAACCCCGTGAGTCCGATCGCATCAAGAGCCGCGTTTATCTCGAGAGGGTCATTATTCGAAAGGATTGCGAGACGTATCTGCTTTTGCCGAAGATTTCGTAGTACCGCTATTAATTTTGGGTCTGGTGTCAACAGTTCCTTGGTGTTGACGCGGCGCAGGATCTCTCTGGTAAGAAGATGGGGGGGAATACCGAACGCTTCCGCGATATGGCGTCGCTGCATCTCACGGCCTTCTAGTTTCAGTCCGTTTTTAAGATGCAGTATCTTTTTCTCAATTTCCGGAGCTGGCAATCGCGCCCTTTCAGACAAAAAAGATACACTGGCTTTACGTATTGCATCATAATAAGCTTTGGTGTTTATCAAGGTTTTGTCAAAATCAAAAAATGCGAAACGGATATTGCCACGAGTCCGGTAATGATCCGCAAGCTTGTTGATCCGGGTCGTGAACTGGACGGCAGCTTCTTCGCGAACCCTCCCGCCTTCTTCGCGAATCATCCGAGCAACTTCATCAAAGAATTGCGAGGCAAGACCTTTAAGGTCTTCTTGCCGCAGGAGGTAGACAGGAACGGCATTTTCAATATTCAAAATCAACGCATTCAAATTAGCATGGCCACGGACGCCAAAATATTCCAAGGCGTAAAGATAAAGATTCAATCTGGCTTCCAGCGTCAAGTGCCCCAAAAGATCTGCAAAGTTTTCGGGATCCCGCTGAAAAGTGTACAAAATCGACCTTGTGGTAAATGCATTCTCGGAATAATTCAATATTTCCGAAAGCGGATCCACGCTAAAGGTTGTCAGAAGACTTTGATCGACTATCTTTTCAAAATTCAAACGGTCCGAATCTTCCAACCCCGTCACTACAAAAGCATCCACAGTTTTTGCGCCGACCTTTTTCAAAAAATCACGACCCGCATCCATGATACTCCCGCTTAAAACGCTGTCATCGATATAAATCACCCTCTTCCCCTTCAAAGAAACATCCGTCCAACGATCTCCCTGAAGGTGAACGTTCCAAGCTGGTTCGCGAGCCCAGCTGGCTAATTTATTTTGAGCGCTCCGGTTCATGGCCAAAGGAGCATGCAACGCAAGATGAGGCAGGCGCAACCTGCTGGATATTTCTCGGGCCAATAAAAAAGCGCTATTCGGGACGGCCGCACCTCCGGGGTTCACAATAATCCAGGAATCCGAGTCCTTCTTCAGATTGTCGCCAAGCTTTTTCAGGATGTTCTGCACCAGGGCTTCTGAAAAATATTGAATCTCGCGGTAGCGACCGAATTTAAGATAAGAATAGGCCAATTTCGTTTTGGTGGGTACCCGGCCTGAGATCTTTTGCGAAGCAACATAGGGATTACCGCTTGGCGTGGTCATTTCAATAAAGGAAGTAGCCTGCTCGGGAAAAACTTCGTATTTTCCAAGAAGCTCTCTCAAAAACTCATCCGCAACTTTTAGGGCCATTTGAGCGGCTCTGCGGATCAGGATCAAATTGTTGCTCTCGCTGATATTGAAAAACCGACGTTTTGTTTCTTCAAGTGATTCCGGAACTTTTATCGCACCCATTCCTTTGAGGAGTTGATCCAATTGTTGATAACCCGATCTCGGGAACAGATACGAATAAGTCCCAATCATCAACACACTCCCGATCGAGCCGGCAACAAGCATGTAAGGAATCGTCGCCAGAAAAAACATCGGCATCCCCATCATAAAAAAACCAGCAAAACCAAAAAGAACTTTCATCACGTGCCTAGAGCTATTGTAGTTTTTCTCCAAAAACAATATCGTTTGGATCTGGGATTTTGCATTTTCGAGATTTACATCCCGCGCCTCAGAGCGACCTTCCCCCAGGGCTGTCACAACACCCTGTGTTGGAATGCTTGCAACGCCGGGTGTTTTTGCTACGGAAAAATCTTGCGCAAGACGGGCGGCCGCTTCGGCGGAAAATCTGGGGGCGATCAACTCATTAACAGGCAATTGCATTCGGCTACTGATCTTTTCGATGGACTCTTGAAGCCCCTCGTTGTAGCGATTAGTGAAACGATCTCCCAGTTTTTGCAAATTAGTAAAACCCTGGATCAAGCTTGGCTGGCGCGTAGCAGCGCCACTCCCTCCGCCCCGTCCCTCTCTCCGAGGGAGAGAGATAGGGTGAGGAGCCTTTTTGCCAAGTGTCATCAAATCAAGGTACGAAGTCGGTTGTTGCGGCTTTGTGATGCGCGGGCTGACGCGAACGTAAGAGATACCGTTCTTTTTGAAAAATTCTGTAAGCCCTTCAGAGTGAAAACCACCGGTCACGAGCACGGCATTCGGGTCCTTGATCTCTTTCATACGGTTGAGCATGTTCTCGAAGATGACTTGTTCGCGCTTTTGGGCAGTGGCATAGAATTCGAGGGCAACTGTATACGTATTTTGTACGGCGGAAGGCGTACGGCGTACGGTGTTCGTTTCTTCGCCGTACTCCGTACCCCGTACTCCGCGCTTGCTCATTTTTTGATATTCTTCCCGTGATAATTCCAGAGAAAACAACTTTTTCAACAGGCAATATTCTTTGTACTGTTCAATCAGCCGCTTCTCCACGTTCGTTTTGGAAAGTTCATTAAGGACCAGGTCATCCAGTTTTTCGACTTCTCGGAAAAGGTCCTGGGCCTGCAGTTCGCTGGAGAAGATCGCGATGCCGATCTGGCGGGTAAAATTGGGGTAGTCTTCGAATTTGAAACCGTGCGGTGAAGTCGTTTCGTAAAAACGTTCAAATTTCGCTCGAATATCCACACGGCGGGACTGGGACCCTGCGGCTAGAGACTCGTCAAAAAACTTCTCAATGTCACCACTTAACGAAGTTAACTTTTTTGCTGTTAACCAATTCTTAAGTTTTTGCATTTCGCTTTTAGCGGATCCCGAGTCCCGAGGTTCGAGTACCTCCAGATTTTTCAGCTTGAAAAATCTGACGAGTTGCGGCCAATCGTACTGCTCGCGAGCATCGGAAAGATCGAGACTGAGATACTTGCCGGCATCCTCGCGAAGCTTATCGAGGCCCGCGAACGGCTGGTCCGCGATTTCCGTCCTGAAAACCCAATCCTTGAAGAATTTTTTGAGTTCCGGATTGAACGCGTGGGAAGATTCATCCGCGATCTTTTGACGGAGGTTTTTCAAAAAAGCATCCGTCTGCGGTTTCGCGGCATAAACTTTACTGAACTGCTCCAGATTTTCGCGGTAAAGGGCCACGTTTTCAACGCCGTAGCCTTGCGGCTTGAGACTCGGGGCTTGTACCTTGAAACTCGTTTGCGATAATCGTTTTTGCGAGTCCCTAGTCCCGTCCGCCACAACGCGTTGGACGGATCCGTCCTCTGATGGAAGCGACGAGTCCCAATTTTCTGAAAGGAACATTTCAACTCCGCCGATCAGGCCCTTTTTACTGAGATCGTTCAGAAGTTCGCGATTGATTTTCGGGTCTCTAAAAAAACGGAGGGATTCGGGATCAAGCTTCCCCCAAGTCCCTTCGAGAAAAACCGTTTTGAGTCCATACCGGGTTTTAAGATGGATAAGAATCTTTTCAATGTTCTCCTGTCCTTCTGTCTGGCCGTGGGCTTCTTCGATGTGAACAATGACAGGTGCGGCGTGCGGTGTGCGGTGTGCTGGATTATTCTCCACTGGTGCGGCATAGGTGTCCTGAATAAGCCCTATTTTCTGAGGAATGGAGATATTTGCAAGAAGAGAAGAGATCGATATCTCGGTATTCTGTATTCCGTGCTCCGTAGTAAGCGTGGGCGTCCCCCATGCGATCGTCGTGGTCGCGAAACAAATGAGAACAAAAACACTGATCGCCCGGAGAAAATGAAAATGATAGATTTTTCTCTTATTTTGCGGCATGGTCAAATGTCGTAAGTTCCTTTCCTGTAATGAGTTGTCAGAGGAAAAATAACACATGAAAACTCACTTAGCAAGTTAACTGCAAATATTTTTATAAATATTGTGAATATAAACTAGCAATTTATGACTCCTTATAGCAAATATACGGACTCTTCTTTGCCGACTGGCTTTCCCCCTTTACCATCTGCATCAAAACAGTGCTCGGAACGAGTAAGAAAGATCGTAGGCCGCCACAACGGCTATCTTGCTGAATGGTACCGTTCCGGAAAATCCAATACGATTTTGGCATGGTTTTAACGTGATGAGCTTTAAAAACGCTAAAAACAAAATAGCCATCGCCGTAATCGACGATGGCTATTTTGATATTCTGTTATGTAGTTATAGGAACCGGGCATCACTGCAGAGAAAACTCTCAATCCAAACGCAGTCTGATCCCCTTCTAGAATAAAAAAATGGAGGTGGAGGGAATTGCACCCTCGTCCAAAGGATCCGTCATTAAGAGGTCTCCATGCTCAGTTCGCAATGAATTTAATCCCCCAGGCCTCTGCGAACGATATCCTGAAGAACGATCCGCCTAAATCTTTTCCTTGGACACGGCAGCGAGGTCCAAAGAGCAACCTGCTTTTTCGTCAGCAGAGCTTAGCAGGTATCAGCCCTGTGACGTTCGCTGGCAGTTAAGCAGCGAAAGGAAGAGCGAAAGGCATCGGAACCGTTACCGGTCCAACAGCTCTTTCGTTCCAGCTGGTTTTTTCAGCATTTGTGTTTTGCCACGTTTTTTTGAGAGGCACCTGACGAACCTCTGCATGCTCCCTTAAATGCTGTATCCCCTGTCGAACCTATTCACCCCCAAGGAACGACGATGTTAAAGACCAAAACCACGGTAAAAGTATAGCATGTTAAAAGATGCGGCTCAATGAAGAGCGTCTGGCAAAAAAAACCTCGCTATGCCGGACACCTCAAGCAAGGCAGTCCCTGTGGGATACTCCGTACGCCAGCTTAGCGCCTTGTGGCCTTCTTGATAGCGGACTGGGTCTCGCGGGCATGGATCCTCTGCTTGATGGCCGCCCGCTTGTCGTACTGCTTCTTGCCTTCGCCGAGCGCGATCTCGACCTTTACAAATCCCTTTTTAAAATACATGCGAAGCGGCACGATCGCGACCCCTTTGCGTCCGGCCTGCCCCATCAGACGGTTGATCTCGCTCCGCTTGAGCAACAGTTTGCGCGTCCGGATCGGGTCCAATTCCTGATACCCCTGGATCTTCGAATAGGGAGAAATATGACAATTCAGGAGAAATGCTTCCTCCCGCATGATACGCACGTAACTGTCTTTCAGGTTCACGCGCCGCTCACGAATGGATTTAACCTCGTGACCCGTGAGGCTTACGCCCGCTTCATACCTGTCGTGGATGAAGTAGTCGTAATGAGCCTTCCGATTCTCGGAAATCACCTCGAAAGAAGATTTTACAGGCTTGGGCGTGGGAGCCGGGTCTTTTTTCTTTTTCATAGATTCAACAACGTGGTGGGTGACATAAACGGGACAACCTTTAATTCCCCTCTGAAAAGTGCCGACGCCGCACACAATTTCCTTGAATCGTGATGACGCGGTACTTGTTCATAAAGAACAAATGCTGAGGAGGGGACTTGCCCTAGCGCCCAATGCGCCAGGACTACGCTTCAGGATCTTGACGATCCTGTAAGCGGTTGGCTCCCTCTCCAAAAAAATGCGGTCACCGTAGGCAGTTGACCTTATACTGCCACGGTGCCGTACCAAATCATGAGATTTGGTGCTGAGGAGGGGACTTGAACCCCTAAGGCCTTGCGGCCACTAGCTCCTGAAGCTAGCGCGTCTGCCAGTTTCGCCACCCCAGCATGGATAAATTTGACTTTTCGCTCACGCCAAGTCCCACGGACTGCAAAAAGCACCGCGCGGAAGCATTGCACCATGACGGCATAATGATCGCCGCCTACGGCGAATGCGAAATATAGCCGTCTTAGGCTGGTGCCGTCAACTACAAAGACGGAAAAACAGAGGGCCTGATTCCGTCAAAAACCTTTGGGGAACGAACACGGAACTGTTTGCGTCAAAAGCGAGCGTGGAGTGCGAGACGAACGCTGGGATCGACCCGGAACTCACCGCGCAGGCTGAGGCGGAGGCAGCACCACCGCCGTTTTAGCTGCGCCCTGCGGGACTGCAACGGCAGCTTCCGGGAGAGGCACCAACTTGATATTGCGAAATTCGATCACGGCTTTTTTTGCCTCCCCAACACGCGCGTTCGTAAATACAAAAACCACTTCATTCACGATAAGAGGCTTCGGAGCATGAAAATCAAATTCCACAAGCTTCCAGGTCTTCTCAAAAGTCCTCGGGGCGTAGCGGCGAACCACATTGCTTTTGGACTTCAATTCGATGAAAAAACTCTCCGGAGCGCCTTCGTCAGCCTTACGACGGATCTCGAAAGAAAGACCGGTGTATTTTGAAATATCAAAATCACGCGTCTTGAAATAGACGCCGCAGAATGAACCCACCGGAAAAACATCGTATTCGATCTCAAGAAAAATCTGTCCCGAATCCGGATCTTTGAAAAATTCCCGCCCCGCATACCCGATCTTTGGCGTGAAAAAAGTCCCGTGATCAAAAACAACATTAAAAAAATTTCCGGCCTGCTTGGAGAGATCGGCCTGCTCAGCCTCCATGACCGCCGTTTTCCCGAGAAGCTCGTAGGATTCATTCATAAGGTCCCACGCCTTCGTGGTGACCTTCTTGACTGGCAGGATAGCGCCGCCCACTACACTTGCCTCTTCAAGTCCCCGGATACGGACTCTCTTGGAAGGAAAAAGAAATGATGGTTTTGAGACCTCCACAAAACCGCGAAGAACGCCCACCTTGCTCTCCTGACCTTGCAAAGCGGCCTGCACACGGAAAATAGCGCCGTGAATATTTGCGACATAATCGTGGGTCAGGATTTTCAAAATCGCCTTATTCTCATTCTGTTTACGTTCAAATTGGCGCGTTGTCGCACCCAGGAGAACGCCTTGGGCCAAACGCAGTTCATAAACTTCCCGTTTCCCCGTCACACAAGATTTTTCGTTCTGAATTTCAGAATTCTTCTTGAGACGTAAATTGATCTCATTCCCGACCCGAAAATTAACCACACCGTCTGCGCCAGTCTTGAGCTTCTGGGATGTCACAAACTTCTCCCCGCGCTTGGGCGCGTGCCAGGAACGACTCTGAAGGTCATAGATCTGAGCATCCCCTTCAAATCCGAGAATTTCAAAAGCAAGAGGCTTACTACAGGACTGGGGCACAAAATGGGACCACAGCAGGAGACCCGCTGCGATCACGAGGACGACGATGAGGGGCTTCCGATAACTCACGGTTTTGAGCTTTTCATCACGAACACTCATGGATGTAGTTTATACCACCTTTACAAGCTTGTCTATCTTCCCATTCAAAATACATCATTGGGCAATAGAGGACTTGAACCTCTGCCCTTGTCTTTCATTTCTTATACGGTTGGCAAGGGCTACCCCAATTTTCGCTACGCTCCAATTGAATGGTATTGGGACTGACCCCACGCATGTGAAGCGTGTGCTCGGCAGAAACGATGACCTCCTCAGTCATCGCGATTGCCGTACTTGCTCACGAAGAGCAAGTGCTAACCAACCAGCAAGTTTGTAATTCCGTGGGCAATAGAGGACTTGAACCTCTGACCCCACGCATGTGAAGCGTGTGCTCTAACCAGCTGAGCTAATTGCCCACGGAATTACAAACTCTAACCACTGCGCCGGCTCTCAACGAGCCGGCACGGCTTCGGCAGAAACTTGCCGTTTCTGTCCGAGGCCGAGCTAATTGCCCAGGGATGTATTTATATCAAAATTCACGCTCGCCCGACGTATTCGCCTGTTTCCGTATTGACCTTGATCTCGGTCCCTTCGTCGATAAAAAGCGGAACATTCACTTTAAGACCTGTCTCACAAACAGCAACCTTTACGGTATTTGAAACGGAGTCCCCCCGGACTCCGGGAGGAGCTTCAGTGACCTTAAGTATTACAATCCCAGGCAACTCCGGAAAAATGGGCTTTTCTTCGTGAAAATCGATCTTGATCTCCATGCCCTCTTTCAAATAATATTTTTTATCACCCAGAATTTCTTCGGACAGCATAAATGAATGATAATTTTCCATATCCATGAAATGATACCCCTGGTCGTCCTTATACAGGAACTGACATGTTTTTGGATCCAGGGTGATCCTCTCGAGCGGTTCGTCCGGGGCAAACCGGGTTTGGACAATACGGCCGTTTTTGAGATTCTTCAGGGTGATCTGGAAAAAAGCCCGCAAGTTCCCGGGCGTGCGATGGGTGGCCTCGGTCACCATATGCATCTCATTTTGGTGAATGACAATAGCGCCTTTTTTTGCATCTCTGGCTTGCATCTTATTTCCTCTCGTTAGGGTCGGGTCAGCATTTCTGTACTAAGAGAGCGACATTATACATGAAGCGAACTTCTGGACAAATATCTTTAAGCGCTTAGATGATACTGATGACCGAAAGAATACGCTCCTGGGTTTGGCTTTCCATGCGATAGGAAAAGAACTTTTTGTTTTCGCAGACCGTGCAAAGACCCGTATCATCAACATGACTTTCCGGAATCCCCCGTTTCAAAAGCCGGCTTTTAATCACTCCCACAAGATCCAGATTACCCACGGCGGCGTCCTTGCCGTGATAAAAACCTGGGAAATAACCAAGGAATTCCTTGCCCACCTCATAGCAGCATTTGCGGATCGAAGGACCGATGGCCACACGAAGATCCCCCATTTTCGTTCCGCATTTCTTCTCAAAGATCTTGAGCATTTGTGCGATGATCCCATCTTTCACACCTTTCCATCCGGCATGCACGATCCCAGCGACCTTCCGGACAGGGTCCCAGAAAAAAACCGGCACACAATCTGCGGTCCGTATTCCAAGCACCAGCCCCGGAATTTTGGTGATCAGTCCGTCAGCGGGAATTTCCAGTAACTCTGGATCCGGGCGCTCGGCCACCACGATCGTACTGCCATGGACCTGTTTTACCATGACCAGATTGTCAGGAAACAGACCCAGTTTATGCAAAAATTCTCCGCGCCTTGAATGATCAAAAATGCGGGAATGAAAACCGGCAACAACCCCCCTTCCAAAAGATTCTAAACGGTAAACGCCGGTAGGACCTTCTTTAACGATCATGGCTTCGAACTCGAGGAAGTGCCCCGGGGTGCTGCCGCAAAAAATTTTTCAACAGTCAAAAGGTTTTCGCCTTTTTTCATTTCAGGATCCGCATGGAACCGTCCCCGGAGAGCGCCATGATTCAGGTAGTTATTAATCGCCAGCAAGATCATACCTTGATCAAGCGCTAAATATTTTCGCGCGATTTTCCCCGTCGCGACTGTCACAGCATCATAAAACCCATACTCCCCGTAAATATCATAAAGTTTGATCAACTTCCGAAGGTTAATGGCCACCTCCTCCGGGGCATATTCCAATGCCAAAGCACTCGCATGCGGTGTCACGACACCGGATTTATAACCCTTCACGCCCATCGGCTTCGCGCCGTATTCCGAATAGCCTCCCTCAGGAACGGAACAAGGACTCATCCCCCAAACCGGCATCTTTAATTCCTCCAAGGCGTAGCGGATCTGGCCTTGAACGTGCGCGGCGTTGTTCACTCCGAGCCCTTCCGGTGCAAGCTCCTTTTCTTTCAAAACGATCGGGGGCATCAAAGCTTCAAAAGCAGAACCGCCCCAACTCGGAACATACCGGAGGCCTTTCCACTCGTAATGCCCGCCGACATGCTTGTACCCATCCAGGATCGTTTCTACACGGTCTTGGGGGGGCTGTGATTGCCAAGCATAGGATGCCGGGAATGTCCGCACCAACCCTTCGAACCAATGAGCTTCCGGCACGTCCCCGCGCGCAACAGCAATATAGCTAACCGCCCGGGGTTCGGTATAAAAAACACCATAGTGATAATCCGAATAGACATTCAGGTTACCGTAGAAACCGTGGAACATCTGTTTTTCAAGCGGATCGTAAAAGAAATTGAAGTTCCCGCGCTTCAAGAGCCGGGTCGCCTGTCCGGCAAGCTCGTCAGGAAAAGCGTTTTTTGCAACATAGAGCCCGAGCACCAGCCAACCGCTATCCACAAACGAAACAAAATAGCTCGTCTTCTCCAGCGTGGTCGTGTCGTAATAATTGTAGGGAAATCCGCTCGCGTGATACTCGAGCTTTTCGATTGTGGTCAACGTCTTCCGGATACGTTTGACAGCATCTTCGCGCGTAACGAAGCCCATGTCATACGCACTCACAACCGCCATCAAATAGACCCCGACGTTCGTAACGCTTGTATAATCCCCCACCCAGGTGGCTGCGTCGAGCGGCTCTTTTTCGCCGAGAAGGACGGTGTCAAGCGGCAGGCCATGCTCCGAATCCAGAATTTTGTCAAAGAACTCCCACGTGTCCTTGGCGACTTCTCTTAAGAACGCTTTGTCATCCTTCGAAAAGTTTTTTTTGACACTTAAGGTTTTGGGGAATCCGCACAAACGGTTCACGAGGAATTTCTCAAATTCGAGATGTTCCAGGTGCACGGGAGTTTTTTCGATCTTCCTCGGCGGGGAATCCACGGCGCTTGGGCCCGGCGCTCCGGTCCTCACGAAACGAATATTGTCGAGATAGATCTTGCCGGATTTTTTCGTGACATAACCGTCATTAAAGATAATCACAAACTCATCCAAAGGCTTGTAACTCACACGGGGTGTTTTCCACACCTTGGGATCGGAAAAATCAATGAGACCCGTCATGGCATTCAGCGGAATACTCACGGTTTGCCACGTCCCCGTCACCGGAATTTTTGCAACTCCGCTCACTTTTTCTACACACTGCGGATCCATGCATTTTTTCACCTCAAGACGAAACCGCTCTGTAAAGCCCGCCTTGACATCCCCTTTGATCTCAAACTCAAGATGATCATAGGAACTTGCGTCGAAACCTCTCAGCTTGGTCCAAAATCCGTTCTGGGCCGGAAGATCAGAATCCACACTGTAGGCAAGACTCAGGACTTTAGTCGTCTTCCCGTCCTTTCCCGCCATCGACACTACCTGCGGATCCGTGTAGGAATTATTGATGTCCGCGAGGTTCATGTTCCAGTCGCCACTTTCGCCGCCGAGATTGTTTATGATCTTCCCGCCCTCCGTTTCAAAATCCGCGACTATGACGACCTGAGGCGTATCGGATTTCGGTGGTGTTTGCTCAGAAACTGCTGCCTTCGCCGGAGCCGTATCTACCGGTTCCGGCGTCTTCGGCACTCCCCCCTGAGAACAGCCTGCCTGGAAAACCATCAAACACAACAACAGATGCGATAGAACGTTTTTCATAGATAGGCCTTGAGTTTTTTCCATGTCTCCGGTTCGACCATTCCAGAAGCGGAAAGCCCTTTGGATTTTTGAAAATCCCGTACCGCCGCTTTGGTCCTTTTGCCGTAAAACCCGGTGGGATTCCCTTTGAAATATCCGGCACGCTGGAGCGCCTTCTGGATCTTCAAAGTCTCTTTCCGGGCCGGCATTGCCGGAGCTGAAACGATAGGTTTTGGCATTTTCCCGGTAGGAACGGATTCGATTCTCCGCAGATCCGACCACAGATACTGCCGTCTCTGGCTTCCCATAAGCCCCACAAAGATCACCTGGCCATTCGATTGGACCCGTCCGGCGAAACAGTGACGCGCCGTCCTCGTCCAACCGGTCTTGCCGATCACTCCGGCCGTCCGCCAAAGCATCTTGTTGCAATTATTCAGAAGGACCCTCCGTCCGCTGCGGCTATAAATGACCGCGCTCCGGATCTTCAGGGTATTCACGATGAACGGATATTTTGAAGCCGCCATGATGATCCTCGCCAGATCATACGCAGTCGAGTACTGCCCCGAAGCCGGAAGGCCCGACGGATTCACAAAACTGGAATTATTCGCACCAATGCTTTTGACTTTCCGGTTCATGAGCTGGGCAAACGCAGAACGCGAGCCCGCCGTCAGGACCGCAAGGGCTTCCGCCGCATCATTCGCGGACTTGATAAGCGCTGCTTTAACAAGATCACGCACATAAAAGCGCTCTCCCGCATGCAAGCCTATCTTGGAAGGCTGAATATGTTCCAAGCCCCCCGGAATCTGGACAATTTTGTCCAGCGAAAGATGATCGAGGGCCACCATCACGGTCAGAAGTTTGGTCGTACTGGCTGGCGCGCGCTTGGCATAAGGCGCCCGTGCATAAAGGATTTGCTGGGTACGCCCGTCCAAGAGTACCGCAGAGGGTGCCAGCAATGTGATTGAGCCCGCCTCCGCGAAAGGTAACGGCAAAAGCAACGGAAACGAGACGAGACATAAAACCGAAAGATTCAGGATCGTTTTTTTCATATAGACCCGCGAGACCCGTTTCTCTTCAACGCTTTTTAAAAGCTTGGGCCTGACAAAATTCGGCGCCTTCGCTTTGCTCGGGTTGGCACTGACCTGCTACTAAATTTTCATGGGTCGTTAGTGCCGTTCCAACATTTCATTTATATCTGATGGCGAGTTAGGCGGCCACTCGCCCTACAAGCATGGCATACGTCACGTTTGTAAGCAAAGCTCTCTTCGAGTCTCCACCACAACACAGCGATAACTCGAACCTGTGATACCTACCAAGCCAAGGCAGTTATTGCAAATTCCGTGCATTCTACATCCCCGCGGAAAATCCACATAACACTTTATTTGTATTGCAGATGTACGAATCCACCCCTATCCCTCACTTGAGTCATATTGGGTGGTTTGGGATAGTTTTGTGGTGAGTATAAGTTCAGTGCTTGATTATCATCAAAAACTAATTGAAAACCAGTGCTGAACGACTTATAAAAATTTAGGTAGTTTAAGTACAGTCTGGATCGCCGTCATAAAAAACAAAAAATCTAAGCGGGCTAATACTATTTAACCCAATGTACAAGTTTTAGCTGCTTATAAAAAGGGCCCTCTGGCCGAAGGAAAGGATGGTAACCAAACCTTTCAATTCAATAAGCCAAGGAGGGCCCTATAGATCTCGAAAATTATATCGCGCAAATCTTCTGGGAACTCGATAATTTTATAAAAGAAAATTTTCCGGGACACAGCCTCCGCAGAAGTGATCCTCTTCCCGAGCTAAGAGACAGCGAAGTCCTTACCGTGGAAATCGTTGGTAAAAACCTCGGACGTGAAACGGATAAGAAGTTGTTTTGGTTCTTTAAGAGTTTTTACGCTCATTTTTTTCCCAATCCGGCTACCCACGTTACCCTCATGCGACAAGCGACGAATTTTTGAAAAGTTGAAGGAATGCTTTTTGGCCATCTCTCCCGCCTCTTTCAGGACACAACCTCTGTCATGGACAGTATACCCCGCTACGCATGCCGTTTTGTGCGAGCCAAAAGTTTTAAACGACTGTCGGCCTTTGGCAAGGAATTGGGCCTTCAAACCTTCCACGGATTCAGACCGCACGTCAAGATCAACTCGATAGAAATGGTCCAGGAACTTACCGGAAGCGACTCCGAACTTCTTGTCTGTGATCGTGACTATTTTTCTCAGCCTCTGTTAAAGAAGAGCTGAAACAAACTCAAAACCTTGAACTTTCGGCCTCGGTCACCAAGAACGAAAAACCCTCCGGTCTTTCTCCCGCAGTAGGGAAATACCTGGAAAAAATCCGCCGCAAAATTGAAGCCGTTTTTAGCCAATGAATCTGGGCTGACGATCTGTGGCATCTTACAAGCCGGATACGCCCCGTTTCTTCCTTTCCATAACGCCTCTTTGGGGTTATAATTTCTCACAGGTGTTGCGTTAAATGAGCGGGGCTACTACCTTTGAAGGAGCTTTGAAAAAGGGAAAATACATGTTAAGCGTTTTGGTAATTTTAGCTTTTTTTATCATTCCTAACACCTACGCTGGGAAAGCAAAACTCACAACCTATTATCCCGTGCCACATGGTGACTATAAGAATGTAAATTCTAAAGAAGGTTTTAATTTTGCCACGATATCGGGCAACGTCGGCATCGGGGCAGCAAGTCCAGGCTATACGCTTACGCTAAACGGCCAGCCAAGAGCGAATGGTTATACGGTTTGGACTTGAAAGGTCAATTAATGGCATATCAATCGCACTCGGAGGGGGCATTCTGTTTTCCCCTCAACCAACTGAAAGGAGATCGAAATGAAATATCTTTTGCTCTTTGTCGCAATTGGCTTATCCCTTGCTGGGTGCTGCGAAAAGAAACCGGGGGAGGTTGAGGTTGCACCCCCACTTTCATTGACACCCCCCAGCTTTATCAAAGCAACCACCGAGTGTCCCTTTACGATTTTGGCAGCGTTGGATCCGACGGCGGCTTGCTCAATTGACTGGGTTGATGACAAGACCGCGCAAGAGGCTACACCCATTAAAGAAAAAGCGAAGGTGAAGCTTGCTGGATGGGCAGGAAACGTTGAGGCGGGTACAAGTCCTCAAGAAGTCTTTGTCGAGCTTGATGGACCAAGTAAAGTTTATTTCAAGGCTTCTCCCGGCCTCAACCGACCGGATGTTGCTGCGCACTTCAAAAAACCGGGACTGGCGAGTTCCGGATGGGAAGTTTATGCAGACCTGTCTGGAGTCACCGCGGGGACTTACAAGGCACAAGTTATTCAAGTAAAAGGTCAATCCGGTTTGACTTGCGACACCAAACGCTCCATCGTAGTCAGCTAAGGGTTTTGTAAGGCATCCGTCGCTGTTTACATCGCAGGAAGCCGAGCTGTATTCCCGCGAAACGGAGCGCAGCGAGGTGACGTTGAAACTAAGTGAGCACAGCAAGGTTCTTGTGACTTTCAACGTTTTTGCCATGCTGAACGCAGCGAAGCTTCTAAAGCAAGATTCTCCAACCTTTTCAAGTCTCAGAATGGCGAGGACTTAAAAGACTTTTGCTCGATTACTTAGGATGATCTTTCCCCAAAAAAGTGGACACAACGAGAAGTTGCTCACCACCTACCGACAGGTAGGGGGGCTGGACAAGAAACGGATGGTTCTGTCCTAATAAAACATCCACTGAATAATGAGGAAAAATCAAGCGGTAATGTTTCTAATTTTGTGAAGCATAAATCAATTCACTGGGAGTCGCTCATGATGGGCGGCTCCCTTCTTTTTTGGAACCCCTGGAAGTTATAGACGAAGAGTAATCAATTCGATTTTGGGGGCAGTTGCTTTAATCTCGCACGTTCGTTAAGGCACAGCAGAAAAGCTAAAAGGGTCGGTAACGGCAAGATCAGTTCTAGATCCAGTTGACCTTCCTGTTTAAAAACGTAAATACTTATAACCAGGAATGGGACAAAGCAAACGAGTTTTCTGAATATCGAAAGATTGAATCCGTCACAAAAACAAAATTCGAGGAAAACCGCATAAATGCTTAACGTCAGAAACTGAAGCAACAGTGTTTTTTCCACGCGCCTCCCCCTTTTGTTGTATCACCACAATGAAGTTCAAGATCGTGACCGCCATGATTATACCTCATTACGAACTGCCCGGCTAGAAGGTGTTGGAACGAGGATCGGGTCTGGAAAAAAACTAATGGGTGATCAGGACAGTCCAGATCACCCGAGTCCTTAGAATAGGTCCATGAACCCGAAGGGCAGTCCAGTGGCCCCATTTCTTTTCCTATATGAAAACACTGGGCAGTAGAGGACTCGGCGCCCTCCACTTCGTTACGGGTCGGCCACCCGCCCTACAAACATGACACATGTCATGTTTGTGATCAGGGCTCCCTTCGAGTCCTTAGAATAGGTCCTGAACCTGAAGGGCAGTCCAGTGGCCCCATTTCTTTTCCTATATAAAAACACTGGGCAGTAGAGGACTCGAACCTCTGACCTCTTCCATGTCAAGGAAGCGTTCTAACCAACTGAACTAACTGCCCAAAAACTTAATTATTGCTTTCCACTCTGTACATCTAAGCCAAATAAAAGGAAACCAACTGCCCGCCTTTCCGTTTTATCGGAAAGACCGGATCCGTCCTCGTGCCTGCGAAGCGGAAAGTAACTGCCCATACTGAGAAATAATTACCGGAAGGGAGGCACATGATAAACCGCGCCCTTGGCGAATTCAACGAAAAAAAGCCGATTCTTGATCACGCAACCTAAAAAATCCGGCTGTTTTCCCAGGCCCGGCACACCACAAAGATCAAACCTGTTTCAGATAATTCTGAAGAAGTTCCCGGAATTTTTCAAGGGCCTGACCTCGGTGGGAAACGCGATGTTTCATCGCAATAGAAACTTCGCCGAAAGTCTTCTGATAGGGCGGATAGAAAAAAAGAGGATCATATCCAAAACCACCGCTCCCCCGAAACTCACGCGTGATCAGACCCTGCACCTGTCCTCTGACAGCACCAATCAATTTTGACGGCTCGGCCAACGCAATAGCGGACTCATAATACGCTGTGCGTTTTTCCTCGGGGACATGACGCATCAATTCGAGCAATTTCCTATTGTTTGCATCGTCGTTTTTGGATTCCCCGCCAAAACGTGCGGAAAAAACTCCGGGTTCGCCTTTCAAGGCATCACAACAGATCCCGGAATCTTCGCCTAGCGTGAGCACTCCCGTCTGCCCGGCATAGCCCAGCGCCTTGATCCTGGCATTCTCTTCAAACGTCCGGCCGGTTTCTTCCACATCTTCTATACCCGGGAAATCGCGAAGGCCCAGACACCGAACCGGAAGATCCGAGAGAAGCTCCTGAAGCTCTTTGAGCTTTTTGGCATTGGTCGTCGCGACCAAGAGCCGCGTCCTCGCCCTAGACATGTTTCTTCTGGATCCCCGAAAGTTCGCAGATACCTTTCTTGGCCAGTTTAAGCATCTGAAGGAGCATTCCTTCCGTGAATGGCTTACCTTCGGCCGTCCCTTGAACCTCGACAAGTTTTCCGGAACCAGTCATCACCACGTTCATATCGACCTCAGCCTTGCAATCCTCGGCATAACAAAGGTCCAGCGCGGGCTTTCCGTTCACCACACCCACACTGACCGCCGCCACAGAATCCAGCACAGGGCTTGCTGCAAGCTTCCCATCATTGATGAGCTTCCGGATGGCGTATTCAAGCGCGATGTAACAACCCGTGATCGATGCCGTACGGGTCCCGCCGTCGCCCTGGATCACGTCCGCATCGAGCCAGATCGTGCGCTCGCCGAGTTTTTTGAGATCCACGACCGAGCGGATGCTGCGTCCGATCAAACGCTGGATCTCCTGCGTACGCCCCGACAGCTTTCCTTTCGAAGCCTCGCGCGTGATGCGCTCACTGCACGAAGCCGGCAGCATGCCGTACTCCGCCGTAACCCAACCCTTCCCTTCATTTTTACAAAAGAACGGCACTTTTTCTTCGACCGTCGCCGAGCACACAACCTTGGTGTCCCCCATCTCGATCAGACAAGAACCGTGGGCGTTTTTGAGATATTTTGTTCGAATGTTCACTCTTCGAAGCTCATTATTTTTTCTTTTGTCGATCCTCACGTTGTTCCCCCTATGGTTCGGCTTACCTTGGAATCAGCCATACCCGATTTCAAGGCTTGCTCACCACTGTGCTGAACGAGGCGAAATGATCGGACACCGATCATTTCGCTTCAGTCGAAGCACTAGCGGATATTCATCAATTTTTGGAGCTGGATCCCGACACGGACATCGTGAAGCCTCTTCGCCCCGGTTCGCTGCAACTTGTCCAAAAACCGCATGAGCGCGGGATCCGGATAAACTTTTTTGCCACGGCTCATCGGCTGCAAAAAAACAGGCGTGTGAGGCGCCGCCTGCGCGACCATACAAAGATGTTTGTCATATTCGCGCACATCAACGTTTTTGGAAACCACGACCTTGATATAAATTTCTTTCCCCTTCGCGAGCGTGAGAAATTTCCGGTGCTCTTCGAGAAATTCTTTTTGCCGCGTCACGCTTGACAGTTTCAAATCCATGGCAATGACATCGCAAGCACCAACGACCTTCGCGAACTGCCGCCATAAAACACCGCTCGTTTCAAGGAGGATGCGAAATCTTCTTTTTTTGAGAGCCGGGCAAAGAAGTTTCAGGAAATCTGCATAAAGAAGCGGCTCGCCGCCCGTAAGGCTCACGCAGGTATGCGGTCCCGATTTTCTTTCAAGTTTTGCCACTTCGTTCAGAATGGCCGCAAGTGACATTTCCCCGGCTTTTTTTCCAGTCTCATCACAATAAGCACAGGACATATGGCACGCCTCAAACCGGATAAAGATATGCCTCTCGCCCATTCGAGGGCCTTCTCCCTGAAGCGATGAGAATATCTCGGTGATCCGCGCGCGTTCAAAGGACGGGTGGTATTTCATGCGATGAGCAGCGGATCCGGGATCCGGGCTTCTCGAAAACCTTTGGCGCGAAGCATGCACGCATCGCACGTCCCGCACGGATGATTTCCACCCTCATAACAGGTCCAGGTGAGTTCGAACGGAACATCAAGCTCTTTCCCGAGGAGGACAATTTCTTTCTTTGTCATGAGCAGAAGCGGCGCCATGATCAGGATCGGATCATTGCCGGCACCAGCCTTTGTCCCCTGACGCATCGCCTCCGTAAATGCCGCAATAAAATCAGGCCGGCAATCCGGATAGCCGCTGAAGTCCAGTGCATTCGCGCCAAAAAAAATGGCCTGTGCCCCTTCGGCTTCCGCGCAGGAAAACGCCATTGAAAGAAAAATGCTATTCCGTGCAGGGACATAGGTAGAAGGAATCGTCGCGGACATCCGTTCAGGAGTTCGTCCATGAGGGATTTTACCGTTGTGTTCAAGCAGTGAGCTTCCCTTCCAGGGAAGTTTAAAGCGGATCACATGTTGGGAGGCGTTGATACCGTGCGCCAGACGGTGCGCAGCTTCGATCTCTTTTTTGTGCTGCTGGCCGTAATCGAAGGAAAGCGTAACAGGCTCATAACCCTCACGACGGGCGAAATAGAGGCAAACCGCGGAATCCATCCCTCCGGAAAGAAGACAAACGGCTTTTTTCATGGAACCTTGACAAGCTCAACGGACTTCAGTCTTTCGCCGAGAAATGATTCGCCGATGCGCGCGAAATTCCGCACATGGTCCGTTACAAAGATCTTGAGCGGCGCGCGGCGCACCCACGGATAAAGAAGACCCTTTTTTTGAAGAAGTGCTTTCAGGCGAAGCGCTGTGGGCACGGCGGAATCCACAAGCCGGACCCCCGGCCCCATCACTTTGGCAATCACTTTTTCCAGCAGGGGATAATGCGTGCATCCAAGGATCAAGGTGTCGACTTCTTTTTTCTTGATAGGCATGAGATATTTTCGCGCGGCCTCAAGGGCAACGGCATCGTCCAGCCATCCTTCTTCCGCAAGCGGCACAAAAAGCGGGCACGGCTTCAAGAAATATTCGGCTTCCGGGGACTCGGATTCGAGACTTCTGGCATAGCTTCCGCTCTCGATCGTAGCGTGGGTCGCGATCACCCCGACACGGAGATTACGCGTGGAAGCCAAAGCCTCCTTTACTGCGGGGCTGATCACATCCAGGACCGGGATCGGCAACATTTTGGAAAGAAGTTTGAAAGCAACACTTGAAGCGGAATTGCATGCGATGACAAGAGCCTTGATCTTCTTACTCATGAGAAAGCGGGCACATTCCGTCGAAAGACGCCGGATTTCATCGGTCGACTTGGTCCCGTAGGGAAGATGGGCCAGATCGCCAAGATAGAGGATCTCTTCCGAAGGCAGGCGACGCCGCAGTTCGCGAACAACCGTCAATCCCCCGAGACCTGAATCAAAGACACCGATAGGACGACGGCGCGCGGCGCCACTCGCTCGGGGCCGCCTCATGCTCAAACCTTGATCTCAAGGAACTTCTTGATCCGCTCCAGAGCCCGGGCGATCTTCGCATCATCAACCACAAGCGCGAAACGAACATAACCTTCGCCGTATTCGCCAAAACCTGTGCCCGGCGCAACTGCGATGCCGGTCTGACGCATAAAAAGTTCGGTAAATTCCATGGAACTCAGGGCACGATAGGCTTCCGGAAGCTTGGTCCAGACATAAAAAGTAGCCTTCGGCTTCGGCGTGTCCCATCCGAGCTTATTGAGTCCGTCCACCAAAAGATCCACGCGCTTCTTATAGATGTTGCGGATCTTCGTGACATAGGCCTGAGGTCCCGAAAGGGCCGCTGTGGCTGCAACCTGGACCGCGCGGAAAATGCCGAAATCCACATAGCTCTTGGTCTTGTTGAGGCAGGCGAGAATCTCTCTGTTCCCCACCGCGAAACCGATGCGCCATCCGGCCATGCTGTAGGACTTGGAAAGCGTGTGAAATTCCACACAAAATTTACGCGCGCCCTTGGCCTCCAGCATGCTCGGCGCCGTTTTTTTGCCGAAAACAAAATCCGAGTATGCCAGATCACTTGCGACAATGATGTTCTTGTCATGCCCCCAATGCACGACCTTTTCATAGAACTCCAGGTCACAGGTTGCCGCTGTGGGATTGTGGGGATAGCTCAGGAACATCAGCTTCGAATGACGTGTTGTCTCGCGCGGGATCGTGTGAAGTTCGGGAAGGTATTTATTTTCTTCCTTGAGCGGAAGATTGTACAGGATCCCGCCCGCCATGATCACGCCGTTGAAATGCACCGGATAGGCCGGCGAAGGCACAAGCGCCAGGTCATTGATATTCATATAGGCAAGCGACAGGTGCGCGATGCCTTCTTTGGAACCAATGAGAGGCAACACTTCCGTATCGGGATCGAGATCAACATTGAAACGGTCCTTGTACCAATTAGAGATGGCCTTGCGAAAGTCACGCTCGATCGTATCATCCCGTTTGGAATAGCGGTGGATGCCCGGTATGCTCATCGCTTTTTTAAGAGCACGCGTGACATGGGCCGGCGGATCAAAATCCGGATTGCCCATACTGAAATCGATGACATCCATCCCCTGGGCTTTCACTTCCTTCTTCCAATTGTCTACCGTCGTAAAAAGATACGGCGGAAGCCGCATCATTCGGTGCGCTTCTTCCATAGGCATGACTATTCACGCTCCTTCTGAAAAACCAATCTCATGAATTCATTGACTGTGAATAAAATCTCGCGCGTCTTACTCCCCTTCATCATTTTCATTCAGGCCGCCTTCCTCATCATCGATGATGCAAAGCACTTCGTCGCGCTGAACTGTATCATCTTCATCAATACAGACTTCCGCCAAAACACCCGTCGCCGGGACGGGGACCGTCACGACCGAATCTTCGGTCGCAAGTTCCACAAGATCATCCCCCTCAATAACCGCATCCCCTTCTTCAAAAAACCAGGTCTTCACCGTTGCTTCGTATACGTTCTTTCCAAGACCCTTGGCCAGCACTTCGAACATCGCCCACACTCTCTCTTGTTAAATGCCCGTACAAGTTTCCGAATTTCCGCAGGTCCGCGCCACACCCAGACCCGAGAAAGTCTCCCGGGCATGATAAGAACTCCGGACATACGCACCCGCCAAAACCTTTTCAAATCCCATCGCCATAAGTTTACGAGTCAGGTCCTGGAATTTCTCCGGCGTCACGTATTCCTGCACTTCCAAGCTCTGCGGCGTC
>Ga0265297_10002885_pt1 | contig 33048 bp, 59 predicted proteins | sample Munlanlwell13791_FD_192502 | JGI IMG/M metagenome (GOLD analysis project Ga0265297, IMG submission 192502) | Leachate microbial communities from a municipal landfill in Southern Ontario, Canada - Leachate well 137-91 | ecosystem: Engineered > Solid waste > Landfill > Unclassified | place...
TAACTGTTTGTTTCGCTGGACTTGGACCAACTGATGCCAGCAGTATTCCAGCAGTTGAACCAGGGCTTGCTGATCAACCTCCACCTTGGCGTCTTCCGAGATCTTTCGACATGCAGCTGTGAACAGGTCTCGTTCAATGAATTCTTTCAGGTCCAAGTTGCTACCTCCCGTAGTCCATCCTGACTACCTTTGTCAGTCGCCCCCTAAACCTACTTGGATTCCAGGATCAAACTTGAGGGTGCAACGGGTTCGGGTTTCGGTCGAGGGACCAAGTGAGACAGGTAGCAAGCGTTGGCCGCTTGAAGGATGGCTATCCGATTCTCGGTGGCTGCACTATTTTCATGTTTGATCCTTTCAATTTTATCGATGCCTTTCATGTAGAAGGCATCGCACACGGGGAGGGGCTGTGGTGGTTGCGTAGGGTCATATCTGGAGGTAAGAACGGATCCTATCTCTAGGGATGGGATAGGATCTGGGGGGGTGGTTTCGACGTAGGGGGTGGAGGAGATAAAAACCATCACCCCCAATGTGATAATTCCGGCTCCGATTAGGACTACGATACCGATTTTCATTCAAGTTACCCCCATCAACAGGGTTCTACCCGAGTCTCGGCGGTTGTAAGTCTATCTCTTTCTTCTGGGTAGGGCGAACGGGGAGATACAAGCATGATTCTGAAGCTTGGTTCCCAAGGCGATGCAGTTTTTCATCTTCAGAACGGTTTGACCCTTCTTGGATTCCCGTGTGGCCCGAAGGGACTGGATGGGGATTTTGGGAAGAAGACTGAGGATGCCGTTGAGGCTTTCCAGAGGGCGCATGATCTCTATGCTGATGGTGTAGCGGGTCCGATTACTCTCCAGGAGTACAACACCGCCGTAGCATCGGTCCCTAATGGTGCCCAATGGGTTGTGGCCCTCGATCCTCCAGGGGAAGATCCGAAGGTCAAGAACCAAGATCGGGAATGGATCACTGTGGCAACGGACAAGATTCCGGGCAGTGGTGGCTACAAGATGATGACCATCCGGGATGACGTGGCGACGATTTTCGAGAAGCTCTACGCCGACGTCCATACACTTGGGGGGGTGATCACATCTGCTGGTGGGAAACGCCCTCTGAATGCCAAGTTGAACTCAGGACGTTCGGCCACTTCGATGCACTATGTGGGGCGTGCATTTGATATGGCTACGGACACAGGTCTTCGTAATCCAATTAAGGATCGGTACATCTTGGAGTTGGCCCAGGATGGAAGACACTGGATTGTATGGTGTCGGTCCTCCCTGTCCCCGGAAAACTTGGAAACTTTGGCCAAGAATCTGGGAACTGAAGGTGGATCTCGAATACTGAAGGCTTGTGTTGCCACGAAGGCTAAACCGATCTTCGCTTCAGTCACGGCAACCGTGTTCAATATGACGAAACTGTGGAACAAGTACGGCTTCGAAGGGATCTCAGCACAGAAGAGTTTCCTTAGTGGGAAGGGTGGATCTGCAGAGTGGTGGCACGCCAGCTACTTGGTTGGACTCATCAAAGGAAAAACTACGTTTGGTCAAGAGTTGCTGCGTCTTTACACATTACAACAGGTTAGGGATTCTTTTCCAGGGTGGGAACGGGCTAAAGATTGTGTATTCGGGGTGACATGGTTCTAACGTGACCCGGTTCATCAGGTAGTTTCTTCCCAAGTGATTTTCCGATCCCTTGAAGATATCCTGCTGAGATTCCAGAAACATTTCCCAAAACCGTTCCGAATCCATCCGAGGTGTCGCAAACGTCGGACCGTCCTGCGTTTCCATCGGGCGCAGCTTCTCAGAAAATGGGCGGAGCTATCGTTGCATTGCCGGTCACTACGGACCCGCTGATGAGTCTTTCGCCAGTTGATTTTGTTGGATCCCCCTGCGGCAATTCGGATTGTAACCCACAGAACGGATCCCTCTTCCAGACCAGATTCGGCCATGGTCATCCAGGGTGCCAACCATTCCCCCTTGTCATTCCGTATATCGAAATCGCTAGGGGGACGGCCAGTAATCCCCCCTGCCTCCAACGCCCGTAGACGTAGACCCACAAGGATGGAATCGGGATCCATGTCCAGAACGTAAGGGAACCCGTTGACAATGCATTGAACGTTCATCGATTCACCCAATCGAGGGCGTCTTTGATGAATGCTTCGGGGAAAGGCCGGACCCCGTGCCCGATGATGTAGTGTTCCCACCTCTCGGGGAACTTCCACTTGAAATCAGGGGTTACCTGACAATGAGACCCAAGCATTTCACCGCAGAAACAACAGGCGGATGAACCCCTCCATTCGATCCCGTAGTCGGCAGCTTCCATGTAGGCGAGGATGGCTTCTCGCTCATCCGGGGTCATTTTCAGGATGTGGGAAGGGGCTTCCGTTTTGCGTTCCGCCCTTTCCGTAGTCCAGTAGCCCATGCCGGGAAGGTCGTTCACTTTTCTTGAATGGATCGTCAAAGCGTCCAAGGCCCGTGTGACGACCTTGTGCAAACGTTCGCCTTCCGGGCATTCTCCGAAAGGCCGCGACCTGTCCACACCCGAACTGGAATATCCGCTGACGCTGCCATCTGGACGGAAGGTCCATCCATTGCTGCACTGAGGGCAAGCAAACCGATGGGCATCGTGTTCCTTCATGGCCTTGTTCCAAGGGTCCCTGACGGATGTTTGGATCATCGCCTTCACTCCTCTAGAATCTTGATGAACTTGGCTGCATTCTCACGTTGCCAGCCTTTTGCTTCCTCTGGAAGATCCTCGTACTTGGTCCCCATTCGTTTTACCCAGTGATCGACGAATTCCTTGGGGATATAAACGGATCCATCGGGATTTTTGATGCATTGACGAAAGATGAAACCCATCCATTCGGACCAGATTTCATGAAACTCTGCTGCTATGAGTTCCTTATCCTTGTCTTCACTCATCAGGAGCATTTCACACCAGCTCCTTGAGTTCTGCCAGCCCCTGTGAAATGGCGATGGTTCCCGATTTGCCTACTTTGGCATCGTCTGGTCCAAGGAACCCTTCATCCGTTTTCTTGAGGGCTGATTTCGGGATCCAAGCTTTGGTTTCACCGTCGGATACTCGGATCGCGAACTCCGTTTCCCCAACGATTTCTACATCGATCTCGGCTGTATCCCTGATGACCATTCTTTGGACTCCATCGGTTACACGTAGGGGTTTGGTGTACTCGGGGACCTCCCGGTTGAAAATCCTTGCCATCGTGGTCATCCCAGACCCGTAGGGTCCGGTCATCGTGGACGTCTGGAGGAGGTCTTTCGGAATCGTATTCAGAACTGCTCTCTTCCGTCTTTCCTCCCTCAACCCCTGTCTCGAGTCAAAATATACCCGAGTCTCCCCGTCTTGACCCTCGGCATCGAAATCCCACGGATGTTCGGCCCGAAGGGTCTTGGTAACGGGATTCTCAAAAGCGTACCATTTACCAGCCATTTACATCCCCTGTGATTCCATCCATTCTTCAGCCGAGGTCACCCATTCAGCCCCTTCCCATCCAACCAGGGCTTCCACGGCAACCACATCCACGAAAGGCATCCTGTCGGCCGTGGCGTACACCCGCCACTTGAGGTTGTACGACCCCCGGGCCGTGCTCATCGTCTGCGAGAAGGTGTTGGCGTAGACGTACTCCTTGGGAGGTTTCCAGTCCATAGCCTCTTTGGACATGAAAACGGTCTCGAGCTGACCATGCCGAGTCCCCCCGAAGAACACCCTGAAACTCGGCGGAATAGGGTTTCCTTCAGGGTGAATTTGGAAGGACATGGGTTCAGCCTTCATGCTTCGACCTCCGTCCCCAGGATCCGGGCCAAGGTCCCCGAATCTGGATTATCTGGGGAATCGTACCCCCTAAAATCCAGAGGTGACCCAGCTAATCTGAGGGCCAGTAGAGAACATGCGTGCTCAAGAGTTTCCCCACTCATGCTGACGACCATGATTCCGATGCGAGTCGTAGCCGTCCAGCGCTTGATTAAGGGCAGGTAGACCAGTTGAAAACTACCCTCGAAGGGGGTGATTTTATTGATGATCCATTCCTGAACGACCTTGGCCCATCCGGGTTCTGTGCTGTATCCCCAAATCATACCCTTCGGGTTGCAAGAACCTTCAGGATGTTGACAGGTCTTCATTAACTCAGTGGGCATCGGTCCCGGAACCCATCCATCACAGGGATGGAGTTTAAGAACATGCTCGGCCACGAGACAATCAAGTTCTTTTCCCGGTTTCATTCGAAATCGCCCCCATTTTGATGCCACAACATTTCACATGATCCCAAAGACAAAGGGTGTCCTGAGGATATTCATCTTGCATTTCCGCGTATTCACACCGGGCCTGCTGAACCCCGATGAGTTTCCAGTAGGGACAACGGCGAATCTTGAAAGGTCCATAGATCCCAAGGGTCGAATAGCAGTAGGGACCGGTGGGAATTGGGATTTCCCGGAACCATCGCCCGATACCCATTACCCCGCCCCATTGATGATTTTCAAGTATCGGTCCGCTTCCTTCCGGTCAGAATCCTTTTCCTGTTCGGACAACTTGGCGTAAGGAGTATCAAGCTGGCGTTTCCAACGATCTACCATGGACTTGGGAATCGTTACCGACTTGTCAGTGTTTTGAATACACTTGGTGAACAGGTATTCCATCCAACCTGACCACGCATCATGGGCTTCTGCGGCCAAGATTTCCCGGGTTTCCGGGCTCCGAATGTGCGCTTTGAGATCCCGAAGCAGTTTGGCCGGGTCTGGATCACAATTCGGGCAATGCGTAGGCAGCACCTCCCCCAGGAAACGTCCACATCGAGTACAAGTGTATCCTGGCATTACTCTAGTCCCCCCATAATCCGTCGGCAGGCCTCGCCCAAGAGTTCTTTACGGGATTCGATACCGATGTAGTGAAGACCCGCCCGAAGGACTGTCACAGCGTTTGTCCCATCCCCTGCATGGAAATCCAGGACCATGCAAGGAACAGGACCATCTGAGTCCGGGCAACTGCAATTCCTCATGACCTCATTCTCCAGGGTCAAAACGTTGAACCCTTCCTGCCACGGCCTGAAACACTGGGGGCAACAGCCATGACGGAAAAGGTCCATTTCACCTGGCCCCCCACAGTCTGGATTCCAAACCCTCATGAGACCAATCTTGAGATCCTCGACGGCTATCCCAAGGATGATGTGAACCGACCGATCCGGCAATCCCTTGAGAACGTCATCGGGGTTGTCCCCATAGAACAGGTGGGCAACCAGGCTTCCCTGGAAAGGGACCACAACGGGCGTTACTACATCAAGGTCTTCATTCACCTGCTATCATCCCCCCTAAAGATATCGGCAATCTCAAGATGTTCCCCTGTCATTGCTTGATCAAGGGCTGCCGTGATCCCATTCAGGTAAGCCAAAACCCAAACAAGGAACTGCTCGAAACTCGTCGGATTCTTCACCGAAGTCGTTTTCGTGAAAATGGGCCTCTTCTTGGGATCCGGTTGGAACTTGAACGTGACCCGTGCCGATCCCGTAGAGTCTACCACGGCCACCTTCTCTTCACAGAAGGATACCTCGATCAAAAACTGCCATACCCAGAAACGTACCTGTTGCCCACCAACTTGACGACCAACTTCCAATTTGACCCCTGGGAAATTAGAACGAATCTTGGACTTGATGTAATCGAAAGTCAGATCGGCTTCCGGGATGGTTGGTTGAGCCATGGGACCTCCCTGCCAATATTACCCGAAGGGGGTTCAAAGAGGGGCTAGAAAATCCGATTACGCGGCAGGACTGGGTTGCCCATCATGATATCGCCCGTCCCGGATCAGACGCCTCCATGGCTTCCAGTTTCTTCATACGTTCACGGGTGACCGGGATGCACACTTCCCCCGGACGGATGCCCACGCAGCCCTTCGGGAGCTTGCGCTGGTCCTTGACCGTGGTGATGAACGGGCAGTCCCCGCAGCACCGCTTCACCCCGTCATCGTCGTAGGGCTTAGGTTCGTACTTCATGTTGTCACTCGCCGTTGTCGGCATAGAGACTACCCGCAGATGCCTTCGGCTAAACCTAGAAGGGTGAAGAAACGGATGTCCCCGCTCGGAGTGTTTGCCCACCGAGCGGGGAACCATCATGGGGATGATCAGCAGGGGTTCGTGAGGTCCACGGTCACGAGGCCCGCCGCGATGGCGCACGGGTACGCGGTGCCGGGGGTGAACGGGGTCACCGCGTTCGTGATGGCGATGCGGCCCTGGGTCAGCCACAGGTCGTAGGTCTTCTCGTCCGGATCGCCGGTCGCCGCCAGGGTCACGGTCACCTTGTCGGTGTCGATCTTCACGAACACTGGATCACCGCCACGCATCGGAGAGCCGCCCAGATGGACCGCCGCCTCGAAAGCGTTGCGGGGGATGCACAGGCGCCCGTCCGGCCACACCTTCGCCACGACCGCCTGGGCCGCGATCCTGGCCCCCATGATCGCCACGGCAGTCTTCGTCTTGCCCGTCTTGTCGGCCGCCGCCTGGGCCGTCTGGCCGACCGCAGGGGCCGGGGCGTTGGCCATCGTCTCGCCCTTCGCGGGGTTCGGGATGAACACCTCGAAATCATAGTCGAGGCACGCCTGCACGTTGGGGCCGTACACGAAGACCTCGATGCCCGCCTTGGTGCGGTCGGGGTAAAGCCCTTCGGTGGTGCGGGGAACCATGACCGGGAAGGTCGGGCCGTTGCCCAGGCCATCGTCCGCGTACTCGGGCAGAGCGCGGCTGTAGTAGAGGTCCTTGACGAGTTCCCCCACGCCGGGGGAACTGAAGATCATGGCGTCGGCCCGGTTGTGTCGCATCGAGGCGGAGAAGACGCCGCTCGAGTAGCACTCGCCGTTGCTCGTCCAGTGGGCGATGAGGTCGGTGACGGCCTTCCGCCACTTCGCGTGCGTGTCCAGGGAGGAATCGTCGGCCGCCACGTCGATCACGGTCTTGGTCTGCGGGTCCAGCACCTGACTCTTTGCGTCCATGTAGGATCTCCTCATATGGGAGGCCAATGAAGGGTCACCGGTCCACATCGGCCGGATCCCCTACATCTCACCTACCCGAAACATGAGGGGGCTAAACCCATCTTCGTTAGAAAACCTATTGACTAGGACTGGTGGGAGGTGCCTTCATGAAAGTTACGAACATCTCAGCCAGCACCATTTTCCTGAATGACCTTTGGGCCATTCGGGAAGCACAGAATCAGGGTCGAAGGGGGGAGGCACAGTACCTTCCGGCAGGGGGTTCTGTTTACCTCCCCGATACATCAGAGGTCCTGCGTTCAGCTGCCGTGGGGACTTTGGCCAAGTTTCGGGACGCAGGTGTTCTTATTTTAGAAGACACTGTCACTCTTCAGGCCAATGGGAATCCGGGGGATACTGTTGTTCTGACCCATGGTTTCCGGTATGCTGCTGCCGTATCCGTCCTGAAACAAGTGATCGTGGGTCCAGTCACGACATGGGTTGATGCCACGGGCACCTACGATGCAGTGCAGGATGCGGCGTTCACGACTGTGACGATCACGAACACAACTGCGTTTGTCCTGACGTTTCTGATTCGACTGCTATAGGAGGGTACGTCCATGGGCATCGACACCGAAGGCTTCGGATCCATCATCCAAGACATCGAAGAGGGCGGAGGTGGGGGCGGCCCCATCCTGGCAATGTTCATCTGGGACGCCAGTCTAGCGGACCTGCCTGCTGCGGATCCTGATCTGGCGGGCTTTAGCGCCCTCGTTTTGAAGGCTGGAAATGGGCGGGTGGCGGGTCGTCTCTACCTGAACACGGGCACCGAATGGGTGGCGGGAGCTGACATCCCAATTCCCATCAGCCAAGTGTCCAACATGGATTTCAATGATGTCAGTAACTACGAGAACCCGTTTGACGAACCCAACATCATCGGAGCAGGTCTCTGGATGATCTACAGTCCTGTTTCGGGGCTGTACGGCGGTGGTGCCATCGCAGGGGGTTCCGGTTCAGAGGGGCCTCCCGGCCCCGAAGGCCCGGTTGGCCCCGAAGGCCCGGTTGGCCCCGAAGGCCCGGCTGGACCGCAAGGACCGGTTGGCCCCGAAGGTCCTGCCGGTCCCGAAGGTCCTGCTGGGGTGGACGGGACTGCCGTTCTGAACGGAGCCGGGGATCCTGGCCCTGGGGACGGGGACGATGGGGATTTCTGGGTCAACACCGTGACCCGGGCATTCTTCGGGCCGAAGGCTGGTGGAGCATGGCCAGCGTCCTTCGGGCAGATCCCTCTTCCCGCCGAACTGAATGCCCTCCAGGGAAGTAGTGCTGCCGCAATCCTTTACGTGACCGGAGGGGATTTCACGGACGGGAACACGGTCGTCATCGGTTCGGACACTTACGAGGCCATCGAGGCGGGGTACTTCGGGAGCGAGATCGGAATGTTCCTTCCGGACACCCTGGATGAATTTCGAGTCGTGGTCCTGGCCAATAGCCCCGTGGAACCCGTTGCACTCACGACCTTCACCCTCTGTGGCGTGACCTGCGAATGGGATGGGGTCGGAGGCAACGTCAACGTCGCCATCGTGCCCGGGAACATCTCTGCATCCCTCTACAACATGCAGGTGGCCATCCTCGGGGAACCTGGGGCCACCATGCCCCTGAACCTGGACAAAGTGACAGTCTGTGGCGTTCCGGTCGAGTTTTACACCCAGGGGAATATCCCGTTCAGCCGTGACCTCGGGGGGGTCGATCTGGAGTTGAACAATCTTGAGGACGCAATCAACACGTTGGGGACGACCTCGGTTGTTGCCCGGGCCACCGGCATGGGCTACTTGGTTATCGCCAACGCGAATTTCCCTGGCGGGGCTCCCACTGTGGGGGTGGGTACGAATACCCCTCTGGCTGTAACGGTCACAGGAGGTGCAACGGCGACCTGGGACGCGGCAAACCTCAACGAGACTGGAAACGAGCCCGCTAAATACGAGAGTCAGGGGATGGTCACGGTAGGGGCGGCCAAGGCGGCGGCCATGGCCGCCGGGGGCATGACTCTGGTCGGGGTTGCTTCTTTCATCCCAGGGGCGAAGTCGGTCTTGACCGTGCAAGTGTTCGATTCATCAGGTGTCCTGAAAACGATTGATGGCACCTGGGAGTTCCATGATAACTATTTTTCCTACACGGGTGGGGTCACGAACCCGGTAGAGAACGACATCATCTACTGGCGAGTCACTCAGTAGGAAAACTTCGAATGCTGAAAGAAGCCCTTCTACAGTTGGCACATGATGTCCCGGAGACGAGGAAGCATCTCATCCCACTTCTCCGACAGGCCAGTGGCGAACGTCGGCGGGTCCGTCGCTACTACCATGCATCCCCCAAACGTTTCCGGAACGGGGATGTACTAGAAGGGAACCACCCCGGAGGCTACGGTTACTGTCACGACAAAGTTTGCCTCACGGATTCCCCTTCCCCGCACTATACCATCTCGGACAAAGCCATCAGAGAGAACTGGTTCGTGTACGAAGTTGAACCCCTGGAAAAAGTCGGGTACGCGGGTGGCAACGATGAATTCCAGACGGGGTCAGCCAAGGTCTTGAAGATGATCGGGCGTGCCAAACCCATCTTCGAACATGCCCGGGGGATCCCTTCTAAAGTGAATCCAAGACCTTCGGACATGTCAGAATCCAAATGGAAGGAACTCAGCGCAATTCGGGACCAACGAGAATGGCTAGAGTGGAAAACGAAGGCGAAAGAACCCAAACCCCCGAACCCCGCTCTTGAACGCTACAAGAGAGTTCACTGGGATGAGCCGCCGGAATCATGGCCAGGGAACAAACCGAAGAAACTTCGAAACCTGTCCCCTTGGGATCCCAACTATCGGCCCTATCGGCCGGTCTGACCCCGATCCCCATGGATGTCGGGTTGAGTCGGGTTATCGAACTCTTCAGGGAGGGATGCGACCTTCGCTAGCTCTTCCGGGGGGATTTCCGACCGATGGCAGGAGAGGTAGTGGATCGCAAGACTGTTGGTCGTGAACCTCGCATCATCGAGTACATAGTCTGTGTTATCCGAGTTGGCCCCGCATGCGGAATGATGCCACCCCCGGTAGCGGCACCCATTGGATTGACCCTTGTAGAAAGCCGCCGCCAACTTGCGGGTCAGGTTATCTACGATAGGGGTCTCGCACGATCCCTTGGGTTCGATGTAAAGCAAGTGTCCAGGTCCATTCAAAATCATGTTGATCACCCCCCGATGAGTTCCTTCACGGTCCGGAGTACCAGATTCGGATCTACAGTACCGTCAGAGGGTACATTGAACAGGCCTTCGATTGGACTCATGGGGATGAAAAGCACTTTCACCCCGAGGGAAGCCAACGGCTTCTCTATCTTATTGAACTTGGCCATCGGGCTATTGATCGTCTGTCCGATGATCCAGCAACATGGCAGTTCCGAAATGGCATCGAAAGGAACTGTCCTGTCCATGTTGTTATCCCGCCACGTCACGGTTGCTTTCTCGGGATCCAAGGCCGTGACGATCACGGATGCCGAGTGCCCCGAGTTGGATTGAATCCCGCACGGGAGCGTAACTGGCCTGCCCTTGTGAACCAACACCGCGTCTCCAACCTTTATCATGAACACCTCCTGTACGGGAAACCCTAAACCTACTTTTCCACGGGGGCCTCAGTTGGAGAACTTAAAACCCAGTGGGAACACGTCCCGTTGCATGTCCAGGGGCTCACCGGCCTCGAGAAGGGCCAAGGTGTCCCTGGCTTCCTGACGGGAAGCGAAGAAGGCACTCCACGAGGAATCGTCATTCCCGGCGATGTAGATCCGGAACGGCTTGTCATTGACATCCTTCCACCCGAACTCCCGAACGTCATCGATGACAACCACAGCGTAATCGCCGGGGAAAGGTCCGCACAGGTAGCCCTCCGCCGATTCCGAGGTGAACTTGAGCATCCCGGCAGTGATCAGGCCGGACTTGCGTTCCCGTTGACCTTTCTTCGGACCGCGAAGATAGGTCACGTACTCGAACCGCTCGAGGTAATCCCCGAAATCCTTTTTGGCTTCCGGGTACGCTTTCAAGTAATCCTGAATGGTCAACATCATGACCCCCCTTACGAGGGAACTACCCACAAAGCGGTCTATCTAAACCCTTCACAGCTCTTTGGGCAACGCAGGCAGAATCTCTTCGGCCTTCCCCCGGATGTGGTGGATCTCCTTCGGGCATGTAAGGGACCTCGATGACTCGAAGAGGATCAAATGCGACTTCGAAGATCGTACCGCATTTGGCACACCCAAAAGGTGCATGCCGATTTACATCTTCAAGGATGTCTACGGGGGCATCCTTCAGATCATACTCATGTAGAAAGCAGGGTCCAGACTTTGACTGGGCATCATAGGTTTGCCCACATTTGGGACACGGGACCATAACGGTGTCGTAGCAGCCCATTGTAGGAATCCCTTAATCAGGGGGCATGGATTTTACCCAGGAGGGTTGGGGAATGGGCCTAGCGGGTTTCGATCTCGAGCAGGTAGCGGAACGTCTGGGCATCCTGGTCGAAGGTCACCATCTCATCGTGGGTAAAACCCCCGCTGTTCTTCGTGGCACAAGCGTAAATGAAATCCTTGCGGGGCCAATCATCGGGCCTGGCCTTGTCCCAGCATGCAGACGTGCGGACATCGGCAATGCCCAAGGCCACATCCTGAAGGTACATGAATGCACTCCTGGACGTGTTGCCTGATCCGTAATATGCCCCCTGTGCGGAGGTGTAGTTCATGCTCTTGAGCGCCCCGTTCGTGCCATCCGTGGGGAAACCGCAGATGGTCTTGATTCCGGTGGTGCAGGGAGCATGATAGATGCCCTTGCCGAACGCCTTGCCGCTGATGTGAACGCCACGCGGCAGGTTTTCCGGCATCAGGAGCCCGACCTTGCTGATGCCCAGGAGGTTCTCGGTCCGCGTTCCGTGCCACGCCATGATGTTGCCGACCGCTCCCGGCTTGGCCGCCATGCGGTTCGAGTATGCCTGGAACCGGGCGTCGGCACCCTTGCGGATGAACTTGAACACGCGGACCACCTGGAGGGTGGACTGCCCGTTCCGCCACCAGTTGGCATTGTTGCGGGACTGGCCATTGTTGAAGATGTCCACGACCTTGCGGTATTCCGCCGAGCCAGGTTCGCAGATGTCGATGTCGCAGCCGAGGCCGTCGTACCACACCTCTTCCTTGCCGCCCGACGTGGTGACATGAGAAGCGGCCTGGAAGACGTCCTTGGTCAGGTGGGCGTCGCGAAGCAGCTGGAGGAACTTGCGCTGTTCGTCCAGGCGCTCGAAACTGGAAATCACGATCTGGTGGAGGTTCTCGCGACCGCGCTGGTCCCGCCCGATCTGGCGGGGGACGTTCGACATGAAGCGGTCGGTGAAATCGATGATCTTGGAATCCGGAACCCCGCGAATCAGGGGAATCGTCTGCGAACGGTTGGTCGAGCACTCCCGACCGAGGGCCTTGGTGATGAAGGTTTCGATCTCGTCCAGGATGGAACCGCCGAGGTCAAGCTGGCGGTCGGACAGGTTGCCGATGGGGTTTTCCGCCGTGGCACCGGCCTGGGCGGAAAGACCCGCACGGACGACACGGGAAGTTTCGCCGTAGATGATGCCCAGGAGGCGACCGACTTCCGGGTGGAAGATCCGCGATGCAGCCGTCGTCTTGGCCACCGCCTTCGGGGCGGGATCGGGCGCGACCAGCACGCCCTTGGCTGCGGCCTTGGCCATCTCCTCCTGGTCGGAACGGGTGTCCAGGCGGGTGTAGCCCTTGGCCACCTTCTCCTTGACCTTCTTGGCCAGCTGGTCACGGGCCGAACAGATGGGGATGCCGCGCTGGCTGCCCTTGTCGGAACCAGGTTCGCCGGTCGGACCCCACTTACACTCGAAGTTGCCCATGCCGCCGCCGATGTCCTCGACCCAGCCCTTCCAGAACTTGTTGGATCCCAGGGAGGTACACCCCGTTTTCGCACCGGTCAGGTCCGTGAAATTGAGCGTTACGGAATCCACGATTGTTCCGGCCATTTTCTCATCTCCTTTCAACGGGGGCATCCATTTTTCAATCCCCCCACATGGGAACTACCCGTAAATCGGTCGGGCTAAACCCGTTCTACTTCTTTGTTCTCTTGGCGCGGTAGATGAGGACTTCGGCCCCGGAGGTGCCATCGCAAAGCACCTTGTCAAAAGGAACGTTGCCCCCGTCGTTTTCGATGATGACCCGGAGCCTGTGAGAGCAGAGGGAAGTCTTGAGTTCCGGATTCAAGTTGTGACCGGGGAAATGATTCCACATATCGATGTACTTGTGAGCGTCCGCGATGGACCCTTCCAAGGTGGAACCCGTACCCCAGATCACCTTGCCGTCGTAGGTCGCGAAAAACAGAGGATCGTTCGGGTCCTCCTCCCATGTCCAGTCAGCGAACCGGAGGACTTCGATGTGGAAATGACCCGGGGCCTGCCCACTGAACTTCACCCGGACCTTGGTGCCTTCACGACTCAGGGACAGACCCCGGCGGACTTCACCCGTCTTGACGTTGGTGATCTGAACCGGGATGAAAGGTTTCAAGTCCCGGGACTTTTCGATGATGCGCCAGTTCATTTCAAACCTCCTTCACGAGTAGACAACCTGTAAATCGGTTAGGCTAAACCCCCGGTTTGTCTTCCAAGACATGGAGGTAGAGGGAGGGACCCTCTTCTCCGTTGGTTCTGACTCGGGGGGTGACGATCAAAGCGGTCCCGTCCATCATGAACACCTGGAAGGAAACCGTCACGAGTCTCGGACGGATTCCGGTCATCATCACCTCGGTGACCTCACGGGTTCCGATCACCGGGCGGCTTTGATCGTTCGTTCCCGTCTGGCCCTCTTCAGAGCTCATCAACTTGGTCAGGAGTTCCATCCGGGCAAACAGATCTTCGGGCGTTGGATCCCGATCCTTCAAATCGGCCCACGCGATGTCGAATAGCATATCCCCCTTCGGGTGGTTCAACATCCCAAGTTCGTCGAGGGCGTCCTCTTTCATCTTGAGGCGTGCCAAACGTTGGTCTTCGATGGAAATAGAAATCTTCATGATCACATCCCCATCAAGTCAGCCAAGTCTTTCATCATCCGATAGACGGTCCCGAGGGTTCTTTCGTCTTCCGCTTCTGTGTCCGAAATGGCGAGTCGGACACTGGCGTCCGTTCACTTCCATGCGAGGGCGAAGATCCGTTCCCCCACGGGATTGTCTTCGTCGAGGCCGAGTTCCCGGATCGCGTCCGACTTGAACGGATCTAGCAGATCTTTGTCCAGGATGCGGACCCCGGACACCACCTTGTCGAGCCTGATGTACTTGGCGAAATCCATCTTTTGAACCCCCATGTTGTTCAGTCGACCACTCCGAAGTTTTCAAGGGCTTCCGTTTCGGAAGCGAAAACCCAGGACTCGTGCATCCCCAGGTCGGACTTGACATCATGTTCCTTGAACTTGTAGTAGACCCGGTAGGGATTATCATCGTCCGGCTGCGATGCCGTGATGGTGACTCTGTCCACGGTCACAACCATGATCGCCTTGGCCATGCCCCAATTGACAGGGACGATCACGGCTACTTCGGTCCCCGGGGTGAAGATGCTGACGTCAGATCTCATCGGTGATCCTCCTTACTTCGCCTCCAGTGCCTTCACGAAATCGGCCAGCTCGCCCAGGCAGTTGAACACTTCGGAGTACCCGTAAGCATGCCCGTCGGCCCAAGCCTTTTCATAGATCAGATCCCGCTTCGAGTGATCCGACAGCCCGACTTCGGTCAGGGCATCGGTCTTGAACCGATCACTGATCCGACGGCTTTCGGCCATGTAGGCATCCCGCAGGGCCTTGAAATCGGGATCCGACCGGACGGGATACGGAGACGGGTTCTTGTAGAGATCGAAATCCATGATTAAATCCTTTTCAACTTCACGGAAAGACAACCCGAAAAGACTTTGACGTAAACCCATCTTTTTTGGGTTTAGATTTCTCCAAATCTGGGTAGGATAGCCGGGACTGCTGTGGGGGCAATCCCGTGTTTTTTTTCCGGAAGAAGGAGTTGCACATGATCTGCGATGCTTGCGGAAGAATCTTCCCGGAAAAGATGATGATCAAGGAAGAGAGATGGCCTTACAACGGCGGGGTCCGTCCCGCAAATGTTCCGTCTCATGTACGTGGGATCCTCCTTCCCATCTGTGCCGACCGGGAAGATTGTGCGAACCACATCCAGATGAAACGCCTCGCTGCGTTCGTCCGGGCATGTCAGGGCACGGGCAGCCTGTCGGCAGGATCCAAGGGGCACTACCTCTTTCCGGACTAATCGGGTTTAGCCGAAGGCACTCACGGGTTGTCCTCACGAGCGTGGTAAGGAGGTTCGTGATGCCCAACGTTCTTCTCCGACTCGAGTCTGGCCACCACTGCAAGTTGGCAGTCCTCGATACGCCAGCTTTCCCCGCCCGCTACTACGCGGGGATGGTCCGGTTCTTTTCCAGTACCGGCCAGTGGATGACCAGCAACAACGATACGTGCAACTTCCATCGGGAACGTGCGAAGGCCGAGGCCGCCCTGGACGCCATGATGGTTCGTGAGAAGGCTCGGATCCAGGAAGACCTGGACCGCTACGGTCCCAGGGTTTAGCGATTGAGGTGTTGTGAAGGTTTTGTTGGCACTACTAGTCATGACCTTTGTGGTGATCGTCACACGCAACCTCCTTGCGCCTTGTGAATCTGACTTGATGAAATCCTATTGTGATTCACAAGGCGCAGAGATGCTGGATGATGGTCATCTGGAGTGCACTCTGAAAAACGGATCCGTTTCCATAGCCCCCAGGGGATCTTTTTCCAGGTGGAGGACTGAGTGCCAAGCATCGGGTGGTAACCTGATGCTCGTCAAATCCTATTGTTACATGCCCTCAGTTAGGGTGCAGTGATGTGGATCTGCAGCGAAGACTACATTTGGACCCGTCGCCTGAACAATGGCGGGGATGTCGTGGTCTGGCCCTCCGATATTGATTCCCCGACTTGTCAGTGGACGATCACGTTGAGGAATGCGGTTGGGATGGCTACGGAAAGTTGGCCGGGTTACAAGATTTCCCGTGGTGCCAAATCCGTTGCGACTCTGATTGCCAAGGACTACGGATTTCTGATCGAGTAGCTGGGTATGGTCCTCCAGGATTTGCAACCTGGGGGATACAAAATGGAATCCTTGCACCAACGCCAAGTCGGCATTTGTAGACTCGGGACTCTCGCCCGGAGCACCAAGTACCTCCTGTTGTCTTGGTTCCCCGTCGAGACAGTAGAAGAACCTCAGGAAGGGGCATTCTTTGCGCCCACGATTCGGACCATCGTATCAGAGGTCGAAGGTGTCAGTGGAACCCAAGATACAGACCGATATACCTTCGCTTTCACGATCTCCCATTGTTTCGACACGACCGTTGTCTTAGAACGAATCCAAGAGGCCCTGAAAGCCAAGAACATCCAAGTCGTGGAACCCCCCGAAAAGACCCTCTTGTTTATGAAAGCCCAAGAGATCGACCTGGACTATTGACAGGGTCTAGTTCCCCTCTTTTCGGGTAAGCTTAGGGAGGGGTTTGAAAATGATGATCGTTGGTTTCACCGGAACCCGGGCTGGGATGACATCGGCCCAGAAGGCAACGGTCGCATCCTACCTCGAAACCTTGGATCCAAAGACCGTTCATCATGGGGATTGCCTGGGGGCCGATGCCGATTTTCACGGGTTGGCCAGGGATGCCGGGTTCTACGTGATCGGGCATCCTTGCGATCTTGCATCCCAACGGGCTTACTGCGATCTCGATGAATGCCGCAAAGTCTTGCGCCCGCTTGTCCGTAACGAGAACATCGTAGACAGTTCTGAGTTCATGATCGCTTGCCCAAAATCGAAAACCGAGGAACAACGATCAGGAACATGGGCAACGATCCGGTATTGCCGCAAGAAGGTCCACCCGTTGGCAATCGTGTGGCCTGATGGATCGGTTTCCCTTGAGAACTGGAATCTGTAAGTGGGTTTAGATTCGCCCGGTTATGGGTTGTTCAGACGTGGATGAATGGAAGGTGAATTCGATGATCGACATCCTGACTGACAATGATATCAAGTCCATCCGGGCAGACCTGATCAACGATGATGTCGGGGACGTGCGCCGGAGCGTCGAACGTTTCATGAAGCCGGTCTACGAGGGGCAACCTTCGCAGTTCGACGTATGGTTTGGGAGCATCCTTGAGGACCTGTCGGAGGAATGTTTCCATCCGTTCCATTTCGATGTTTGTATCAGTCACACAGACATTGTGAGGAAGTTCCAAGAGGAGATGAACAAGATCTCGGCGGAGCACATCGAGGAATATGATAGCTGTCCTTCTGTCTACCCCGGAAAGGATCCACATACGGAACACCCCTGGGGAAACGATATCATCTCCCGGTGCTTGACTTTCATCCGGACGGCGACCCCCTACACAGTGTGGTGTTTCTACCGGGATGTTCGTCAAGCAGCCCTCGAAGCCCTGGAAGAGGACCTCGTGGTTATGACTTTCATCAATCAGGGACACAGCCGTGTCGCGAAAACTTCCATGAGGGCCAAGGAACAGGCCCTAGCTTTACTGAGGGCCAATCTCGATCTTGACCAAGTGAAAATGGGGGTTTAGAAAACGCCGGATTCGGGTAGCTGAGGTGGGAACACGATGAAACTGATATTTTTGGACCTGGATGGCGTCGTAAACAACCGAACCACGATGGATCGGGTTGTCATCGACCCTTCGAGACCCCTGGACATCGTTGACCCCATCAACGTCAAAGCCTTCAACCGGATCTCCGATCAAACGGGGGCATGGATTGTGGTATCCTCCACCTGGAGGTACCGCTACCCGGCCCGGTCCATGATGCAGGTCGTCCTGGGATCCCTGGGGATTCACGGGATGATCGAGGGATGCACCCCCCGGCTACCCGGGGAGAACGTGACTCGAGGGGAAGAGATCCAGGCGTGGTTCGATGCCCATCCCGAATGGAAAAACGCCGAGTTCATCGTCGTCGATGACAGCTCGGACATTTCGCCGTTCGAGGATCGGTTCGTCCATGTCTCGTTCGAGACGGGCCTGACCGAAGAGGACGCCGACCGGGCCATCGCAATGCTGGGAAAGGAAAAACGATGAAGGATGCATTGAAAGCCCTTGGTTCCCTTGTAGGAATCATCATCCTGATGGTTGTGATTTTGTTGGGGATCAAATCCTGTGCAGAACGAGACCTAGATCCTTGGTGTCGGGCAAAGGGCTACGATCATGGCACCTACTCAACTGGGTACAACGGGGGATCTTTCTGCATCAAAGCAAATGGGGAAATGATCCGAGTTGAGGGACCGTAGACGGAGGATTTGACATGGCAGTGAAGCGATATGGTATCGCAGCGGGTTCCATCCCCGAGAAAATCACGGCGGTCCTGAGGACCAAGGTGGGCTACAAGACCCCCGGCGGTGATTTCAAAGCCAAGGCCGCGTTCGTGACAGGCGCGGATTCGAAGTCTTCCATCGAGACCAGCAAGCGCTGGGCGGAAAGCTATGGTCCCGGCAAGACATCCAAGCCCGAAGTCGTGACGCAGGACAACAAGGTCATCCCCCATCTTCGTGCCGTGGACCTCGATGAGCGCGGCGAAGGCGGACGGGCCTGGAAGGTCCTCACCCCCGAGGGTTGGTACGTTGATCTTCGGGAAGACGTGATCCTCGACGTGTTCAAGGCCGGTTGCAAGATGTCGAAACATCCGGACGGGGGCCTCCTTCTCGAGGGTCCGTTCCAGTGGGTCAAGTACGGGACGCAGACCCGCATCGTCCTGGTGAACTCGGACATCTACCGGGAAATCTCCGAATCCAACGACCTGAAGAAGTTGGCCAAGATCCGTTCGACCGATCTCGTGGTCGGGGGCGTGTACGTCAGCTCCAGTCGCAAGGTCGGGGTGTACATCGGGAAGGTGCTGTTCAAGGGGAAGAAATGCTTCGCGTGGGTCAGCCTCTGTTTCTACGGGGACAAGGATCCCCTCAAGGCTTCCCAGGCCGAAATCGTGGCGGAATTCAAGCAGGCCCAGGGCTACGCCTGGTGCTACCAGGTGGCCCAGTCCTTCAACTTCACCTCGAAGATCGGGGACATCGCCGTTCCCCCGAATCCCGAGAAGTGGTTCGATTACAGGGAACAGTACGATTGGGTCGAAGATGTGGCGGCAACGGCCGAAGCCTATCGCAAGAACCGGAGTCTCCCCCATTGGCAGCAGATTGAGGTTCCAGTCAAGATCCAGAAGGTGACTCGCCCTTTGACCTGGCTCTAATGAGGTACACCACATGACCCGCATCACGGCAATGAAGATCAAGAACGCTGATGAGTTGTCGTGGCCGAAGTCAGGGCCATGACGGACGAGCGGCTTTGGGGCTAGAAGAAACGCAACCCATGGAGGGATTGATGAAATACCGTGACCTGAAAGATTTTCTTTCCACACTGACGGACGATCAGCTCGATCAGCCTGTGAATGTCCTGACCGGGACTGAATGCATTCAGGTGTGCGAGATATGGACCCTGGAAGAGGATTACATCAATCCTACAGGTGAAGGCTTGGAACCAGTATCGGCCTACGCGGACGATCCTGATTATGCTGACGAGCTGGTGATCGCCAAAGCGGGGGAAATCTTTCTGATGGGGGGCGGAGCCTAAATGATCCGACCCGCAACACGAAAGAAGGCCCTTGAAGCCGGGGAACAAGACTGGAAGGCCGGTCGGATTTTCTCGAAGATCGCTGACCAGGCCCTTTACAACGAGGACGGGACGGAAGCGGTGATTTACAAGACCATCTGGATCGGACGGTCATGCTATAGGGCAGAGGTGTACCCCGATGGTAGGGAACCCCTAGTCGAGAGGGTGCCGCAATGACGCACAAGCAATGCACGTGTATGAACTGTGGGGACAGCTATTCCCACCAGACGAGTGGGCATGGGTGCGGGGACCAACCCAGTAGCGGGAGTCTCTGCGGAACATGCAACACTGCTGTCAAAGCGGCGTTGGCGAAAATCCCGAAGAAACGGGAATGGGTCTGGGTGCCGGTGACCGACGAGGCGGAACGGGTGGCCGCCATTGCAGAATGGGACCGGATCGATCAGATCTACCGAGACCGACCCCCGTCTTTCTCGGGAATTCCCCGAAGAGTGGACTTTCCCCTGTTCGATATGACGACGGGGAAGGTGGTTTCCAGGACCAGGACCATCGAGCTGGGCAGGGATCTATTCATCATCCAGCGCTACATCGGGGATTCCCAACCCGCCGTCATCACCAAAGAGATGGTGAAGATCCTTGCCACGGGCGAAATCGTTCCCCGGTAGACCCCTTTTCCTGCGTTGTCGGGTAATATCCCCCGGAGACCAAGAGGATTGAAATGAAAGTAACTGATATCGTAGCGGGCAAGGTCTATCGTAATGTCAGTGGAATTTGCCGTAGGGTAGATTCCCTTGCGGTAGATCCTAGTCATCCCGAACTCAAAAATCGGATCGTATCCTGGACTTTGACTCACAGCAAAAGGGCGAGCCAACCATCGGGGACCTGCCCCGCATTTGAATTCGCCTACTGGGCCGTGTCGGTAGCAGATTCAGAGGAGAGGATCCCAATGACCAACGACAGCAATCCACCTGCAGTTCTAGATACCACTGGACAAGCATCTGAACCGCCTTTGGAACAAGCCGTCACCCCGTCGGAAGACTTTGAAGCGATCCAACAACACCTGCTGGTCAAGTCCCAGGTGGGGGCCAATGATCTCGTGGCGGCTTTCACGGTGATTCTTACCAAGGAAACCCGCAACAAGGATCTTGAAGCTACTATCGCAGCTATTCAGCAGATCAAAGGTGTTGCATCCGTGAATCCGGTTCGGGCGGACATGCAGTATTTCATGGCCAAGGAGTCCTCGAGACGGGAACTCCTGATCCAGCTCCGAGAAGTCCTGAAGGGCTAACAGGAAATCCGGAAGCATCCCAGGGAACCCTTAAAGGACAACCTGATGGCCAAAACCAACCGAATTTCTAAATCTACTTGCCCCCACTGTGGAGGCTTTGCCCGCCATAACCAACATTGGGACGCCTACTTCTGTCGTGTCTGCGATATTTGGATCAGTAAACAATGTGGTGTGACCCCCGAGAAGTACGGGAGCCGGGAAGCCGCGTTGAAACAATGTTTCTTTGCATGTTGGGAACGTCCCAAGTACCCGTCAGGGACGAAGGAATGACCATGGAACCAACCGGCATATAGTTGGGAAGACTACCAAATCAGGATGAGAGGAGCCATCGCCCAAGGGGGCCCTATCGTCTGGATTCACTACGATGATGAAGTTGGTCGAGTTGTCCAAACTCCGGTCACCCCCGAGAACGTTGAAAAGGTTCTTGTCGAGGTTCGCAGTACCGTTGAGCCCTCCCTGGCAAGGTTCATTTCATGAATGAAGACCCCGTTGTGGAACCACCACCGGTTGAGAATCCGCCACACCTGATTTGGATTCGTTCAACAGATGGACAGAAGATCGACGTGACCCCCGAGAATTTCTCGGACATGCTGGCAGACTACGGCGGAACGATTTCGATTTCATTTGGGTAGGTCTTCCAATTCATCTGTCCAAGTCCCCTTCTCTTTCATCCGATTGCTGATTTGAGAAAGGGGTTGCCGCCCCCTTCTGAGGGCAACCCTGCCACCCGTGCTCGAGGTAAAGTTCGGTCAGCGGGCCAATCTCGCCCGAAGGAAGGGGCTCGGCGTCAGCACATGCCATGCAGAAGGTGTCCGAGCAGATGACCTACAAAGCCGCTTGGTTCTTCTGGTCCTCGAAGAAACACGTCCCGGCCGTCCCCACGAGCAGAATCTCGTTTGCCAGGAGGAATGCGACGCAGGATCCTTCATCCCAGATGACCCGGCCGTCTTCCATCGTGAATGACAGGTCTTCCCGTTCCACGCCCCATTTCATCCGGTCCTTGTAGTCTTCCGTTGGAATGCTCATGGCTTGTTCCCTCGTCAGTTGAGTAGAGATCCCACAGGTTGGCGTACAGAATCTGTTTGGCCTCCAGGTCGAGACGCGATGCGACCGAGTTGTCGAGAAGTTCCCGGTGGATCTCGGCCAGGCGGCGTGCCACTTCAGTCGTCATTGTCGATCACCCAGGCTTCTTTCCCGGCATCCCATGTGAGATCGCAGATGTCGGGGCAAGCCATGTCCCCAACGTATTCACCGTTCACGTGGTCCCCTTCGAACTGGGCATCGACGTAAGGGGAACAGTTCGAGCAATGGCGCTGGTAGGGATTCATGATATACCCTTTCCGCCCGTACTTGTCGATGATGGCGTCCCCGAACTCCGGGTGACAGGTGGTGTGGGTCACGGTCTTCACTGGTCACCCCCGCCGAACTTCTTCTGGAGCCGAAGGAACTCGGCCCGTTCCTGGGCGTTATGCCTCCGCTTTTCCTTGGCCTTCTCAGCGGCCTCTTCATCCTTTTTCTTCTGGACCGCCGCTTCGTGATCCTTCCGGCACCGGTCTTCCCAGTTGTCCATCCACAGGTACTCAACGGGGCATGTGGAATATTCCGTGCCCATGTAGCACCCCCGGCAGTAGTCGTCCCCGGACCCGATGATGCTGCCGTTTTCGATGATGACCCTCTCGCACCAGCACGTTTCACCCCGGATCTTGCACGCCCGACTCAGGACGGACTCGGCCTGCTGCAGCAGTTGTTCATGGGCGTCCAGGAGCATCCGGACGCTTTCCTTGGTGAGGGAGATGTCCAGGAGCACGGTGGGGTCGTTGGGATCAAAAATTTCCTCGATCTTGTAGTTGGTGTGTCTCATGTTCAATCCTCCCACGGTTCGCCTTCCGGTCCGATGCGGTGATCGAACGGCTTGCCATCGATGTGACCGAACCACCGTTCGTACTTGCCCCGGCCCCGCTGGTCGTATTCGCCTTCCGCGATGGTTTCGCCCGTGGACCCGTCCGTGACCGTGACCCCTTCGAGGGTCCAGTTCTTTCGGTCCGTGATCTGTGTCGGGCATTCCTCGAGGGCCTTCGCCCGGTCCTGAACCCAGTCCGGACCCACCGTGTAGGTCCGGCGGCAGCACTGGCACAGGTAGCCGTTGTTGTAGGTCTTGGTGATGCAATAGCTCATGTGATTGCCCTCCAGGCCTTCTCGTCGGCGTCCCACTTGGGGAACCACACAACCATGGTTTCGGTTTCTTCATCCCCGGGTTCGTCGTAGATCCGAAAAGCAGCCCAACAGAAATGATCTTGCCCGGTGAAATCGTCCGGAACCTCGGTGATGGTCCCTTCCTTGCCTTCGATCAGGACTCGGTCCCCCTTTTCCGGCATCAGGATGGTCTTCATGCCGGGTGGCGTCCCGAAGCTTCCGCTCGATTTCCATGACCTGGAGCTTCGCGGACGCGATCTTGCCTTCCCGCTCGATGGTTTCCCGATCGATGGACACGGGCTTCGAGTCGGGGTTCTTGATCCAGTGCTGGATGACCTCGAAACTGGCGTGGGCGTACTTGGCGATAAGGTTGATGTCCGGCCCGGAGGTCCTCACGTTGAGGTTCGACTCCATGCGACCGTAGGTGCGGCCCCGGAGGAAGCCGTAGGCCAGGAGGCGGGTCCTCAGTTCCGTGGAATCGGTGTCGAGAGCCCACATCGTGGCCTGAGCCGTGCGGGCCTTGATCTCGGCCCGACTCAGCTGGGCGTCGGTGTAGGGCGGGATGTCCCCGCCCTGGGTGAGGGGCCGCCGACAGATGATGCGGGCTGCCTTCTTCCACTGGAACATCGCCTGCCCGTAGAGCCCCCGGGCGGCATTGAGGCGCGTCTTTTCCGCGAGGTAGTGGGCCTTGGCCTCACCGATACGGGCACAAAGGGTTGCATCGGAATCGTCGATCTGGGTGTATGTGATGCTTCGCATGTTCAGGTCCTCCAAATTTCTTCAGTCGGGATCCACCAACGGGACCGGAAACTGAATCTCGGAGGACCTCGGGGGAAATGCCCCTGAACCTACGTGAATCCGCTCTTGAAGATAACGTTCATTTTGTAAAATCCCTTTGTTCCTTTCAAACTCTAGGCACCCTTATTGAGGCCGTCAAGCCCTCCTCACACAATGATTCTACCCAGGGGATGAAAAAGCTAAACCCACCCAGTTCAACTTTTTTCAAACGGATCCCCCACCATCCCTGATCAAGGCCGTCACGTCACCATCAGCCCCGTACACTGTGACCCACAGCTTGACGTCGGGGTCTGTGTCCGGACCGGGGCACGCTTGCACCTCTACGAGGCACTTATCAAGGGACGCCAGATAAGCCAGGCGTTCCATCGTCATGTTTTCGATCCACTGTTTCCCCCCACCCGCAAGACGTGACCGGGGCAACTGGTTGTCGGTGAACACGCGAACTTTCATCGGGACCTCCAACAGAGCTGAATTCTACCCGAAAAGTTAAAAGTAGTAGGGCATGGGGGAGTCGAACCCCCGCACATGGGTTTAGAGTCCACTGCTCGTTCCGCTGAGCTAATGCCCCAACGCATCAGATCTACCCGAAACTAGATGATCCTAAACCTATCTGAGATCAAGACATGACGAGGGTTGGATCCGGAACGGTAGCCATTTCGGTCCAGTAGTGATGAATGACTTTGAGGGCCTTGGCCATATCGGGGAATCGGACGGGCTTGACTATATAAGAGCTAGCCCCCTCGTTGTAGGCTTTGAAAATGTCGGTTTCCAGTGATGATGTAGTCAATACAATCACAGGGATATGTCGAAGTCTTAGATCAGCTCGAATGTCCCGAAGGGACTCAGCCCCGTCTTTCTTGGGCATCTTGAGATCAAGCATGATCAGGTGGGGAAGGGGAAGCCTCTTGTTCATCAGACGTTTGAGAAGAGCTTCCCCATCCTTCACCCGTTCGTACTGGAGTTTGCTTTTGCAGTCCTCTTTGAGAACGTCAGAGATCAGGATCCAGTCTTCGTCATCGTCTTCCGCAAAAATGACCAAGGGGGTTCTAGCCATTGGGGTCCTCGCTTTCGTCTAATAGTCGTCTGATCGCTTCCACTAGATGTCGAATAGGCTCGTCTTTCTTTATGTAAGTCCTGGCTCCTGCTTTGATCATAAGAGGCCCCACAATTTCGTGGGGTCCAACTGACAAGCCAATGATCAAAGTTCTTGGCAGGACCTCTGTGATACGCTGAGCAATATCCTTCCCGTCCATTCCTCCTGGGAGATTCATATCCAAAATCACGATATCAGGCTTCAAAGATTCGATGATTTCCAAGGCTGTTTTGCCATCAATCGCCTCTCCAACAATCTTGATGTTCTTCTCTTTCGTGATTGCCATTTCGATCCCCCGACGAACTACATCATGGTCATCCACAATGACCATGGTGTGAATGCGTCCTGGGGATTGCGAAGTAGGGAGCCTGATGGTAAAGATGGCCCCCTTATTGGGTCGCCCTTTTCCTGTGATGCTCCCTCCATATTGATCCACAATACGCCGACAAATAGCCAACCCGATTCCTGTACCTGGGTACTCGAAACGGGTGTGCAGCCGGGTAAAGATGGTGAAAATCCGATCAGCATGCTGAGGATCAAAACCGATCCCCTTATCCTCGAAGATGATCACCCCGTCGCCATTCTGAACGGATCCCGTAATCTTGATGTGCGGTGGGGTTCCTGGTTTGCAGAACTTGATGGCGTTGGAAATAATATTCTGGAACACTTGTCCGATTCTTGTTGGGTGCGCTTCCACAACCGGAAATCTTCCAACAATATCGATCACTGCTTTTGACTCTTGAAGAGGTACCTCTAGATCAGACAAGACATCTTTTAGAACCAAAGCCGTATCTACATTTTCTCGGGGATTTGCTTCTCTGCCGATTCTGGAATAGGCCAGTAGATCATCGATAAGTCGGAGCATCCTCTCCGATGCGTTCTGCATGATCTCAAGATATTGTTTGCCCTTGGCATCCAAGTTAGGGGCGTACCGTTCTTCCAACCGCTGCCCAAAAGCCGATATCTTGATAAGGGGTTCCCGAAGATCATGAGAAGCGGCGTAAGCAAAGGATTGCAAAGCGGCGTTGCTATCCTGTAGCTGTTTGGTTCGTTCTTGAACCTCCGCTTCCAAATGGGCCTGACTCTGAGCGATGGCATCTTCGGTCTGACGCCGTTGAGTGATATCCATGACTTGGGTCACGAAATGTTTCGGGGTCCCATCAGGGTTTCTGAGGAGAACAGTACTGATTTCGACCCATACCGGATGACCATCTTTATGGGCATAGCGTTTGGCAAGTTGATAGGAGGATTCGTTGCCCATCAAGGATTCGGCAAATGCTTGGTTGGTGATTGTCAGGTCCTCTGAGAAAGTCAGACTGGCTACGGATTTCCCGATGATCTCAGAGGGGGTGAAACCCAGCATGCGAGCAAACGTCTGGTTTACTTGAAGGAATCTCATATCCGGACTTACGATAACCTGACCCACCAAGGCTTGATCAAAAGCAGCCCGAAAGTTCTCTTCACTAACACGAAGATCGTTCTCGGCACGTTTTCTAGCGTTGATGTCCCGGACCAGGGACACAACTACCGGTCTACCTTGCCATAGCACCGGGCGGGCATGAATTTCAACCGGAATTTTCTGACCGTTCTTGGTCACATGGACCTGTTCAAACAGGATCGTTTCCCCGGCTTCCAACGCCCGGATAGCAGGTCCGATATCGATGTTGGCGGTTTTATCATCGATATCCCCCGGGGACATCTGAAGGAACTCTTCTCGGGTGTACCCAAGGCGTTCACATGCGATATCATTGGCTTGAATAAAACGGCCGAGGTGACCCGGTGTTGCTTCGTGAACGAACAAAGCATCCATAACGTAATCGATAGGGATGAGGGTTAAGCTATCCATCGAGTCCTTCCTGTTACAGGAGGGACTAGCATGCTGGAAGCATCCTTCAGACCCTTGATCTTGTCGGCATCTACGAAGTTCAACAACACGACAGCCAAGGCAACGGCTAGGAGGATGCATACGAAGAGGACAGCAGCCAAGGTATTGTTCGTTTTGATCCACTCAAGAATCCAGCGGAGACCTGACATCGACTGAACTTCGGAGATCACCTGGGCGTGTTCCTTTGAGCATGCTTCCCGGCGGTTCTTGAGTTCGGCATTGGTCGCCATCAGACCGTTCCCGATGTCGGTCTTGATAGAACCAACGCCCGCCGCCAACTCCCTTCTCATCTCCCGGATCTCAGAAGTGGCCTCGGTTTGAGCCCTCACAGAGTCCCTGGTGAGGTCAACGAGCTGCTCGATTAGAACGCCCACACCCGGACCACTTCCATTTTGGTTCCGCTTCTCTTGCATTCCGATGGCGTAGATGCAAGTGCGTTCCAATAGGTCGGTGCTAAAGGATCCCTTGGTTAGATACTCAACGGCCCCGGCTTCCAAGGCTCTAACCTGGATGCTCTTGTCCCCATGATTGGTGACGATAACGACTGGAACTCTGATATGGGATTTCTCTAGCCGATCCAGGAACTCAAACCCATCCCCATCCGGAAGTTTGTAGTCGAGAAGGATGACGTCGAAATGACCACGTTCAACTGTTTCGATTCCAGAGGCCACCGTGAGGGAACTTTCGACAATGAAAACAGCCCGAGCAGCGTCTTCCAGGAAATCCCGCACCAAGACCGTGAAGTCTGGATCGTCATCGACAACAAGCACTCGAATTGTTGTCATCTCTATCACCCGAAGAGGTCCTCAAGGATCCTCACTCGCAATAAGAGGTCTGCTTCGAGATGTAATTGATGATGGTCACCAATTCAGCCCGCATCCTCTTGCCATCCATATCGGGAAGGAACTTGGGTCCACCTTCCAGGCGACGAACGGGCTTCATGACAGCCGCCAACAACTTCTGGCCCATCGTGCTGTCCGCATGGATCACTTGCTGGATCGTCTTGATGGCATCCTGCAACGGGGCGGCTACTGTGGTCACTTGGGTAACATCCCCGTCCTTGATAGCCTTGGCTGCTTTCTGAAGTTGCTCAGCCAAAGACTTGAGTGCCGGGATGCACTTGGTCACCGATTGGGTTCCCCAACCGAAACCAACCTGCCGGTCAAGACCCACGGGATATTCCCCCATCGGGAGCTTGTGTCCGTCAGGAGTCACATGCTTGGGACCGTAAGCATCGGTGTACCCATGGGAGATACGGGTTGCAAAGTGGACGGCCAGTTCACGCTTGGCTGCACCAATCGACTGGAACAGGAAACGATCATCCTTGTCGAACTTTTCTCCGATGATATTGCCCGTCTTCGAGGAATCCGTCAGGGCCCCCCAACGCCGGATGACCCGGAAACCATCATTCTCTTGAACGATCAGGCCCTCATAGAACTTGGACTTGTTGGCTCCCTTATCGATCTGGTACACCATGAAACCCATACCCGACCGAACCGCATCCTTGGTAAGCCCACGACCGATGAGGGTGGCTTTGTCAGCGACACGTTTCATCACGGCGAACTTCTCGAAACACGTCAGGTTGGCCCACTTCTGCATCGTGATCTTCGGGAAACAAGCGGAGGCCCTACGGGATGCATCATGATCCTCAGCCGTCAGGCGACGGGCTTCCCGAATGGCTGGACGCAACTGGGGAATCATGTTCGGGTTTGCCCGAGCAAGCTTGACCAAAGCGGTCAGAGGGTCTTTCTGTGATGCTTGAATCTTGATCAATGTCTTGGCATCGTACATCTGTCCTCTCCCTTCTCCCAAGCCAACCCCATACTTCGCATGACATGGCAGGCACATATTAGCCCAAGGACCCATTCGGGTCTTACCATCTACCCAAGCATCCCCGATGGGCTTCTCACACATGTCGCACTTGGCGGGAACCCGACCCATCCATCTCTTGACTGCCATCCTAACCCCCACGGTTGCCGGATCCAGATCCTTAGCGATCAACAGAAGCACCAGGTCAAGTTTCGGCCCAGGTTTCACCCACTTCTTGAGTAGAGATATGGATTCCCTCTGGTCAAGATCCATCTCATTTACCAGTGCATTGTTGCCCCTCATCACCATCACGAATCGACCCGTTGCATGGTCAATTCCGAAGAACACGGTGACCCCCGGCATCTTACCTGGGAGGGAGGACCGACTGGCGGATTTCAGCCTGTGTTCCATCAGACGCTCCACCGACGAATTCCACCGTTGGTCCATTCTTCGAAGATAGGGATCTTCCGTCACAGGTGGATGAATTGCCCCGATGTCCTTTGGATCAAAATCGGCATTCACAGGGAATCCTCACCCAATTCACACCTGAGGAAGATTTATTGAAGGGATATCGAAAAAATCATGTAGCAGTTCTTAACTGAATCGATCCCAAACGTTCAACGCTTTAGGGGGGGGAACACCCGTGGCCATCAAGATAGCAGCGGCAATCCCAACTAGGGTTTTCTGGAGTTCCAAGAAAGCCGAACTGAGATCTGAACGTGAGTTGATGATGGTCACTTTGGACCACATGATGACTTTGGAACCATCCAACAGACGGGTCCCCTGAATCGAGGTCACAATGGACTCGGCAGGCTTGCGACGGTTCCCTTGTTCATAGACCTCAATCACGGCACTGAGAAAACCAACCCGGATGGTGTCGGAGAAGCCATGAGGCAATTCTTTACGGGAGCCTGATCCATTGGGGAAAAATGTAGCTACTTCGGTATCGATATCAGTACGGCTTGGAATCACGAGGCCCCCAAAGAAACCCTCCGACCGGTAAGACCGCCCCGTTGCCAGAACGGACTTACCGTCGGAAGAAGAGACGGACAACCACCCAAAGCGCCCGTCCCCTACCACTGTGTCGCGTGGCCCGCCGTGTTAGGTCCTACCCGCCCACGCCATCGGAGTCAACCCAGTAACCCCCAATGGCCCCCGACCGAAACCGTCGTCGCATCGGGAACGCCAACCAACGGCCCCCGACATTAGAACTACCCACAAGTCGCTTTGACTAAACCCCATGTTGATAGCGTTCGATCATCTGCTTGTAGAGGGCTTCGCGTTCCTGGTCCTTGAGGGGGGATGCAACGTTCAACCACTCAGTGTCCTTCTCACAGGTCCACTTGGCTTCCCAGGGACCGTTGAAGATCCCGAACGGTTGGGACGACTGATCCCCCGGCATGCACCGCACGGCGAAAACCTTCTGACCCTTGGGGTGCATGATGAGATGCGTCGCACGGGACTCGGGAACTGGTCCTTGATAGTCCGAGACGTAGGAGTAGAAAACGTTGCCCTCGGAACCCTTTCGCTGCACCCACCTCCGGCGAAGAGGGATCAACCCAGCCTCGATGTCCTTCGCCACCTTGGCCTTCGCCTTGTCGATAAGGACAAACGTGGTCAGCAGGGTGTTCCCCTTGAGATAGGCTGCCGCCGTTCCGATGAACAGGAGAGGCCACTTCCACAGGGTCATCATGAACCCCAGGAGGAGGGCCGACAGGTTCGGCGGACGACCTTCGAGGGACGGAAGCGACTTGGAAATCATGACGACTTCGGTCAGCCACGTTGCCAGGGACACCCCGATCCCCGGCAACAGGTAGTACCACCATAAAACGTAGAAGAGGTTTGCCACGGTGTCCATCATGCCGCCGCCGTGGCGACCTTGGCGTCCTGCGCCCGCAGCTGGAACACGACGCCTTCACGCGTGAAAAGCATGACCTTGCCGGTCGAGACGTCCTCGGCCACGATCGGGTACTTGAACTTCTTCAGGTTGATGCCCGTGACCTTGAAAGTCTTCCCGCCGTTCTTGAACGTCCTGCCGAAGTCCTCGGCCTTCATGCCCAGGACGTTCGCATCGCGGGTGAACGCGGCGGGGATGCCCGACTCGGCCATCGTCAGGAACACGAACTTCGGGGTGAACTCCGACGAGGAGAACTTCCCGCCCTTGACCTGGAGGGTCAGCCCGAACTCGGCGGCGACCTTCTCCATGGCGATCCTCGCGGCTTCCGACACGCTACGGCACTCCGAGCGACCGAACGTCTTGATCTTCATCGTTGCCATGTTGAACCCCCTATCATCAACCACGTTAGAACAACCCGCGAAGACCAAGGCGTAAACCCCGATCACGCGCTACGTTCGATCACGTCAAGGATGGAATCCGTAACGAGGAAGCCCTTGTCCGTGGCCTCCAGGGCCGCCGTTCCGCCCGCATGCAGCGACCAGTTGCCGCCCTTTTCCAAACGGTACTGGACGAACTTGCGGACCGGGCAAACGCCCCGGAGAGCGTCCTTGGCGAGCGTCTTGGCGGACGAATTGACTTCCGGACCGGAACCGTTCACGGCGGGGACCAGGACCTTGCTCCAGATCTGGAGGCCCGTGAGGTACACGGTTCCGTCCTTGGGAGCCTTGTCGTTGCCCGTGCAGTCGCGGCAGTGACACTCGCCGTCCACGCCGGACACGCGCTTGCAACGGTACACGCGAGCGCCCTTGACCGTTTCGCCGTCCACGACCAGCGGTTCGAACACGTCATCCGTGGTCGATTCGTTCGTGCCCGCCAGGGTCTTCTCGAAGGACTCCACCAGTTCGGCACGGGCCAGGGCGACGTCCGCTTCGGTGAAGCGACCCTTGGTCTCCTTCGCGACGATCTGCGCGTCCGTCACGTCCTTGAGCGCCTCGAGCGAACGGGCGACGAGACGCCCGTAGTTGAAGCCCGTGAAGATCACGGTGTGAACCGTATCGTCCCCGTAACGCTTCTTGTCCGCGCCCTTGCCCTTCTCGAAACCGACCTTCGTCGTAACGAGGCCAGTGAAGGTGCCCACGCGGGCATCCGCCAGCACCTGGGCAGTCAGGGCGGAACTGGAATTCGTCGTATGGGTCGTCATTTGATCCTCCATCAAGTTTTCATCGGGGGAATCGTTTGTTCCCCCCACGATAAGACAACCCAAGACCTTTTGAGGCTAAACCCGTTTTCTTTTCAATCGTGCATGAGCGGGTTTAGCCAAAGGCTTTCGCGGGTTGATCAGATGTGGGAAGGGGATTTGAAATGGAAACGACACCGAACGACCGGATCGTGGACAAGGTGCTGGAACTCGGGGAACAGATCGCGAACCTGGTGGACAAGGGAAACGATAACCGGATCGACCGTAGCATCGTCCACCAGATGAGCTATGACCTGGAAGACGCCGTGCTCAAGTTCCGGGTCTTCGCGGAAGCGGAATTCCGCATCCGCAGGGAGAAGGCGATCACGGGCGACGAATAACGGGAGGTGCATCATGGAAGCCACCGGAAGTTTCGTAAACATGATGATGGACCGGTCGAAGAGCCTGACCCCGGTCGTCGGGATGGGCGTCACCGAACTGTGCTGGACGGACAGGCACGCCCACACGATCATCGAGGTGAAGTCGTCCACGCGGATCGTTGTCCAGAGGGACAAGGCGACGCGGACCGACAAGAACGGGATGTCGGAGGACCAGACGTACACGTTCGAACGCAACCCGGACGGGGTGACGCACGTCCTGAGCCTCCGCAAGAACGGGCGGTGGATCCGGGTGGGCGACAGCATGGGCGGTTGCACCTGGTCCCCCGGCCACCGGTCCGAGTACTACGACTTCTCCCTCTAGCCGGGGATTCCGATGAACCGAGAAGCAACACAAGAGATGGTTCTTTCGGCGGCCAAGGCCCTCGGGGAGGCCTGCCTGGCGATGGAAGATGCCGACCGCAAGAAGTCCCTCGACGTCGGGGAAAAGACCGACGAGGTGATCCGGTTGCGGAACCACCTGACGCAGGTAGCCAGAGATTGGGTCCTGACGGAGGAACGGAAGGTGGTGTGATGGACGAGCCGGAAATCAAGGGCAAACGAATCCAGATGGCGGACGGTCGATTCCGTCCGACCATCCGGGAGATTTGCGAGTCGGTTGGGGACTACGAGGGTGCTCCGCCGCCCATGCAGTTCGACGATGACGACAACGTGATCCCGATCTCGACATACAACGATTTCGAGAAGTGCCCCGAGTGTGGTCGGCCCAAGGCCACCAAGATGTCGATGTTCGGCAGGTCGGCTTGGTGTGACAAGACGGGCGACCGGG
>Ga0265297_10002886_pt1 | contig 33042 bp, 17 predicted proteins | sample Munlanlwell13791_FD_192502 | JGI IMG/M metagenome (GOLD analysis project Ga0265297, IMG submission 192502) | Leachate microbial communities from a municipal landfill in Southern Ontario, Canada - Leachate well 137-91 | ecosystem: Engineered > Solid waste > Landfill > Unclassified | place...
CAATCGTGTCCCAAAGAGCGTAGTTCAGGATGGAATCGATTTCCCAACTGTCGCTCTGCAGATAGTGGGGAATGCGCGGCGATTCCTGGCGGGTCCATTGATGCCAAGGGCCGCCCTGCGCGCGATCGGGAAAGGTGAGCGCGCCGGCATTGGCGATGGCGCCGATGCGCACGGTTTTCGCCACCATGAAATCGTTGAAACCGACCGCCTTGGCGCGCGCGCCGCGGCCGGCGGCGTAATCCAGGATTTCCTGGGCCACGAACAACTGGGCCAGTTGGAAGAGTCCCATCAGCACCAGACAAATCAGGCCGATCACGATGCACGATTCGATCATGGCCTGGCCGCGGGAAAATGAAGAAATGCAGAATGCAGAATGCAGAATGCAGAATGGCGAACGCCGTGGCAATCCGTTATCCGGTTTCCGAACTCCATGTTTCGCCAAGACTGCGCCGGGCAAGCTGACCTCTGATTTCTTCATTCTACATTCTTCATTGACCTGACTCGGCGCCCAGGGTTTTGAGAGTGTCCGCAGATTTGGTTTGTGTGGCGGTATCGACATCGCTCTGGCTGCCGCCCAGGTCCGTGACGGCGCCGCCGACCATGGCGCGAATCCGGTCGCCAAACAGGCCGAAAACCGCCAGCGCCGCCAGGGCGATGATGGCGACGATAATGATATACTCGGTCATAGCCTGGCCGTGCTTGCCTTTACGCATGCGATTCATAGTGCGCTCCTTCATTGTTGGGTGCTTGACGTTAAGGATACTCCGACGAAACCAGCGCTAAAATCCGCCCGCCGTATTCTTTAAACGTAACAAGAAAAACCGTCAAAATGCCCAGTGCGGCCATGAGCAAGCCTGCGATAATGACATATTCCATCATGGCCTGGCCGCGGGAAGAAATGAAGAATGCGGAATGAAGAATGCAGAATGGTGAACGATGCGTATTGCCTTTTTTCGCTTGCCGCTGACTTCTGATCTCTGACATCTGACCTCTTCTTCCTTCATTCTGCATTTCCTCTTTGACCCCGCATGTAATTGCCTATATGATGCTTTATTAAACCAAGCAGGCCTGTAAAGTCAAGCATGAAACGGCGGCATACTTAATTGGTTGAGCGCGCAGGTCTTTGCCTATGGATGCCCCTAAAATTCCCGGATACGATATTCTGGCTTCTTTGCCGCAGGGCGGCATGAGCGCCGTGTTCAAGGCGCGCCAGATTTCGCTGGACCGGGTTGTGGTACTCAAAATGTTGCCGCCCTCCATGGCGTCCGATGGAGTGGATATCGACAAGTTTTTGGCGGAAGCCAAGATTACCGCCCAGTTGAAGCATCCGAATATTGTCCAGGTGTATGATTTCGGCAAATCGCCGGACGGTATTTATTACTTTGTTATGGAATTCGTTTCCGGCTACAGCGTGGCGGAGTGGATCCGGCGGAAAACAAGTCTCTCCGTGAAAGATGCCCTGTTGTGCGCGCATTGCGTGGCCGAGGCGTTGAACTATGCCTGGGGAACCTTCGGGGTCGTACATTGCGACATTAAACCCGACAATATCATGATCGACGGCGACGGCACCGTCAAGGTCGCCGATCTCGGTTTGGCCCGGAGTGTGCGGTCCGTCATGGATGGCGCCGAATTCGGGACGGGCCTTGTGGTCGGCACGCCTTATTATATTTCCCCCGAGCAATCGCAGGGCCGGCTCGAACTGGATTGCCGCGCCGACATCTATTCCCTCGGCGCCATGCTGTATCACTGCCTGACCGGGAAACTGCCGTTCGAGGGTTTGCCGCCCTTGGAAGTCATGGATTGCCAGATCACCGATCGGATTCCGGACCTCATGGAACTCAAGCCGCAGGCTTCCCTGGCCGTGGCCTGCCTGATCGAAAAAATGATGGCCAAGAACCCTGGCCATCGTCAAAAAGACTGGCCGGAGGTCATCCGCGACATGCTCCGGGCGCGTTCTGAAATACTCCCGGAAGGGCCCCTGCCGCCGGACGGCGCCAGCACCATGCAGCGCTGTCCGGCGCGCGCACAGCGCCTGCATGAACTGTCCGCATCGGGCCAACCCTTGCCGGCGATCGCCCCCCCCGCGGCGGCGCCGGCCGTGTCCCATACTGTCGTTCGTTTCCGGCAGTGGATGAGACCGAAATGGTTGGCGTCCGCGATTGTGGTAATCGCCTTGGCCGTGCCCTGCCTGTTCGTGATGAATATGATCAGAAATCCCGCGCCGGGCGGATACCGGAAGACGGACGCCGGGCGACAGACGACGGATGGCAGAGGAGAGCGGGAAGCGGGGAGCGGAGAGCGGGAAGCGGGGAGCGGAGAGCGGGAAGCGGGGAGCGGAGAGCGGGAAGCGGGGAGCGGAGAGCGGGAAGCGGAGAGCGGGCAGAGGAGAGTGGGTATTCCTTCGCCCGAGCGCTCTGGAGGGCAAGCGCCGGAAGGCGGGCAATCCGCGGACGTGTTCCCCGCAGACTTGGCGAAGGGGGAAGCTTTGGCAAAGGAGGAAGCCCTTGCCCAGCACCGCTTGGAGGCGGCCTTGCAATGGCAACAGGCGAATCCCGATCAATTCGACGAAGCTATCCGGCAATTTGAAAAGATCGCTGTGCAATCGGCAGGCACGCGTTATGCCCAGGCAGCCCAGGCTGAAATTGCGCGCATTCGGGAACGGAAGCGCGCGGCCATCGCCGCCGATATGCAAGTCCTGCGCGATAATGTTCAGCCCTTGCTGGAGCGGCAGAAATGGCGCGAGGCGGCCGCTCGGTATGAGCAGTATGAGGGGCGCTTCAAGGCCGCGACCGTGGCGGAACGAACGGCCAAAGTCCGGGAATGGCTTGAACGCGACAAGGACCAGCAGACAGCGTTGCAACAGGCGGCCGAGGCCCGGAAGCAGGAACAAAGTCGGCAATGGCAGGATGTGCTCAACGCTATTGCCGCGGACCTGGTGGAAGGCAATGCCGTCGCCGCGCTGACCGTAGTCCGGCAAGCCTCAAATAATACCGTGCTTTCCGCAAACCGGGACGACTTGCGGATGCTGGCGGGCATGCTGGCCGAAGCCGGTCGCGCGGATCAGCGCCTGCTGGATTCGTTCCGGTCGCAAAAAGATCGGGAAGTTGTCGTTGCTTTGACCAACGGTCCGGAGCGTCTGCTGGTGCGGGATGTGCAGGACGATACGATCCTGGTGGAAAAGGTTATCGTCGTCAGCGCCGGACGGATCGGCCAGCCCAAAACGATCCGACTGCCGGATTTATCCTTTGAGGAAAAGAAAGCCCGGCTTGGAACCAATCCGACGCCGGATACGGCCTTGGCGCAGGGGTTGGTGGCTGTGCGCGATGGGAACCTGGCCGCGGCCAAAACCGCCTGGAGTCAGGCCGGTCCGTTTCTATCGGCGCCGTTGACGGCCAAACTGCGGGAGCGTAAAAGCCGCCAGGAGGAAGCGCAAGCCCGGAGTGATTTTATCCTGCTGTTACGTTCCGCCCAATTGGAGGCGGCGGAACCTTTGCCCGGCTGTGAGGCATGCCTGACGGCCATCGATAACAAGAAATATTCTTCCCAAGCGGCCATGGCGCTGGCCAAAAGCGCGGCCGGTTACCAGGCGCAATACGGGCAGACAGCCTTTGCGCAAGCTTATGCGCCGGCCTTGGAGGCCTTCAAGCAGAGGCTGGTGATTATCTCGGATTCGGAGCCGGCCGCGAGCGCCACGAGCGCGCCGACTCCCGCCGGCGCCGGGCCGCCGGATGGCGCGGCCGTGCGCAACGAATTGTTCCTTCGTAATCCCGGTTTGACCGAATTGAACATTTCGCTTGTGACGGATGACGCCGGCAAGATCGTGCGGGCTGAACTGATCGCCTTGGATTTGAAGGACATCTCCCCGCTGGCGCGCCTGCCGGATTTACGCGCGGTCGTGTGCGCCGTTATGCGCCCGGACGATTGGCGCGAGTCGTCGGTTAAGGCGCCGCTAAGCGATTTGTCGCCTTTAAAGGGATTGCCTCTGCGGGAACTGTGCGTCAGTCATACGCGCGTTAAGGATTTGGCGCCCTTGGGCGGCCTGCCGTTGACCAAGCTCGACTTGACCGGCACACGCGTCACGGATTTGTCGGCCTTGAAAGGCATGCCCTTGCGGGAACTGACGCTCAGCCGTCTGAACATACGGGACTTGAAGCCGCTGGCCGGCATGCCGCTGGAGTTCTTGAATATCAGCCACACGGATGTGTCCGATTTGGCGCCGCTGAGCGGTATGCAATTGAGACGTCTGATTGCGAACGCGAGCCGCATTCACGATATCAAGGTTTTGACAAACATGCCGCTTGCGGAGTTGAACATTGGCCATACCGAGGTGGGCGACATCAGTGCGTTGGCCGGTATGAAGCTCGGAAGTTTGAATCTGGGCCGGACGCGGGTGCGGGACCTAAGCGTTTTGGCCGGCATGCCGTTGCGGGGGCTGAACTTGAGCCAAACCAATATCCGCGACCTCTCGCCCTTGCGGGGCCTTTCGCTGGAAAGTCTGAGCGTGCGAGCCACGCGGGTCAGGGATTTGGATCCCCTGCGCGACATGCCGCTTAGATGGCTGGATATCGGCGAAACGGATCTGCGCGATCTCTCGCCCTTGCGCAATATGCCGCTGAAAGGCCTGACCCTCCAGAAAACGGCGGTGCGGGATTTGTCGCCCATTCAAAATACACCCATTGAGGAAATCTGGTTGGACTACAATCCCGATCAGGATACCTACCGGGCATTTACAGCGGTGCTCCTGCGTATGCCCCGGTTGCAGAAGGTCAACGGTAATTCCAGTTTTCGCGAAAGGCGCAGATGAGCATGAAGTATATCTCCACACGGGGCGGCGGAGCGGCGGTGGATTTTAAAACGGCTGTATTGACCGGGTTGGCGCGCGATGGCGGCCTGTTTCTGCCGGATTCCATTCCCGATGTCCGCGCCGACCTGCCTGCCTGGTCCGGCCTGGATTACGGCGCGCTGGCGCGCGAGGTTATGGGCCGCTTCGCCGATTTGCCCGCCGCCGACCTGCGGGCGATGATCGGCGGCAGTTATGCCGCCTTCCGGCATCCGGATGTGACGCCGGTTGTGGATGTTAACGGCCTGCATATACTGGAACTGTTCCATGGGCCGACGCTGGCGTTCAAGGATGTGGCCTTGCAATTCCTCGGTCGCGCGTTCGAGTATTATCTGGCGCAGTCAGACCGGCGCTTGAACATCCTGGCGGCCACCAGTGGCGACACCGGCAGTGCGGCCATTGCCGGTGTGCGGGGCCGCTCGGGGCTGCGCATCTTTGTGCTTTATCCGCATGGACGCGTCAGTCCCGCCCAGGAGCGCCAGATGACCACCGTGCCGGACGCCAACGTCTTTTGCATCGCCGTGCGCGGCAGTTTCGACGATTGCCAGGGCATCGTTAAAACGCTGTTCCGGGACCTGCCGTTCCGCGACCGTTATGAACTGGGCGCGGTGAATTCCATAAACTGGGCGCGCCTGCTGGCCCAGATCGTGTACTATTTTTATGGCGCCTTCCGGGTCATGGAGCGGACCGGCGCGCGCGCGGTCCGGATCGCGGTGCCGACGGGTAATTTCGGCGACATCTTTGCGGGATACCTGGCGATGCGCATGGGACTGCCGGTCAGCCGCCTGATTCTGGCTACGAACGAGAACGACATCCTGGCGCGTTTTTTTAATACCGGCGTTTATCGCCGTGAAACGGTGCAGGCCACCTTGAGTCCTTCCATGGATATCCAGGTGGCGAGCAATTTTGAGCGCTATCTGTATTATCGGATGGATTGCGATCCCCGCAAAGTCTGTCGAATGATGGAGGCGTTCGAGCAGTCCGGTCAACTGCGCCTGGAAGGGACGGGGAGCGCCGGCGTGGATCCGCTCTTTGCGGCCGGAACCTGTGCGACTTCCGACACGCTGGCGCTAATCCGCGAATTTTACGAACAGCACGGTTATTTGCTGGATCCGCATAGCGCCGTGGGAGTGCGCGTGGGACGCCGGTTTTTGAGCCCGGACGAGCCCTTGCTCGCGCTGGCCACCGCCCATCCGGCCAAATTTGCCGATGCCATCCGCCAGGCAACCGGCCATGATCTTGCGCATCATCCCGTGCTCGATGCGCTCGCCAACCTCCCCCAGCGCCGTACGGTCTTGCCCGCCGATGCCCAGGCTGTGCGGGATTTTCTCCGCGCGCATATTCCGTGAGTAAAGGCCAAAGGCCAAATGTCAGAGGTCAGCGGCCAGAGGCCAGGAGTCAGAGGTCGGCAAGAAGTTGGAATCGTGCAGAAGTTCGCCGAAAGCCGGGGGCCATTTCCCAACGTTGTCTTATCTCTGATCGCTGACCTCTGACCTCTGGACTTCCTCCGATCAGCGCCGCAGGGCGTGGAGCAGGGACAGTCCGCCGATGAATACAAATCCCAGCCAATAGAGGAGAATAAACGGGATGGCCACAAATTTCAGGTTGCTGACCGCGTAGTAAAGCGCAAGCGAGATGTAAACAATCAGTGCGAGTTCCACCAGCACGGTGATGTTGAATCGGCTGCGATAATTCCGCCCTTGCCACGATCGCGCCTTGTGATCGGACAGATTGAATTTGGGTGTGCGATGGAAAGCGCTTTCCCGGCCCAGGAGCCCGCTGAAAACAGCCTTGGTGTTGACCACGGAAAGGCCGGTGGCGCCGGCCATGAGGATCGGCAAAAAGAGCGCCCGGCGCTTCCAATCGGGGTAAATTTCGCGCTGGGCATAGATGTAAAAGAGCGGATAACTGAAGGCGTTAAGGGTGAAGAGCGAGGCCACCCAGAAAAAAAGTTTCGATTGCGGACACTGGACCCCGATTAACATGATCGGATAGGAGAGCAAAGCGATTAAAAGCAGGGTCGGAAACACCAGGTGGTTGGTCAAATGAATGGTGGCCTCGAATTTCAAGAGCCACGGAATGGTTTTGTTCCGCCAGATCGTCGGCAGCAGTTTTTTGGCGGTCTGAATGGCGCCCTTGGCCCAGCGATATTGCTGGTTTTTAAGTCCATAAACTTCAGCCGGAATTTCGGCCGGACAGACGACGTCATTGACATACACGAATTTCCATCCCGCCAACTGGGCTCGGTAGGAAAGGTCGATATCTTCGGTCAGGGTGTCGTCCTGCCAATTGCCGGCGTCAACAATGGCGGTCTTGCGCCAGATCCCGGCGGTGCCATTGAAGTTAATGAAGATGCCGGAGGAATTGCGCGCGCCATGTTCCAGGACGAAATGCGCATCCAGTCCGATGGCCTGGCCCCGGGTCAATATGGAATAACCGGCATTCAAGTGCCCCCAGCGGGCTTGCACCACTCCGATATTTTCGGCGGAGAAGTAAGGCATCATCTTGCGCAGAAAGTCGCGCGGCGGAATAAAGTCGGCGTCGAAGATTGCCAGAAAATCGCCCTTGGCCAGGGCGAGTCCGTTTCGTAGCGCACCGGCCTTGAAGCCCTGACGATTGGTGCGATGCAGGTAATGGATGTTGATTCCCCGGGACTGGAATTCGAGGGCGGCTTTTTTTGCGATTTCCTGGGTTTCGTCGGTGGAATCGTCCAAAATCTGGATCTCAAGGCGATCATGGGGATAATCCAGCGCGCAAGCGGCTTCGAGGAGCCTGGTCACGACGTATTGTTCGTTGAAAATCGGCAACTGCACCGTAACCCGCGGCCATTCCGTGTAAACACAAACCGGTTTTGTACGGGCGGCGCTGTTCTTGCGGTAGAGGTAAAGCATTAAATAGGCGTGGGCGGCGTAAATCGTCAGCACGATCATGAGCAACGTGTAAAGAACCAGCAATAATATGTCGGTTAATGCCATAAAATCAGGCCTTCGACATCTTTGCCGTTCTCACGAACGGCCTCTACACCGGACTAATTGAGTTCGACCAAAGTGTAGATGCGGTTCGTAAGAACCGCCAACATGGGCGGTGGCCGGAAATTGTTTAACAGCTCCGCCGGGATTGTCAATTATGAATTACGGGTTATGGTGGCTTCGGCTTTTACCGTCTGGAAGCCGGGGGCCGGTTTCTCCGAGGCGAAAAATGGCGCGCGGCCTGCGGTGCGTGCGATCGTTGAGGTCCCCGCGCCCCTCTGGGCGGCGGCTGAGCCGCCGCGCCGGTGGCGTTGCGGGCGGTCTCGGAATGGTAGGCGTGCTTCAAATCCGCCGGAATGCCCTTGCGGATCAGGCGCTCGATATCGCGCAGAAAATTGCGCTCCTCGGCGCAACAAAAGGAGACCGCGTCACCCTCGGCGCCCGCGCGGGCGGTGCGGCCGATGCGGTGCACGTAGGTGTGCGGTTCGTTGGGCAGATCGTAGTTGACGACGTGCGTAATGCCGTCCACATCGATGCCCCGCGCCGCGATGTCGGTCGCAACGAGGACGCGCACGCCGCCTGTTTTGAATCCCGCCATGGCCTGGGTGCGCGCGCTCTGGCTCTTGTTGCCATGAATTACGGAAGTCCGGATGCCGGCGGAGAGGAGGACGTCGGCCACCCGGTTGGCGACATGCTTCATCTGTGTGAACACGAGCACTTTATTGATGGCGGGATCGCGCAGGAGCGTGACGAGCAGGATGGGCTTGTCCTTCTTGTCCACGAACAGCACTTTTTGCTTGATTCGCTCGACGGCGGGCTGGTCAGGCGTCACGGTAACGTGCGCGGGGTCGCGCACCATGGCGCGCGCCAGCGTGATCACTTCAGGCGCCAGGGTCGCGGAAAAAAAGAGCGATTGGCGCCGGGCAGGCAGCGCCGCGATGATCCGGCGCACGTCGTGAATGAACCCCATGTCCAGCATGCGGTCCGCCTCGTCGAGCACGAACACTTCAACGCCGTCCAAGCGCACATGCCGCTGTTGCATCAGGTCGAGCAGGCGTCCGGGCGTGGCGACGACGATATCCATGCCGCGGCCCAGCGCCGCCACCTGCGGATATTGGCCGACCCCGCCGAAGATCACGGTGTGCCTGATCGTCAGATGCCGGCCGTAGACGCGAATGCTTTCGCCGATCTGGGCGGCGAGTTCGCGCGTCGGCGCCAGGATCAATACGCGCGGCCGTCCGCGCTGGAGCGGAACCTTATGTTTGGTAAGATGTTGCAGGATCGGCAGAATGAATGCGGCCGTTTTGCCCGTGCCGGTTTGGGCGCACCCGAGCAGGTCGCGCCCGGCGAGCAGGTGCTCGATGGACTTGGCCTGGATCGGCGTGGGCGTAATGTAGCCCTCCTCGGCCACCGCGCGTTGAATCTCCGGCAGAAGCGCGCTAAAAGCGGTCAATGGCGCGGACGGCCGGATAGGCGCGCTCCCGGCCGTCGTGTGGGACTGAGCGGGCAGACCCTGTCCAGGTGTGTGCCTCGAATGCGACCCTGTAGCCGCGAGACGAAGGCTCGCGTCCGAAGGCATGCCGTGGACAGACGCATGCTTGGTCTGCGTTTCTGCCGGCTTATGGCCGGCCGTTGGCTTGTGGCTTGTCCCTGCGTGTGTCTGAATCGGTATGCCGTTGTCTGCCGTCCGCCGTCTGTCGTCCGTCCGCTGTTCATGGTGTGGGACGTGAATAGGATGTGCTTGACTGCTGTGCATGGGAACCTCCGGTCCGGACATGTTGTTTCTCTGCCCGCCGGACGCATGGAGGAGAAAGACTTGCGTAATCGCCGGGCGGATACGATGCAAACATGCAGCGAGTCCGCCCGGTTAAGTTGGCATTAAATATCTTAGGTCGGACGTTGTCAAGCGCGCATTTTGGGGACTCATCCTTTTATGCAAATCAACGGCGCCAGCTTGGCGACCTTGCGCGCCAGGCCCGACCGTTCGGTGACTTCCACCACCTCGCTGACATCCTTGTAAGCGCCCGGCGCTTCTTCGGCGACACTGCGCGCGGAGGCGCTGCGGATCAGAATGTTGCGCAATTCCAGGCGTTTGACCACGTCATGTCCCTGCCATTGCTTGGCGGCCTGACTGCGGCTCATTCGGCGCCCGGCCCCGTGGCAGGCCGAGCGGAATGACAAGGATTCGTTTCCGTTTGCGCCCGCCAACACGTAGGAGGCTGTGCCCATCGTGCCGCCGATGAGCACCGGTTGACCGGTCGCCCGGAATTCCGGCGGCAAGGACGCATGGTCGGGTCCCAGGGCGCGCGTGGCGCCCTTGCGGTGAACGAATAATTTTTTTATCTGGTCTCCAATCCGGTGTTCCTCCTCCGAGCAGATGTTGTGCGAGACGTCGTACAATAACGGCAAATCCATTTTGCCAAAGACTTGGTTGAAGGTGTTGCGCACTAAACCGGAAATGATTTGCCGGTTGGCCAGCGCGCAATTGGCGGCCGCGCGCATGGCGCCCATGTAGGCTTGACCTTCGCGGGAATGAATTGGCGCGCAGGCCAGTTCGGGATCGACGACCGGAATGCCGTGGGCATGGGCCGCCGCCAGCATGATCCGGGCATATTCCGTGGCCACCTGGTGGCCCAGTCCGCGCGAGCCGCAATGAATGCTGACGACAATTTCGCCCTGGCGCAGGCCGAACGCCGCCGCGGCGGCGGGATCGTAAACCTCAACCACCTCCTGCGCTTCCAAGTAATGATTGCCGGAACCCAATGTGCCCATTTCATCCTGCTGGCGCTTGCGGGCCTGTTCGGAAATATGCTCCGGCATTGCATCGGGCATTTCGCCGTGGTGCTCGATTCGTTCCAGGTCGCGCGGCGTCCCATACCCGCGCTGAACCGCCCAGCGCGCGCCTTCGGTCAGCATCCGGTCGGTTTCAGGCCGCGTCAACCGGATGGCGCCCGTGCGGCCTACGCCGGAAGGAATGGCGTAAAACAGGGCGTCTGCCAGTTCCTTCTGGCGCGCGCGCACTTCCTCGGCCATGAGGCCGGTCAACATCGTGCGCACGCCGCAGGAAATATCGAAGCCCACGCCGCCGGCCGACACCACCCCGCCGGCTTCGGCGTCGAAAGCGGCCACGCCGCCGATGGGAAACCCGTATCCCCAGTGCGCGTCCGGCATGGCAAACGCCGCCGTTTCGATGCCGGGCAGGGCCGCGATGTTGGTCAGTTGCTCCAGCACCTTTTCGCCCATCGCGCTGATCAGATCCGGCGAGGCATATAAAATTGCCGGCGCGCGCATGCGCCCCGTGGGCGGCACGACCCAGCGCGTTTTCGATTGCTGTTGGAGTTTGCCGATATCCATGGATTCAATGTTACCCCATTTTACGGCCCGCTTCAACACCAACGCGGACCTTGACACACAAATGCGACTGTGTCACTCCATGGATTGAGATGATTGCAATGGCGACCAATCTACAACTCGATCACGATGGTTCGCGTCGATACGAGCATCTGGTCCCCCGCCTTGCGTTGCGCTCATCCAGACTCTGGCTCCGAGGCGTTGGAACTGCGCCGCCTCATCGCCGAACGCTTGGTCGAGATGCTTGGGCCGATCCGGCAGGAAGTGCTGTCGGGCGTCCATGAGCGCCTTCAATTCGACCGCCTGGAAATTCACCTTCGCGCTTTTTGCCGGGCGCTTACCCATCGTCCTTCATGAGATTAGAAGCGGAGTCGCGTCGGCCCGCCGGCGACTGATCCAGTAGGTCAGTCCCGGATGTATGGTGTGGGAGCAAAGGCGCCGATTGGCGCCTTCTTATCCCGATTCGCCTGAAAAAAATTCAAGAGTATGTGGCGCTGAACGACTATTCGGTATGATATGTGAGCTGCTGAATGACGCGCGCAAATATTCGCAACATACGTCGCGAAGCCGGTCCAACCTTGTCCGCCATGCCGGTTCGAACTCGTCGCCGGGCTTGTAAAATCCATAAAACAAGCACGAATTGTCGCTTTGCAGGAAAATCCCGAACACAGTCGTGATTTTCTAAAAGAGATTGGCTTGAACTTCCGTTTGAGCGGTCAGAAATTGTTTTTGGATTTCAAAAATCCCTTCAAAATCGTGACGGAAACCGAACCCCGCCTCTGGCGGAACCAGTCAACTTTTTCCGAAATCGGCGAAAATTTAATTTGGCGGAAGGGGAGGGATTCGAACCCCCGGAGCCTTGCGGCTCGCCGGTTTTCAAGACCGGTGCTATCGTCCACTCAGCCACCCTTCCAAACCGGAGAACACCGATAAAATACGGCATGTCGGACGCAGATTCAAACAGATATTGGACAGGATTCAGCGCAACATGCCGACCTTTCAGCCCATCGATCCAGAGACAGATTCGCCCAGGGGGTGCGGATGATGGGACGGCGGGTTTATGGCGCATCCTTGCGCCTGCCGCACACCAAATCCGCAATCAGCGCGCATTCCAGGCCGAAGGGCAGATAGCCGGCATAGCCGAGCGCCGGCATTTCGAAAATGTGGAAGCGGTTGACGAAGGGCACGGCATAAATCCACTTGGCTATGCTGTAATAGTTCCACATCTCCCAAAAGAAGCCGCAAATCAATGCCGCGAACGCCATCAGGACCACCCGCCGCCAGTCGCCGCGGACCAGGTCGGCAAACAGTGTGACGCCTCCGGTCAATGTCTGCATGCTTGCCAGGATTCCGAGGGGCGCCAGCCAAAGCAGGGGAAACAGGCAGTCCGGCCATAAGCCAATGCCGGCCAAGCCCAACGCGGATAGCGCAAGCACGACGACGGCAACGAAACGCGAATGAATGTTGGCCGGGGGGCGAAACCGGGTCAGTCCGGTATAAAGCCGCGGATAGGCGGCGAGCAGATCGCAAGTTCCCATCACGGCCGGCAGGACGGTGGCGAAAGGCAAGGTTGCATAGATGAAATAGCCCAGGGGCGATAACGCGCCAATCCCGACATAATACCAGTTCTGGACAAACCGGTTCAGATACTCGAAAAACCACCAAAACAGCGCGCTGACCGGAAAGAGCAAAAGAAAATACCGGGGACGATGGGTCAGCATGCACTGGCCCGTGCGCCGCCAGGTCAGGGCGTTGACCGTGACGATATAGGCGAACCAGAGCGGACTGAATGTAAAGGGCTGTAACGCGGCAAACCAGTTGAACCGTGTCCAAGCCAGAATCCAGGCAATCGCTCCGAAAATAATCCCGATCCAGCCCCACGCGGGAAATCGACGCTGGTCTGTTGGCAAGGACGCTCGATGCGGCGTCATAAGAGGTTCAATGGCTGGCGATTCTGACGCTGGGGCACGCTGGGGAAAGAGAATCCGGATCACAAACGGCGTAATGGCGGCAAGCAGGATAACGGTCATCCCGATAAAAACCGGCCAGGCAAAGCCGTGGTGTTCGATATAATGCGTGCGCGGCGGAAATTCGAGATAGCGGGCAAGAGGCAAGTCGCCGGCCAGGATGCCGAGCAGGGGCAGACTTGCCAGCAGCGCCAACGCCGCAAATATCGGGATAAACGATCCGGAGTTTGCTTTCATGAGGATACCTTGGTCGGATGGATCATTGTGCGGGGCAGGGATTGGACGAGCGCTTTAAAATGGCGGTTCAGATTGCCATCGTTAAACTGGCAGGACGCGGAGAACTTTGCAAGACAAAGTTAATAAATTGGGAATATGCAAATGGGATCGGCTGGATAAGTTGCGGCCTTGACCTGTCCATGCCGGCGCCTGACGAATTTCGGTGGAATATTTATGACGCCGGTAGTATATTGTCCGCTGTATTGGCAGATGTGATCTGTATGAACACAAGCGAATCCATCGAAGCCCTTCGGAAACAGTGGGGTAAAAAACTCTTCATCCTGGGGCACTATTACCAGCAGGATGAAGTGCTCCGGCATGCGGATGTGACCGGCGATTCGCTGGAATTGGCGCGCCGCGCCGCCGCCGAAAGGGAAGCCGAGCGCATCGTTTTCTGCGGCGTGCACTTCATGGCGGAGTCGGCGGATATCCTGAGCGCCCCGCACCAGGCGATTTACATGCCCGATATCCATGCCGGCTGTCCCATGGCCGACATGGCCCCCCTGCGCGAGGTGCTCAAGGTCTGGCAGGAGCTCCAATCGCTGACAACCGATTGGGTCCCGATAGTCTATGTCAACAGCTCCGCGGCGATCAAAGCTTTTTGCGGCGAGCATGGCGGCAGCACTTGCACGTCGAGCAACGCGGCCACGGTGTTCCAGTGGGCGTTCGATCAAGGCAGGCGCATCCTGTTCATTCCCGACGAACACCTCGGGACGAACACAGCCCATGACCTGGGCCTGCCCGACGAGGCCGTGGCGGTTTACGATCCCGGGAAACCATGGGGCGGGGTGGGGGCGGATGGCATTGCCCGCGCGCGCGTGCTGGTTTGGAAGGGATATTGCCACGTGCATACCTTTACGGCGGACGATATCGCGTCGGCCCGTCGAAAGTATCCGGATGCTAAAATCATTGTGCATCCGGAAACGCCCAAGGCGGCCTGCCGCCTGGCGGATGCCCACGGCGCCACTTCCCGGATCATCAAGTATGTCGAGGCGTCGCCGGCGGGCTCGACTGTGGTCATCGGCACGGAGTGGCACCTGGTGGACCGCCTGGCGCGCCGGCATCAAGGGCGGCTGACGATCCTACCGCTCCGCCAATCGGCCTGCCGGAATATGATCCTGACGACGGAAGCCAAGCTTCTGGCCCTGCTGGAGCGCTGGCCGGAGGAGCAAATCGTGCGCGTGCCCGACCTCCTGCGCGTGAACGCCCGCAAAGCCCTGGCCAGAATGCTGGAAGTGAAATGATGCCCAAAACCAGCAGGCGCTGTATCCTTATGACCGGCAAGGGCGCAGATTCCACTTCGTCAAATCTGTCCGTTTTATGGCGATATCGTTTCGCGTCTGAAGCAATCGGCAATCGAAAACCAGGAAACCCGCCCGCAATGCTGCGCATAGCGTTGCAGGCGGGTTGACAATCGGAAATCGGCAATCAGAAATCTAAAATGCCTCTCATTCCCATTCGATCGTGGCGGGGGGCTTGGAGCTGATGTCGTAAACGACGCGGTTAACGCCGCGGACTTCGTTGATGATCCGGTTGGAGAGGCGGGCAAGCAATTCGTGGGGCAGGCGAGCCCAGTCGGCGGTCATGCCGTCCTGGCTGGTCACGGCCCGCACCACCACCGTGTTTTCATAGGTCCGTCCGTCGCCCATGACGCCCACGCTCTTGACCGGCAACAGCACGGCGAACGACTGCCAGATTTTGTGGTCCTTGTCATAATCCGTGATTTCCTCCTGCACACGCAGGTCGGCCTGCTGGAGCAGGGCCGTACGTTCTTGCGTGACCTCCCCGATGATGCGCACGGCCAGACCTGGGCCGGGGAACGGTTGACGATCGATGATGGCCTCCGGCATACCCAACGCGCGGCCCAGGGCGCGCACTTCGTCTTTAAACAATTCGCGCAGGGGCTCGATCAACTGGAACTTGAGGTCCGGCGGCAGGCCGCCCACGTTATGGTGGCTCTTGATCGTGGCCGAGGGGCCGCCGAGGGGCGAAGCGCTTTCGATCACATCCGGATAAAGCGTGCCCTGGGCGAGGAAACGGATATCGCCCAAGCGCCGGGCTTCCTCGGCAAACACATCGATAAACCGCTTGCCGATGGCCTTGCGCTTCTTTTCCGGGTCCAACACGCCCTTCAAGTCGCTTAAAAACTGGGCTTGCGCATGGGCCACATGCAGGTCGATGCCGAAGGCCTTGACGAAGGTCTCTTCCACTTGCCGGGCTTCGTCGTGGCGTAAAAGGCCGTTATCCACGAAGATGCAGTGCAGTTGGCTGCCGATGGCTTTATGCAGGAGCATCGCCACAACCGCCGAATCCACGCCGCCGCTCAGGCCGCAAACGACGTGATTCTTGCCGACTTTCCGGCGGATGGCCCGGACGCTTTCCGCAACGAATTGCGCCATGCGCCAGTCTCCCCGGCACTTGCAAACGTCGAATAAAAAGCGGCGCAGGACGGCGGCGCCATGCCGGGTATGCACAACTTCAGGATGGAACTGGATTCCGTACATTTTCCGTTTTAGATCGGCCATGGCGGCCACCGGGCAGGTTTGTGTCTTGGCGAGCGCGCGGAATCCGGCCGGCATCTCAAGCACTTGGTCGCCATGACTCATCCAGACGTCGAGGCGCCGGGGCAGACCACGAAAAAGCGCCGATGCATTGGCCACGCCGATCCGGGCGCTGCCGTATTCGCGGGCCAGGCCCGGCTTGACGGCGCCGCCCAGCGTCTTGGCCATCAACTGCATGCCATAGCAAATGCCGAGCACGGGGATGCCCAGTTTGAACAGCTCCGGATCGCAGGCGGGCGCCTTGGCCGCAAACACGCTTTTGGGACCGCCGGAAAGAACGATGCCGGAGGGCCGGCGTTGTTTCAGCTTGGCGGCGGGCGTGTCATACCGGACAATCTCGGAATAGACCTGTTGTTCCCGTATGCGCCGGGCGATGAGTTGCGTGTATTGCGAACCGAAATCCAATATGGCGATCCAGTCGTGCGTTTTCATGGGGAGCAAGAATAACGAAAGGTCGCAGGCGGATCAAGGTTGGATTACGCGCATTGCCTGCTTCCCATAACGGTGAAAAACGCATTGACATGCGACATGACTGGAGCTGGAGCGATTATACTTGCGCATTCCAAACAAGATTGGCCCTTTTTGAAAGGGCGGGACGCGATTCCTCGCGTCCGGATGAATTTTAAACCGCCTCCACTGGCGTCCCGCAGGGACGCCAGGACTGTAGCCGTTTAGGCCGTAGGCTGTAGGTCGGAATCAATAAAACACATCGGCAAAAAACCGGAACGGAAGTTTGCAAAACATCGGTAAAGTTTTCGCTTTTCCCGTGATTTTACCTACAGCCTTCAGCCTACAGTTGAGTATCCTGTGGGATGCTAATGAACCGCGTCAATCAATAGTTATCCCGCGCCGGACGCATTCCCGATTTCATTTAGAATCGCCAGGGCGGCGGCGCGCGGATCCGCGGCTCCCATGATCGGGCGGCCCACCACCAGGAAATTGGCGCCGGCCCGGACGGCCAGGGCGGGGGTGGCCACGCGTTTTTGATCGCCCGTGGTGTTCCCGGCGGGCCTGCCCTCCGTAGCTCCCTGCGCGCAGGCGGGGCGGATTCCCGGGGTCACCAGCAGCGGGCCCGCGCCGAATTTTCGGCGCAAGCCTTCGGCCTCCTGAGCGGAGGCAACCAGGCCGTTCAGCCCGGAGGTCAGCGCGAGGTCGCCCAAAGCCAGGGCCTGTTCTTTCAGATCGCGGCCGACGCCGATATCCGCCAGGTCCGTTTGGTTCAGGCTGGTGAGCGTCGTGACGGCAATCAGTTTAGGGGCCTGCGGGCCGAAGGCTTGCGCCGCCCGTGCGGCGGCCTTGAGCATGGCGCGGCCGCCGGCGGCATGCAGCGTCAACATCCCGATGCCGTGCTGCGCGGCGGCGGCGACCGCGCGTTCGACCGTGTTGGGAATATCGTGCAGTTTAAGATCGAGGAATATTTTTTTTCCCTGGGCGCGCAGCGCTTCCAGGGCGCGCGGCCCCTCGGCCGCGAATAATTCCAGGCCGACTTTGAACCAGATAATTTCGCGGGGCAGCGATCGGATCAAGCCGGGCAGGGCTTGCGAGGACGGCAGATCGAGCGCGACAATCAGTTGTGGCGGCATATTCAAACTCCTCCAGGTAGTCGGCGATAATCTTTGTAAAATATTTTTTTAAAAACTCCTTGACACTACACGCGCCTTGGCCTATAAAGCGAACTCTTTTCAAGTATGTCGGAAGACGCGCTTGAAAAAAATAAAATAATTAAAAAAAATTGTTGACACATTTTTTTAATTTGGTACATTGATTGGCCGGTTGGGTGAAGGCTGTTCTTTTTGGAAACGTAGTCAAAGCACGGCATCATGAACGCCGTTCACGGTGCGTGCTTTTTTTACGGTTCATTGTTCTTTGACAACGGAATCTGCACATACATTTCGAGTCGGAAGTGGTGTGATTTGTGGATAAGCTCATGTTCTAAGTTAAGAATAGCAAGCGATGGCGGGGCAGCCTGGTAACGGGCTGGTTTGCTGTCGCGACCGTTTATATTACGGAGAGTTTGATTCTGGCTCAGAACGAACGCTGGCAGCGTGGATTAGGCATGCAAGTCGAACGAGAATTCGCGCCTTCAAGCCGCAAGGTGAGAAGGCGCGGAGGAGAGTGGCGAAAGGGCGAGGAACACGTGGGCAATCTATCTCAAAGTTGAGTATAACCCGTCGAAAGGTGGGCTAATACTGAATGTGATCGTCCGCCGCATGGTGGATTGTTTAAAGGCAGGGACCCGCAAGGGCCTGTCGCTTGGAGAGGAGCCCGCGTCCTATCAGCTTGTTGGTGAGGTGACGGCTCACCAAGGCGATGACGGGTAGCTGGTCTGAGAGGATGGTCAGCCGCACTGGGACTGAGACACTGCCCAGACTCCTACGGGAGGCTGCAGTCGAGGATCATTTGCAATGGGCGCAAGCCTGACAATGCGACGCTGCGTGGAGGATGAAGGCCTTCGGGTTGTAAACTCCTGTCATTTGGGAACAAGCTCGGGGCGGGGATAATCCGTTCCGGGGTGATAGTACCAGAAGAGGAAGTCACGGCTAACTCTGTGCCAGCAGCCGCGGTGATACAGAGGTGGCAAGCGTTGTTCGGATTTACTGGGCGTAAAGGGTGCGTAGGTGGTTTTGCGTGTCAGATGTGAAAGCTCATCGCTCAACGATGAAAGTGCATTTGAAACTGCAGGACTGGAGTACGGGGGAGGAGAGTGGAATTCTTGGTGTAGCGGTAAAATGCGTAGATATCAAGAAGAACACCGGTGGCGAAGGCGACTCTCTATCCCGATACTGACGCTGAGGCACGAAAGCTGGGGGAGCAAACAGGATTAGATACCCTGGTAGTCCCAGCCTTAAACGGTGTACACTTGGTGTGGGAGGATTTGACCCCTTCTGTGCCGGAGCTAACGCGTTAAGTGTACCGCCTGGGGAGTACGGCCGCAAGGTTAAAACTCAAAGAAATTGACGGGGGCCCGCACAAGCGGAGGAGCATGTGGCTTAATTCGATGCAACGCGAAGAACCTTACCAGGACTTGACATGCAACTGCACGTCCCGTGAAAGCGGGATTCCTTCGAGGGTGTTGCACAGGTGCTGCATGGCTGTCGTCAGTTCGTGCCGTGAGGTGTTGGGTTAAGTCCCGCAACGAACGCAACCCTTGTGTTTAGTTGCCACCACCGGTGATGAATCGGTGAGCACTCTAAACAGACTGCCCATATCAAGTGGGAGGAAGGTGGGGATGACGTCAAGTCAGTATGGCCTTTATGTCCTGGGCTGCACACGTGCTACAATGGCCGGTACAGAGGGAAGCAAGACCGCGAGGTGGAGCTAATCCTAAAAAACCGGTCCCAGTTCGGATTGAAGTCTGCAACTCGACTTCATGAAGTTGGATTCGCTAGTAATGGCGCATCAGCTACGGCGCCGTGAATACGTTCCCGGGCCTTGTACACACCGCCCGTCACATCATGAAAGTTGTCTGCACCAGAAGTCGTTGATCCAACCCGCAAGGGAGGAAGGCGCCAAAGGTGTGGGGAGCAATTGGGATGAAGTCGTAACAAGGTAGCCGTAGGGGAACCTGCGGCTGGATCACCTCCTTTCTAAGGAGTATCAACGTTTCGTGCGTTTAAAGCGCGCGGAGCAATGAGAGGTCAACTGTCCCGGCGCAAGTCGGGATGGGATTGCCTCGGGCAACCGAGGCGATTGGCAAGCGAACAGGAGTTTGGAAGCAAGTCACACCGCTTCCGGTTCGAAAAAAGGATGGGCAGATTACTGTTGAATGGCGGCGACCGCGGCGTCATCATTGCTGATTTATGATTGCTGATTGCTGGTTTTCCAGTCAAGATGGTAAATCGGAAATCGAAAATCGGAAATCAAAAATGGGATCGGGGGCATAGCTCAGTTGGCAGAGCACGAGCTTTGCAAGCTCGGGGTCGCCGGTTCAAACCCGGTTGCCTCCACCATGCTTCGCTCGCAACGAAGTGGAGAGCGAAGCATGCCCTGCGAAGTCTTGGCGAAGCAGGGCCGGTTGAATTGTTGATTTATGATTGCTGATTTATGATTTTTGAATAGTGGTGAAAAAGTTCATCATAAATCGGAAATCATAAATCCGAAATCGGAAATTGGCCGCGGATCGGGGGCGTGTAGCTCAGTTGGTTAGAGCGCGTCCCTGATAAGGACGAGGTCCCTGGTTCGACTCCAGGCACGCCCACCATAAGAATTTGCGACTTTTGATTTTCGATTGCGGATTTCCGGATATTTTTGGTTTTGAATGACCGGTTGGTCAAGATTAATCGGCCGCTCAAAATTAAAAGTTTGTTGTTTTTTGCAATGCAAAAAACGTTGTTCTTTGACAATTGCATAGAGGGTAAAACAAGTACAATCTACTTGTGCTCGGGTAGGCGAGACCAGGCAAATGTATTGGTCAAGTTACAAAGAGCGCACAATGGATGCCTTGGCATCAGAAGGCGAAGAAGGACGTGGTAAGCTGCGATAAGCTTCGGGGAGTGGCAAACACACTTTGATCCGGAGATTTCCGAATGGGGAAACCCGGGCCGATTAATATCGGTCCACTGGAGTCTGAATACATAGGGCTTTAGAGCTATACCCGGTGAAGTGAAACATCTCAGTAACCGGAGGAGAAGAAAACAATCGTGATTCCGTAAGTAGTGGCGAGCGAAAGCGGAACAGCCTAAACCTTCCGACTTGTCGGGAGGGGTTGCGGGACTCTAATGTGGTATCGGACGGCATAGCAGAACGATCTGGAAAGATCGTCCATAGAGGGTGATAGACCCGTATGCGAAATGCCGAACGGACCTAAGAGTATCCCAAGTAGAGCGGGACACGTGAAATCCAGCTCGAATCCGGAGGGTCCAACCTCCAAGGCTAAATACTCACTGATGACCGATAGTGAACTAGTACCGTGAGGGAAAGGTGAAAAGAACCCCTGTTAGGGGAGTGAAATAGTACCTGAAATTGTGTGCTTACAAACTATGGTAGTCCTCGACGCGCAAGCGTCGCAGGATGGCCGTTTGCCTTTTGCATAATGAGTCCGCGAGTTACGGTAGGCAGCCAGGTTAACCTGCCTTAGGCAGGGAAGCCGCAGCGAAAGCGAGTGTGAATAGCGCGAATCAGTTGCCTGCTGTAGACCCGAAACCGGGTGAGCTACCCATGGTCAGGCCGAATCCTCAGTAACATGAGGTGGAGGGCCGAACTAGTGACCGTTGAAAAGGTCTTGGATGAACTGTGGGTAGGAGCGAAAGACTTATCAAACTCGGTGATAGCTGGTTCTCTTCGAAATAGCTTTAGGGCTAGCCTGCATCAATGCTCGAAGTGGTGGTAGAGCACTGAATGGTATAGGGTCCTTACCGGGATACCAAAGCCAATCAAACTCCGAATACTGCTTCAGTCAGATGTGGAGTCAGACTCTGGGGGATAAGCTTCAGAGTCGAAAGGAAAACAGTCCAGCCCGCCGGCTAAGGCCCCAAAAGTTGGTTAAGTGACTAAGGATGTAAGATTGCAAAGACAGCGAGGATGTTGGCTTAGAGGCAGCCATCATTTAAACAGTGCGTAATAGCTGACTCGTCGAGTGATCTTGCGCCGAAAATGATCGGGACTAAATCAACTGCCGAAGCCGCGGATGCCATCTCGTTTAGGCGTAGATGGCGTGGTAGAAGAGCGTTCCATTTGGAGTGAAGCGGGAGGGGAACCGACCGTGGACCGGATGGAAGTGATTATGCGGACATGAGTAACGAAAAGTCCGATGGAAATTCGGACCGCCGTAATCCTGAGATTTCCTGGGGAAGGTTCGTCCACCCAGGGTTAGCCGGCCCCTTAGCCAAGGCCGAAAGGCGTAGGTGATGGGAAACAGGTTCAATATTCCTGTGCCGCCGGTCTGACGTTTGAGCGAAGGAGTGACGCAGTAGGCTAAATCAGCCATCGACTGGAAGTGATGGCCGAAACCTTGAGAGGGCTCTGGTCGGCAAATCTGCCGGAGCATTAACCTTGAGAGGCGTAAGGACGCTGAGTAGCGATACAAGGCGGATTGATCGATGCCCCACTGACAAGAAATAGCTTCTAAGCGAGTCAGACAGGCGACCGTATTCAAACCGACACAGGTGGGATGGTAGAATATACCAAGGCGCGCGAGATAAACCTCGTTAAGGAACTCGGCAAATTAGCCCCGTAACTTCGGAAGAAGGGGTCCTTCCCAGTGTAATCGCAAGAAAGCACCGGGGAGGCGCAGTGAAATGGCCCAGGCGACTGTTTAACAAAAACACAGCACTCTGCGAACTCGTAAGAGGATGTATAGGGTGTGACACGTGACCAATGCCGAAAGGTTAAGGCAAGGGGTTAGCCGCAAGGCAAAGCTCTGAACTGAAGCCCCGGTGAATGTCGGCCGTAACTATAACGGTCCTAAGGTAGCGAAATTCCTTGGCGGGTAAGTTCCGTCCTGCACGAATCGTGTAACGATCTGGGCACTGTCTCAACGAGGATCTCGGTGAAGTTGTACTTCCGGTGAAAATGCCGGATACCCGCAGTAGGACGGAAAGACCCCGTGAACCTTTACTGTATTCTGATATTGGATCTCGGTTTTTCATATGTAGCATAGCTGGGAGCCGTTGAAGTTCCGGCGCTAGCCGGAGTGGAGGCAACAGTGAAATACCAGTTTTGGATAACTAAGATTCTAACCCCTGTCCCGTGAATCCGGGAGGGGAACAGTGTTAGATGGTCAGTTTGACTGGGGCGGTTTCCTCCCAAATGGTAACGGAGGAGTTCGAAGGTTCTCTCATCATGGTTGGCAATCATGAGTAGAGCGTAAGGGTAGAAGAGAGCTTAACTGCGAGACCTACAAGTCGAGCAGGTGCGAAAGCAGGACCTAGTGACCCGGTGGTTGCTTGTGGTAGCGCCATCGCTCATCGGACAAAAGGTACTCCGGGGATAACAGGCTGATCGCTGCCAAGAGTTCACATCGACGCAGCGGTTTGGCACCTCGATGTCGGCTCATCGCATCCTGGGGCTGAAGAAGGTCCCAAGGGTTTGGCTGTTCGCCAATTAAAGCGGTACGCGAGCTGGGTTCAAAACGTCGTGAGACAGTTTGGTCCTTATCCTCTGTGGGCGCAGGAAATTTGAGGAGAACATTCCTTAGTACGAGAGGACCGGGAATGACGTACCTCTAGTGTTCCAGTTGTTCCGCCAGGAGCATCGCTGGGTAGCCACGTACGGAAAAGATAAGCGCTGAAAGCATCTAAGCGCTAAGCCCCCTCCAAGATCAGATTTCCCTGCCGCGCAAGCGGCACTAAAGGCGGGTTGTAGACTACGACCTCGATAGGCCGGGTGTGTAAGCGTCGTGAGACGTTGAGCTAACCGGTACTAATCCGCCGTGCGACTTGGCCATATTTTGCCTATATCGTCTCTCGAGTATGAATAGGTTCTACTTGTCCAACCTCTATGCAATTGACTTTTTTTTCCGGTGATCATAGCGGGGAGGAAACACGCGTTCCCATTCCGAACACGACCGTTAAGGGCCCCTGCGGCGATGGTACTGTGGTGTAGGCCACGGGAGAGTAGCGCGTTGCCGGGATATTTTAGGGGGCGTCCCGATTTCGATCGGGACGCCCTTTTGCTTTCTATTGGCGCTCTTTTTTGATTTTAGCCAACTCGGGCTCGAAGTATTTTTTGTAACAGTCCGGGCAGATGCCATGGCTGAACTGGGCTTCGCTGTGTTCGGCAATGTAGCCTTCCACCTGTTGCCAGTATTGCTTGTCGTCGCGGATTTTCTTGCAATACATGCAGATCGGCAATAAGCCCCGCAGGGTTTTGATTTGGGCCAGGGCCGTCTGGAGTTCCGCAATGCGCCCGGTCAGCGAGGCTTGGAGGTCGACAACTTTGCGCCCGACGCCGATGCGCACGTGAAGCTCCTCGACGTCGTAGGGTTTCACAATATAATCGTTGGCCCCGGATTTCAGGCCGTCAACAATGTCTTCCCGATTGCCGCGGCTGGTTAGAACGATAAGATAAGGAGGATCGTTGGTGTCCTTCTCCCGCACTTTGCGGCAGACTTCCCGTCCGTCCATCCCGGGCATCATCCAGTCCAGGATCGCCAGTTTGGGCGCATCGGGTTTGAGCAGTATTTCATAGGCGCGCGTTCCGTCGGCGGTGATCATCGGCTCGTAGCCGGCCTTGGCGACCATGGCCTTCAACATGACCTGCGATATCGCATCATCTTCCGCAATAAGTATTTTCATTGGTTGGGGGTTCTTTTAAAAGGGCGGCGCGGCGCCGCAATATTTTCCCGAACATTTTGCATTTTTCATTCTGCATTCTGCGTTTTCAGATACTTCCGCATGGCCTGCTCCAGAAATTCGAACTGCTTGTTTAATCGCGGCATCAGCACCTCCGCCTCGTGCCAATCGGTCGAATGGCAGGCTTTTTCGATTCTGGCCGCAACAGTTCTCAACTGATTGCCGCTCACATTGGCGGCCGATCCTTTGATGGTATGGGCCAATAGCTCGGCTTCGCCTCCGCGTTTTTCGATGGCTTTTTCAAGTTCGCGCGTCTTCTTCGGAGTCTCGCCCAGAAAAACATCGATAACCTCGCGCATCAAGGCGCGATCGCCGGAAAGCCGTTCGGCAAATTCCTTCGAATCGAATATCCCGGTTGGCTCGCGTTTTTGAGCCTTCCGATCCTGATGCTCCCAGACGCCGTCCGCGAACGGAATTTTGGCGATGGCATCGGCAATCGATTCCGCGCTGACCGGCTTGGTGATGTACCCGTTCATGCCGTCGGCCAGGCATTTCTCGCGGCTTTCCGGCATAGTGTGCGCGGTGAGCGCCAGGATGGGAATGCGCCGGAATGGTCGATGGTCAATGGTCGATGGTCGATGTTCTTTGTTCTTGGTCCCTGGTTCTTCGTTCTTCGTTCCAATCTCTGGTCTCTGGTCTCTGGTTTCTGATTCTCTGATTTTGCGGGCGGCTTCAAGCCCGTCCATTCCAGGCATTTGAATATCCATCAGCACCAGGTCGTAGTGGCTTGTTGCCAGCGCCTTAACCGCTTCGCTGCCGTTGGCGACGGCCACGGCGGCATGGCCCATTTTTTTAAGGATGCCCAGAATGACCGTTTGGTTGGCCATATTGTCCTCGGCCACCAGGATGCGCAACCGTTTGGCGGGCTGGCATTTTAATTCCCCCTCCGGCTTTTCTTCCAAAACTTCTGCGGTTCCGGTCAAGGGTTTGGCGTGGAGGGCGCCGGCCGGTCGAATTAAGAATGGAATAATGAACCAGAATGTCGAGCCTTGGCCGTGAACGCTTTCGACGCCGATCGATCCGCCCATCTGCTCGACGAGCCCCTTCGAAATCGCCAGCCCCAGTCCGGTCCCGCCGAACTTGCGCGCCAAAGACGCGTCCACTTGGGAAAATGCTTTGAAAAGCAGGCTGGTTTTATCGGCGGGAATGCCGATGCCGGTATCGCGCACGGTAAAGCGCAAAAGAACGGGGGAGGTGTGTTCAGTGTGCAGTGTGCGGTGTTCGGCGCTTCCTCCTGATGCCATGTTCAACATCGAACGTCCAACATCAAAGTCAGAAGAACCCTCAAAACTTCGATGCGCGATGTTTTGTCCCGGTTGCCTTCCCGAATCCTGAACACCGAACACCGAACACTTCTCATCGACCTTCTCAACCTCGATGGCGACCTCGCCTGTGTGGGTAAATTTCACGGCATTGCCGGCCAGGTTCAGGAGAATCTGGCGCAGGCGCCCGGGGTCGCCGCTCAGATTGAGGGGCACATTGGGCGCCACCGAACTAATTAACGCCAATTTCTTGTTGGCGGCGTTAATGCCCAGTACGCCGGTGACAGATTCCAGGATGTCCTTGAGATTGAAATCGATTTGCGCGAGATCCATCTTGCCGGCCTCGATTTTGGCGAAATCGAGCGTGGAATTGATGATGTTGAGCAGCGCTTCCGCGCTGGAATGGATGATTTGGGTGTATTCCAGTTGCTCCCTGGTCATTTTTGTTTCAAGTAAAAGCTCGCAGATGCCGATCACGCCGTTTAAGGGCGTGCGGATTTCATGGCTGATATTGGCGACGAACTGGCTCTTGGCGGCGTTGGCGGCCTGGGCTTGGAACGTGAGCTTGCTTTCCAATTCAAGCGAATCCTGTAATTGGCGATAGGCCTTTTCAAGGTCGTTTTTCGCCTGGCTCAGCGCCGCCTCCGCCAGCTTGCGCTCGGTAATATCCTCTTTGACGGCAAGAAAATGCGTGATGCGTTTGTCCGCATCCATGACCGGCGCGATCAGGGCCGACTCCCAGTAAAGCGATCCGTCTTTCTTGCGGTTGTGAAATTCTCCATGCCATTCCCGGCCGGATGTGATGGCCGCCCAGAGGTCTTTATACGCGCCAGGGGGCAATTCGCCGGACTTGAGCACACGCGGGTTCTTGCCGAGCACTTCGGCCAAACTGTAGCCCGTCAATTGGGTGAATTTCGGATTCACATACTCGATATTTCCCAAAGCGTCGGTAATTACCACCGTGGCGGGGCTTTGTTCGGTCGCCTGCGACAGTTTGCGTAATTCGTCCTCCACACGTTTGCGCTCGGTCACATCGTGGAAGACCAACACCACGCCGCGAATACGTCCCTCCTCGTCCTTGATTGGCGCGGCGCTGTCGGCGATCTGGCGCACGGTTCCGTCGCGGGCGATCAGGGCCGTATGGTTGGCCAGACCGACAACCAGCCCGCTGGTCATAACCTTGGCGATGGGATTCCGGACCGTCGCGCGCGTCTGGGCGTTGACTATGCGGAACACTTCCTCCATCGACTTGCCCGAGGCTTCTGCCAGCGGCCAACCGGTCAGTCGTTCGGCCACCGGGTTCATTCGCGTTACCCGGCCTTCTACATCGGTGGCGATCACCGCGTCGCCGATGGAGCGCAAGGTGATGGCGAGGTCCTCTTCGCTCTCGCGCATCTTTTTGATTGTCTCATACTGCGCCAAGTAAAAGCGGACTTTCTGCTGCCGCTGGATAAGGCCGAAGCCCAGTCCTGCGAGGGCGATCAGGCTGCCGGCAATGACCAGAATCAGCCATAATCTTTCTCTCAGCGGCGCATATATTTCCGAAGTGTCTATGCGCGCGACCATGAACCAGGGTGAATCGGGAATGGCGTGCGCATCGGCCATCACGGGAATTCCGCGATAGTCTCTGGCCGCTACAATGCCCTCTTTTCCTGTTGCGGCCATCACGGCGGCCACGGCGGTGTTTGTCAGCGATATGCGCACGCTGAGCGCGGTATTCGTGTCGAACTTGAGTTTGTTCAGAAAAAGGACATCGTTGTTGTCCCGGCGAACGAGCAGCGTTTCCGCGGTCTTGTCGGTCGCGGGCCAGCGATTGATATAGGGATAGAGATAGTGTTCGGGGTCAATGAGCAGCGCAAGAATTCCTGCGCCCGGCTTGCCGTCTTGGGCGTCAAGGATAGGGACGAGCAATGCCAGGTAGATGCGCCGGCCATCTTCGCTCCTGAAGAAATCCACAAACGTCACCTCTCCCGACTGCAAGGTGTCGGAAATGCGTTGGGACGGAATTGAAGTCGCCGCCGCTGCCGCCGGCGCTTCGGGAAGCGCCATCCTCACGACGCCGCGCGCATCCAATAAGAAGACCCGCTCGTATTGATCCGACTCTTGAGCCTTGCGCAGCCATGTCTGCAGTTGGTTTTGCGCTTCCGCATCCTCCGGTTTTTCGAAATAGCGTTGCGCCAAAGCGGAGAAGGCGGCGTTCTTATAAAAGGACGTCGCATCCGCAATGCGCTCCTTGCGCCAAAGGATGAGGTCGCTTTTTTTAAGTTCGGCAATCGCGGTAATCCGGCGCTCCATCTCGTCGCGGTAATGTTTTGCGTAATTCCCGTAATAAAAATACCCCGCCGTGGCGATGGCGGCGGTCAGAACGATGAAAACCAGGATGAACGCATGCGGAAAACGTTGTTCCGGCCCGGATTGAGTTGTCGAAGTTGAAGTCATGGTGCGGCGATCTTCTCCCGCGGCATGAGTGAAACAAGGCCGCGCCACACTGTGACGCGCTTCAGAGTCCGCGCCTATCGTGTCGAACTGCAGGGCGGAACGGTGTTCCGCCGTCGGCGCCGGGTTGCGGGCATCGCCCGCATTAGTACCTTAACCACTCGAAACCGCTATAAAAAACAAGAAAAGCGCGAATATCCAATATCCAACAAGGAATATCCAATCATGAAGGAAAGAGAAGCGTTAGGAACATTACCTTAACGATATCCGCACTGGGACATTGGATATTGAGTGTTGGTTATTGGACATTTATCGACTTCAGGACCTGACCAAGGGAATTGTTGTTTGGGTTGCGGGCGCTTAGCCCGCCTTAGTGAAGGACCATAAAACAAGGGTTCCCCCTTCATGAGGATGGAGGCCCACCGATTTGCAACGGGTTGCGACAGCCTCCCGGTTAACCGGTCGTCGCGACTCGGCGCGGCCCTCGTTCAAAGAGCTTCGGCGACGAAGGCCGAAAGCAAGGGCTTGGCGAAGGCGGGAAACCGCCGTTCGGCGTAGGCGCACTTGCCCTTTGCCGATCATGCCTTCCGGCTGGCGGCTTCCTTGATCAGGTTCATGCCGATGACTTCGCGCTGAATCTGGTTGGTGCCTTCGTAGATTTGGGTGATCTTGGCGTCGCGCATCATCTTCTCGACGGGGTATTCCTTCATGTAACCGTAACCGCCCAGGACCTGGACGGCGTCGGTCGTGACGCGCATGGCGGTGTCGGAGGCGAACAGCTTGCACATGGCGGAAATTTTGCTGACGTCCTTGGCGCCGCTGTCGATGTAACGGGCGGCGGCATAGACCAGCGCGCGGGCGGCCTCGACCTGGGTGGCCATGTCGGCCAGCATGAACTGGACGCCCTGGAAGGAGCAAATCGGCTTGCCGAACTGGCGGCGCTCGCGGCTGTATTTCACGGCTTCGTCCAGCGCGCCGGCGGCGATGCCCAGGGCCTGGGCGGCCACGCCCGGCCGGGACATGTCGAAGGTCTTCATGGCCACGATGAAGCCCAGCCCTTCCTTGCCGAGGATATTGGCTTTGGGCACACGGCAATCCTGGAAGATCAACTCGCGCGTGGCGGAGGCGCGGATGCCCATCTTGTTTTCCTTCTTGCCGAAGGTGAAGCCCGGTGTCCCTTTCTCCACGATGAACGCGGTGGCGCCGCGCGATCCCTTGGCCTTGTCCGTCTTGGTGACGACCGAGTAGATTTCGGCTTCGCCGCCGTTAGTGATCCATTGCTTGGCGCCGTTGAGGATGTAATCGTCGCCGTCCTTGGCGGCCGTGGTGGCGATGGCGCCGGCGTCGGAGCCGGCATTGGCTTCCGTCAGGGCGAAGGCCGCCAGGGATTGGCCGGAGGCGACGCGCGGCAGATATTTCTGCTTCTGCGCGTCGTTGCCGTAAAGAATGATCGGGAAGGTCCCCAGCGCCGTGGCGGCCAAGCTCAGGGCGATTCCACTGCAGACCTTGGAGAGCTCCTCGACGGCGATGCTCAGATCCATGACCCCGCCGCCCAATCCGCCGTATTTTTCCTCGATATAGAGCCCGCACAAATCCGCCTGGGCAAAGACCTTCAGGATTTCGTGCGGAAACTCGTTGGCCTCGTCGTAGTGTTCGCGGATCGGCTTAATCTTTTCCTGGGCCACCTGGCGGCACAAGTCCCGGATCATTTCCTGCTGTTCGGTCAGTCCGTAATTCATGAACTTTTCTCCCGAGGGTTGCTTTATATGCTTTGGAAGGCGGCATTATAACAAAGCATGGTTGCTGGTCAATGGTTTCCGTCAGTCCGGAATCATCGCCCAAGACAAAACGCTCTTCTGCGTTTATCAGGCGATGCCCTAATTCCACGGCTCGGCAGGGACGCCGCGCCCTACCTGAAGCCCTATACAGTCCATGGATGTCTTTGGGTAGGGCACAGCCTTCCGCCTTCGCGGCACGGCATAGCGCCGCTTCGGCGCGAAGACCAACCGCCGCTTGCCTGCTTTAAATTTTGACTTAGCCTTTTTCGGTTTCGACGAGTTCCTTTATTTTCCTATGCGGAATTATCCATCCGAAAAATAATACGGTGGAAAACTGGAACGGATCGGCAAATGGGCCTATTTACACGACTAAGGGAAAGCGCTATGGTTTTTCCTGCGCCAGTCGATGATCCTTTGCGATCGCTTGCTACATCGTCAAGCGGGGTGGGGGGGGCTACAGCAACCAGTCAAAATACAGGGGATTTGTAGGCCGTGTGCCCCTCCAAAGGCGGGCAAGCCTCGCGCGGCGTCTTGCCGAATTTTTTCACACGTTCTGAGATGTTACGCCAAATCCATCATTAACCATCAACCATTCCCCATCAACCATTTCCAATGTCTTCTCCCTATGCATTGAAGGCGCCGTATGCGCCGGCGGGCGATCAACCGCAGGCCATGGATGCGCTGGTGCGCGGCTTGGCGGCGGGCCAGCGGTTCCAAACCCTGGAAGGCGTGACGGGCTCGGGCAAGACTTTTACGATTGCCAACGTGATCGCGCGGTGGGGCAAGCCGGCGCTGATCGTTTCGCACAACAAGACCCTGGCGGCCCAGCTTTTCCAGGAACTCAAGACCTATTTTCCCGCCAACGCCGTGGAGTATTTTGTCAGTTATTACGATTACTACCAGCCGGAGGCCTACATTCCGCAGACCGACACCTATATCGAGAAGGATTCGGCCATCAATGAAGACATCGAGCGCATGCGGCTCTCGGCCACCAATGCGCTGATGAACCGCAGTGACGTCATCATCGTGGCCTCGGTCTCGTGCATTTACGGCCTGGGCTCGCCCGAGGATTACCGCGAGATGCTGATAACCGTCAAGCAGGGCGAGCGCCTGGACCGCGACGGCCTTTTGCACCGGCTCGTGGATATCCAGTACACCCGCAACGATTACGCGCCCCAGCCCGGCACATTCCGGGTGCGCGGCGACACGCTGGATATTTTCCCGTCCTATTCCACCGCCGGCGTGCGCGCGCAGTTTTTCGGCGACGAGGTCGAAAGCCTGGAACGCATCGACACTCTGACCGGCGCGGGCCAGGGGGCGCTGACGACCATGACAATTTCGCCCGCCAGGCATTTTGTGATGCCGGCCAATCGCATCGAAAGCGCCCTGCCGCGCATTCGCGCGGAGATGGAGGAGCGCGTTGCCTGGTTCGAGGCCAACAAGAAGCTGGTGGAGGCCCAGCGCATCCAGCAGCGCACGATGTACGACCTGGAAATGCTGCGCGAAATGGGCTACTGCTCGGGGATCGAGAATTATTCCCGGCACCTCAGCGGGCGGAATGCGGGCGAGCCGCCCGCCACGCTGTTGGATTATTTTCCCGGCGGGTTTTTGACCATCCTGGACGAGTCCCACGTCACCCTGCCGCAACTGCGCGGGATGTTTAACGGCGACCAGGCGCGCAAGAGCGTGCTCATCGAGCATGGTTTCCGCCTGCCCTCGGCGCGCGACAACCGGCCTTTGGCGTTCGACGAGTTTTTGGGCCGGACCGGCCAAATCGTTTGCATGTCGGCCACGCCGGGCCCTTATGAGCGCGAGGTGTCGCCCGCGCCGGTGCCGCAAATCATCCGGCCCACGGGCCTGCTGGATCCGGTCGTCACGGTGCGTCCGTTAAAGGGCCAGGTTGACGACCTGATCGAGGAGGTGCGCGCGCGCTCCGCGCGCCGCGAGCGCGTGCTGGTGACAACCCTGACCAAGAAAACGGCCGAGGACCTGAGCGATTATCTTGCCGAGGCCGGTTTGCGGGTCACCTATCTGCATTCGGACATCGACGCCATCGAGCGGGTGGAGGTGCTGCGCGGTCTGCGCATGGGTGAGGTGGATTGCCTGGTGGGCATTAATCTTTTGCGCGAAGGATTGGACCTGCCTGAGGTTTCGCTCGTGGCGATCCTGGATGCGGACAAGGAAGGTTTCTTGCGGTCGGAAACGGCGCTGATCCAGACCTCCGGCCGCGCGGCGCGGCATGTGGCCGGCCAGGTGATTATGTATGCGGACCAGGTGACCGACTCCATGCGCCGCGCGCTGGCGGTTATGGAGGACCGCCGTCGCCTGCAGGGGGCCTATAACGAAGCGCACAAGATCACGCCGCGCAGCATTCGGAAAAGCGTCCAGGCCGGCCTGGTGTACCGCCAGGAGGGCGAGGTCATCGAGCGCCGGATCTTGCGCGCGGCGGACGAGGATTTCGATATTCATGAGGCCATTCAGGATATCGAGAAGGAAATGCTGGAAGCCGCCGAGGCCCTGGAATTCGAGCGCGCCGCCATCTTGCGCGACCAGTTGTTCGAGCTGAAAAACGCGCTGAAACCCGGCGCCGCCCGCGCGCCTGGCAAGCGCGCTCGGCGCAAAACCAGCTAACCCGAATACTTCATCTCGTTTCTTTCCCAGGGAAAGACCACCCAGACGCCGTGCGCGACCGTATGCGCATAAAAGTCGGGTGGGTGCGCTGCTTGATGTTTATAGAACAGGGTGGCGGAGCGAAGGCCGCGCGGGCGGCGGCGTTGGAGATGTCGAATCACTTTCTGCAGGGTCCGGCCGGAATCGTGGATATCATCCACCAGCAGCACGCGTTTGCGGCCAATGGGATACCGGAATGGTTCGAGCCGTGCGCGCTCCAGTTTGCGGGTCCACGCATAGGCTTTGACGCGAATCGGATAGATATCGATGGCGCCGAAAAAGTCGGAGAGCAGGCGCGCGGGCACCATGCCGCCCTTCAGGATGGCGACAATGCAGTCCGGACGGAACTGCGCGGCGCGGATGGCCCGGCCCACCGTTTCCACGCAAGCCTCGATTTCATGCCACGCGACGTTCCGGTATTTCATGATGCCTCAGATATGGATCAAGAAGTCTTTACAGATGTTTCTGAATGTGTAACAAATGCCACGTCATTCGGTCAATAAGTTTGACATCTATGAATTTCAATTCGGGTAGCCGCGCCCGTAAGGGCGTGGATTATTCCGTCGGCCACGCCCGCAACGCTGGAGCGTAGCGACTGCGGGCAGGCCACGGCATCACCGTCGCGGCTACATGCAACAATT
>Ga0265297_10002887_pt1 | contig 33030 bp, 41 predicted proteins | sample Munlanlwell13791_FD_192502 | JGI IMG/M metagenome (GOLD analysis project Ga0265297, IMG submission 192502) | Leachate microbial communities from a municipal landfill in Southern Ontario, Canada - Leachate well 137-91 | ecosystem: Engineered > Solid waste > Landfill > Unclassified | place...
GTGACAGGCGTCTGGAACACCGCCGACATGGCGGGCTGGACGCTCAGTAATCAGTTCTACGTCAACAACCTGCCGCTGGTGACAGGCGTCTGGAACACCGCCGACATGGCGGGCTGGACGCTCAGTTATCAGTTCTACGTCAACAACCTGCCGCTGGTGACAGGCGTCTGGAACACCGCCGACATGGCGGGCTGGACGCTCAGTTATCAGTTCGTCGTCAACAACCTGCCGCTGGTGACAGGCGTCTGGAACACCGCCGACATGGCGGGCTGGACGCTCAGTAATCGGTTCTACGTCAACAACCTGCCGCTGGTGACTTGGACGATTGCGGCTGTGGATATGGATGCGGGCTGGGCTACTGTTGACCGTATCGAGATGATTCACTGCAACCTGGCGGCGACGCCCATGACAAACCTACTCACCGGCCTGTATGCGCTTAAGCCGACGATGACCTATACCGCGCCGGTGCTCAATATCTCCGGCGCGTCCAACGCCACGCCGGGCGGGACGTACCAGGTCAAGTGCCCGCCCACAACCGACAAGGAACTCATTTACGAGCTTGCCAATGATAGCTGCGGCGTGGGCGGGCCTGAGTTCGTGATCACCTACAACGGAGGGACCGCGCCATGACGCAATTGGCAGCAGATACGCGGCCTATCCTGTGGGCGGTACGGATTGGCGGCGAGGTGATCCTGACGGGCGAGACGCCAGTCGGCACGGTCACAGTGACCGGGCATGATATTGTGGGTTCGGCGGACGAGAACGAGTTCCTGGGCGCGCTGGTCGGACAGGCGGGTGCATATGATCCGCTGCCTGACTACGGCCAGCCGTGCGAAGGCGGCGCGATCTACGGTTACAACGGATCGCTGGTGATTTGCCGCCAGTCGCACAACCGTACCGAGCACGCACCAGAGACGATCCCGGCGCTGTTTGCGGTGTACCGTGAGAACGCGGGCGAGGCGCTGGAATGGGTGGCGGGTGAGGGCGTGCTGGTTGGCACACGGCGGCTGTACGAGGGCGTGCTATATGAATGCCTGCAAGCGCACCAGACTGAATTTGCACCACCACTTGTGCCTGCGCTCTGGCGCGTGGTGACGCAGGGCGATGAACCACAGCCCTGGGTGCAGCCGACTGGCGCACATGACGCCTATCAGCTAGGCGACCGGGTGACGTACAACGGGCAGACCTGGGAAAGCACGATCAATGCAAACGTGTGGGCACCCGGCGTGTATGGGTGGGTTGTTATTTGATGGCGGGATCGCCATCATCGTACTCACCAATATCATGGTCCTATTTGTTGAGTACAGTGTCGATGCCGCCGCTCGTGTGTAAATACAGGTATGTGAGGTTTCCAGCGTTGAATACGGCTGCGCGTTCTGGTGTGAGCGCAAACTGACCGTTGGTCTGAGTTTCAATGTGAATCTTTGTTGCGCCGCTGAGGATCGCTAAAAAATCAACCGCGCTCTCAACAACCTTTGTTTGAGAAAGACCAGAGCTTTTCGAGAGCGCATCGATTGCGCTGATTGTGTTATCTGATAGGCGGAAACTTTTGGCTTTACTCATGACAACCTCCTTGAATTGGATGCACGATCTTATTGTATCGCATCACGCGATACAATGCAAGCTATTCGAGGCGCTGTACGGGGAATGACTCCCGCCCAACTCCTCTGCACCGCGTGCCTCCTCCCGCTGGCCGCCGTATTCGCGGTGTGCATGGCGCTGGCGGCAAGGGTAGAACGTAGGACGCAGGCGGATGATAGGGACACACATGACGCTGAATGACTTTCTAGACAACCTAACCCCACATGAGCAGGCGTTGCTTACGAACGACCTGACTGCGCGGCTTAATCACCTGCTAACTCTGTCGCCTGAGCCAACGCGCCCGGCGTTCAAGTCCGCCGCCTACTGGTTGGCGCAGTTTGACGCGGCATGGGTGTCCGAGGGAAACATGTACACCTCGTGGTTCGGGAACCCGGCGCAGACCTACCACTGCTTCGCCCCGCTGGCCGGGCTGCGGGACGCATGGCTGGCGAGTGGCGAGGCACGCTGGCTAAACGCGCTGCTGGACGGCGCGCTGGATTGGTGCAAGACGGCGGTGGGCAAGTCCACCGACAAGGGCGCGCCGGACGTGCGCCTCTGTCTGCACGATATGCGGGCCGGACGAGAAATCGCGGTTGCGTTGCTGGAAGCGACCGAGCGCAAGATTGAGAATGCGCGGCTTGACGAACTGACCACGCGCTTAATCGCCATCTGGTCGTTCTGGTATGAGCGCGGTGAGTTGAAGCGGATTTTCACGCATGGCGCGTGGCATAGCTACGTGATGGCCTACTGCCTGAGCAAGCTCGATACCGACACGGCGCGCGGTGGGCAGTATGTGGACGTGATGACCTGGACGCTTCCCAAGATTGAGGCGCAGTATACCAAGACCGAGCCGGGCTGGCGCTACATGTTCGATGATAGCGACCGCTACGATAGCCCGATTAGGCGCGACGGGTGGACGAATATCGACCACGCGGTGAGCGACGTGGCCGCCCTGGGCTGGCTGGCTTGGCGCGGGGATGCGATTGCGACCGCGTGGATACCGCGTATGTTGACCATGTTCCGTGCCGTGTACAACCCGGAGCGCCAGCGCTTCTCCTACTTGACCACCGGGGGCAACGAGGGCAACGCCACGAACGACGGCAAGCCGCGCGCCGCCTACGATTGGCCGCACTTATCCACGGGCGCGGCGTTTGCATGGTTGGGCGCGGTGGATGCCGGGGCGATGACGCTGTGCGAGGGCTACGCGGCGGGCGCGGGCGACTACTACCGCGCGCCCATGTATGCGGGACTGGCGGTCGCAGCGGGGGCGTGGGGGTAGGGGGATGGGCGATCTCATCTGGACGAATACGCGGGTGCGCTTGGGCGAGCTTGTGCCCTGGGAGCGCAACCCGAAGACCATCAGCAAGCGCATCGCCGCGCGGCTGCTGGCGAGGGCTAAGGCATGAATGATACGGTTGGCGGAGAGCTTCTGGTACAGCGCTACGTGCCATTGTCGCAAGTGGTGCTCTGGGACCGCAATCCGAAACGTCATGATATTGGCGCGATTGTCGAGTCGATCAAGCGCTATGGCTTCCGTGATGCGCCCGCCTATGATGCCAGTCTTGGCGCGCTTGTCTATGGCAACGGGCGGGCCGAGGCGCTGATGTGGATGAAGGCGCAAGGCATGGAACCGCCGCGCGGGATCGGCGTCGATGCGGACGGCGAGTGGTGTATGCCGGTAGCGTTCGGCGTGGATGCGGACAGCAAGGCCCAAGCTGAGGCGTTTGGCGTTGACCATAACAATCTGACCCTGGCAGGCGGCGACTACACGGCGGCGGACATGGCGCGCCTGTGGGATGCGGATTACACCGACTTGCTGGAAGCGCTGGCCGAGGTCGATGCCCTGCCTGAGACAGTGAGCGGAGATGACCTGGACGCGTTGCTGAACGCGGAGTTCGCGCCCGACACCTACGATATTCTGGACAAGGTGGACGACATAGGGCGCAAGGAAGCCGAAGACCTGATGACAGGCTTGCGCAATGAGGCCCGCTTTCCGCTGGCGATTGTGCTGACCAGACAGCAGCGCATGACGTGGGAGCGCTACAAGCACACGGTCAACACGACGAATGACACGAAGGCGTTTATGGCGTTATTGGACGGCGCGGGGATGTCTAATGCTTGATTGCTACTGGGGAGAATTTTTAACTAATTGCGTCCCGCTTGAGATTTCACTGTCCTACTGCTCGCACAAGTGCGCCTTCTGTTATGCGAACCTGAACCAACCGGATCGCAACACAGTGGCGGCGATGCTGCTCAAGCGCGGTTATCCGGTGTTGGCAAGCAACCGCGTGGACCCGTTCGCCATGAGCAACTATAAGGTGTTCCTGCCCATCCTGGAGACTATGACAGCGATGGGCATTCAAGTCATGTTCCAGACACGCGGGGGCAGGGGGATCGATGAGGCGCTGGACATGATCGGCCCGTCGGTCTGGTACGTGAGCATCGCGCTAGACGACGAAGCCCGGCGTGAAGCCATTGAACCGGGCGCGCCCACATTGGCCTCGCGGCATGACCTGATCGACAAGCTAATAGACGCCGGGCATACGGTGGTCGTAGGGCTGAACCCGCTTGTACCCGAATGGTTGCCTGACCCAGAGCCGCTACTATCCCGCTTCAAGGCGCAAGGCGTGCATGGGGTATGGATTGAGCGCCTGCACTTCAATCGCAAGCAAAGTGGGCAATTGAGCGCGCGGGATATTGCGGCGATGGGCGAGGACGTGATCGAGCGAGCGCACAAGCGCAAGCCCGCCGGGGATTTCGAGTTCTTCCTGAGAACAAGGGAACAGGCGGCGGACGTGGGGCTGGAAGTCTACAGCATGAACCAACCGACTGCCAGCGCATTCTTTGAGCCGTATCACGCGCTGTACCGCCAGACGTTCCCGGTGATGCAGGACTGGATCAACCACCTGCACGCGACAATGCCGGACGGCGGGCTGGTGACGTTCGATGACTTCCTGGGCTTCTTTGGCCCACAGTTCCCAGACGGCGTGCACGCGATTGACAGTTACCTGGGGGCGACGGCGCATAACCTGTGGCATACGCACAAAATACCGACCACGATGACCTACGCGCAATTGCTGGCGCTGATCTGGTCGGAGGGGCGCATTAAGCACAACCCGGTCAGAAGCCCGGCCTTTGCGATGGCAAGCTACGACGGCGCGCCTATTCAGGATGAGCGCGGAATGCCCGTGATGGTGTTCGTTCCACAGTGGACGTATGACTACTGGATCGACCTGGCACAGTTCGAGGAGGTGGCGTGATGGCCGCTGCGGGTGGAAGTTGGAAGGGCGGATCGTTTGTAAACGCCAGTTCCGCTGGTGGGCGCAGGGGTTTAGCACCTCTATCTCCTGATCAGAACATGGCGCGGGCGCGCGTATATCGCGCGTTGCGAGATTCTGGTATCAGTTCTGATTTAGCAAGAAGCCTGTCAACTCAAGCCAATTATGAACAATCCAGGCGCATAAACACCCTTACCAGACAGCAGCTAGCCGCAACCGCTGGCTCTGAGGCCAGAACGACCCTTACCATAGCGGCATTCAGGGCGGGGGTGCGCTGATGGCCGCTGCGGGTGGAAGTTGGAAGGGCGGATCGTTTGTGCCAGCAAGCGCCGGGGCTGTTGAGGCGTATGGATTTATCCGGGGCATGGTTGACTTTTCAGCCGGGTTGGGTAATTCGCCCCCTGAGAGATATTTCAAGGCAGTCAACGCTATCAGGCAAATGCCTGAACGGTTTCAGGCGCGCTTGGAGGCGGATGTTTTACCGTCGCTTTGGGGTGTCGTCCAGGCAGACCTTAACGACCCGGACTTTGCCCGGCGTTATAGATAGGGGTGTTAGCATGGCAGCGGCAGGCGGATCGTGGAAGTCAGGCAGCTTCGTCGCTGGTGGCGCGCGTGTTGACCAACCCGGCAGCGCTGCACAGGTGGGCGATTACGTGCAAGAGGGAAGCGTGATCGGGCGCGTTGCCACACGTGGCAATCTAGGCAAAGTGCCAATGCTTCGCTTGACTAATGGGCTGTATGTCTCACAGAAGTACAGTCGCGTGATTGCGGCCAGGAGCGCGTAACATGGCAGCCGCAGGCGGTTCCTGGAAAGGTGGCGCATTCCGCCGCAAGCCACGCGGGCGCTACGCCTCCATTGGTGTCGATGAGGCTGAGATGCGCCCGACGGGCGAGGCGGGCGTGAATATCATGCGTACCGCGCCGGAGGACGTGTTGCAGTGGTGGCGACGGTTAGCGCGAACCCCGTCTATTCCGGGGCGGAGGTAGCTATGGCGGCGGCAGGTGGATCGCGTAAGTTCATGTAAGTAAGGCAAGTGTATGTCTGGCGAAAGCAAGTCCTCACCGCGCCGCATAGCGGCCGCAGAAAAACAACGACAGGCGCTCGAACTCCGAAAGGGCGGGGCGTCCTATGCGGCTATTGCTCAGGCGCTTGGGTATGCGACGCCAAGCGGGGCGCAGGCGGCGATTGACTCGGCTCTCAAGAAAACCATCCAAGAGCCAGCGGAGAAGGTTCGCCAGCTTGAGCTAGAGCGCTTGGATGCTATGCTGCTGGGTCTGTGGAATGACGCGCGCAAAGGGCATCAGGGCGCGATTGACCGGGTATTGCGCATTATGGAGCGCCGGGCAAAGTTTGCGGGCCTGGACGCGCCAGTGAACGTGAAGCACACGGGCACGGGTAAAGACGGCGAGATCGAGTTTAATGTCAATGACGCCAGAGACGAGATACAACGCAAGCTGGTTAGCATTGCAGCCGCCATTGGCGCAGACGATGTTCCTGGACAGCCTGACGCCGAGTGAACTGGTATCGCTGCCCTATGACTGGCCCTTTTGGGCGCGCGGCAAGCAACTGCCACCGCCGGGGAACTGGCGCTACTGGCTCATCATGGCAGGGCGCGGCTTTGGGAAGGCACTTGCCATTGATACGCCTATTCCAACCATCTCAGGATGGTCTACGATGGGTGACTTGCAAGAGGGCAACATAATATTCGATGAGCAGGGAAAACCAGCAAAAGTAACATTTGCTACCCCAGTTATGCACGGGCGCAAATGCTATGATGTTGTTTTCTCGGATGGCTCGATTATTACCGCCGACGCAGATCATCTATGGTTGACATGGGATAAGTCAGCCAGGAAAAGCGCGGGGCGAAGAACCAACAAACCGTCTAATAAGCCACAATGTCAGGCGCGTTGTTTTCCGTCCGTTCGTACAACCGAGGAAATAAAAGCCAGCCTAATCTATAAAGAGCACGAAATAAATCATTCAGTTTCAACCTGCGCCCCGTTGGAACTAAATGATTATGCACTACCCATCAAGCCGTACACACTGGGCGCATGGTTGGGGGATGGAGATAGCAACGGGAGCGGATTTACATACAGCGAGGATGATCAGGAAATCATCCAGCATATAAAGTCTGACGGATATGCTTCTAATGTTTGGGCGGTTATTCGTGGCAAGACACGGCGTTGCACAATCGGCGTAGTTGGTTCAACACGAAACCCGAAAACGGGGCGAATGGAGGCCAATGATTCGCTTATCTCTTGGCTAAAACGAACCGACCTGATAGGAAACAAACACATACCCGGCATCTATCTGCGTAGTTCTTACGAGACGCGCTTAGCGCTGCTCCAGGGGCTAATGGACACAGGTGGAAGCATTACACCCGGCGGAACTTGCGAGTTTACCGCAACCAATAAAAGATTGGCTGAAGGGGTTTATGAACTCGTCATGACGCTGGGAATAAAGGCCACCCTAATAATTGGACGCGCAACTCTGAACGGCGTTGATTGTGGCCCTAAATATCGCGTGTATTTTACGCCATACATCCCTGTATTTCGTCTGTCTCGTAAGGTTGCGTATGTCAAGGAACCGGGCAAACAATCCACCCGTCAGGCGATGCGTTATATTGTCGAAATAAAAGAGCGGGAGAGCGTCCCTGTTCGATGTATCCAGGTAGATTCTCCCTCTCATTTATTCTTGGCGGGAAGATCGTTTATCCCAACACACAACACCCGGACGGGCGCTGAGTGGGTCAGGGAGCAGGTCAAGCATTACCCGTATGTAAACCTGATTGGCGCGACGACCGACGATGCCCGCGAAATCATGATCGAAGGCGAAAGCGGCCTTCTTGCGATATGCCCACCAGGAGAGCGCCCGCGCTACATTGCGAACAAGCGCCGCCTGGAATGGCCCAACGGGGCGCGGTCGCTGGTGTTCACGGCAGACGCGCCGGAGCGGTTGCGCGGTAAGCAGCACATGAAGCTGTGGGCCGATGAGTTAGCGGCATGGCGGTATGCAGAGGCATGGGATCAGGCGATGTTGGGCTTGCGCCTGGGGGATAACCCGCAGGCGTGCATCACGACCACGCCGCGCCCGACCAGAGTTATCAAGGAACTCGTTGCCCATCCGAAGTGCGTTGTGGTGACAGGCACGACGTATGAGAACCGCGCCAACCTTGCCGAAGGTTTTTATGACGACATTATCACGAAGTACGAAGGCACACATCTTGGCGAACAGGAACTACTCGCCAAACTTATTGATGAAGTGCCGGGGGCGCTGTGGACGCGGGGCATTCTGGAAAACAACCGCGTGCATCATTATCCAGACCTTGCGCGGATCGTAGTGGCGATTGACCCGGCGGCCACGTCCAACGCGGATAGCAACGAGACGGGCATTGTGGTTGCGGGGATCGATGAGCATCGGCAGGGGTATGTGATCGACTGCGCGCACGGGCGGTTTACGCCGGACGAATGGGCCACACAGGCGATCCGGCTGTACAAGAGCTACGATGCCGACCGGATTATTGCAGAGGTGAACAACGGCGGCGAGATGGTAGAGAAGACCCTGCGCACGGTCTCAGAGCGGGTTGCTTACACCGCCATTCATGCCAGCAGGGGCAAGCATACGCGGGCTGAGCCAGTGGCGGCGCTGTATGAGCAGGGCAAGGTGCATCACGTGGGGCTGTTCGCGGAGATGGAAGACCAGATGTGTACATGGCTTCCAGGTGAGACAAGCCCTGACTTGCTAGACGCTGCGGTGTGGGCGATTACTGAACTGATGCTAGACCCGCCGCGTTCATCGGCGCGCCGCTTGCAGGCAGAGGGCTTGTACCCAAGTCAGTCAACCGGGAATGGACAGCGCCCACGCGGGCGCGGCGCACGAGCGAAGGTAACGCCGAGGAGCTAACGATGGCAGCAGCGGGTGGGTCGTGGAAGGGCGGGAACTTCGTTCCGGCTGGCAACGCCCAGGTCGATGATCGTGACAACGCCAAGAGTACCGGGCATGTGATGTTCTTTGGCAACGAAGAGGTATTCCGGGATGCTGAGGGTAATCTATACCGTGCGCCGCGCAATCGCCCGATTGAGGGCGGACAGCGACTTGGGGCACGGTGGGAAGCGCCGCCGCACATGGCGCAGGAGTTTATCAACCGATTCCGGGACTTCTCTTATCAGCCTCAGATGCTTTAACTAGGCGGCTTGTATGACCGATAACGGCAGCGGATACGAGACGACGGTAGCCATAGGCGCGCAGCCCGTCCGGGAGATTATCGGGCGGGAGGTGTACGTTAAGCCATACTGGCCGACGCGCACCCAGCGCAGCGTGGATGAGACCCAGACCGATTACGCATTCTGGGACAAGCTGCGGCGTGGCAAGCTGGAAGGCTACCAGTTAGCGGGATTGCTGACCAAGCCCGTGCTGGACATTCACGCCTCCTGGGTTCTGGGCGATGGCTTCACGTTCGCGCTTGCCGAAGAACCGGAAGACCCGGAGAACGAGGCCGATCCGATTGTCTACACCAACGATCTGCTATCCCGCTGGGCGCGGCGTATTCATGGCTCGATACAGGATAGCTATGCTGATGCGTTGGCGCTGGGAGACCAGTATTGGGCGGTCAACCCGGATGGTAGCCTGAGCATCCCATCGCCTGAGACGGTTGAGAAGACGACCGAAGACCTGGACTATCGCGCGACAGCCAGCATCAAAATCACCACGCGGCTTGTCAAGGCGCTCATCGAAGACGAGTACCGACCAGACGGGCGCACGATCCGGGTCACGATGTACAGCGAGGACGAGAACGGCAAGAAACGGACGGCGCGCACCAACGCGGTCGAATTCCGCAACCTGATTGGGCGCTTGCCCATTGTGCATCATGCGAACGACCGGAGCAGCAACGAAATCTTTGGGCGTCCGGTGTATGAGGCCATGCTGCACCCGCTGAGTCGTTATGACGACGTGATCGAGAAGATGATCGACGGCGTGGAACTGATGGGCAATCCCATCCCGACGTATGAGGGGATGGAGGACATCGGGGAAACGATTGACACGCTCAAGTCCATTGAAGATGAAGAATACAGCGACGTAGACGGCAACGACGAAACGCGCACGACGATCAATTTCGACCGCATCCCGGTTAACTTTGTGGGCAAGGGCGGGCATTTCCACTTCGCCTCGCCTGCGGGCGGGTTCACGGAAGACAGTCGCAACGCGCTCAAGGCGTTGTTCCTGCTGCTGATGGATTACACGCGCATCCCGGAGGCGGTATGGGGCAACGAACTAGGCAGCAGCCGGGCCAGCGCGGGCGAACAGATGAAGCCGTTTTATCAGTACATCACATGGCGGCGGCGCAAGTTTGAGGGCGACGGCGCTGATGACATGCTCGGCTTCGACGCCAGCGGCGGGTTGCTCGAACTGGCGGACGTGTGGCTGCGCACGCGGGCATTGACCGATCCGCGCGTGGTGGTCGGGCCTGTGGTGGTAGAGTGGCCCGCGATTGAGGCAGAGAACGCCGAGGTACTGGTGGCGAAGGTCAAGCTGGCGCGCGAGAACGGGCTACTGACCGACGCGACGGCGCTCAAGTTGCTGGCGTTGGTGGATAACCCGCGCGACGAAACACAGCAGGCGGAGGAACAGGCGAAAGAACGCCAGGAAGACAGCTTTAATCAGCAGTTGGCAACGGCGCAGGCCGAGGCGGGCATTGCCGCCAAGAATGCGCCGGATGAGACAGACGAAGCAGGCGGGCAGGGAAGCCCGGCAGAGAGTGAACAGGGAGAGAATACCGATGTCGAATGAGGGACTGTGGCTTTGCCCGGTTAGCGGTGAGATGATCGCGGAGGGCACGTACAACAGCAAGGCGCGCCGGAGCCAGCGCCCACGCTTCAGCCCGAACACGCGGGCGGTGGCATGGGTTGGCCCAAGCAAGTATATCGAAGTCGTGGCGACTGAAGCCGTGACGAAGGGCCAGCGCGTGTACTACAAGGCGCTGCACCGGGGCGATGAGTTGTTCCCGCAGTGGATGCTTATCCCGGCGGATGCCTGGAACCGGGAACTGCGTCAGGCGCACCGGGAACTGCCGTACAATTATGTGGAGTGCCTGGGCGTTGTGGATGACGGCACAGTGGATGAGAACGCGGGCGACGAATTGGCGGACAGCGGCGCGGTTGCGCCAGTGGCGCGGCGTAGCCGGAGCAAGGCATAGGAGGCAGGCATGGCGGCAGCGGGTGGGGCTTGGAAGGGCGGTAGCTTTGTGGGGGCAAGTGCTGACGCCACAACCGGGGTAACTTCGACGCCACAGCGCGCTAAGACTATCACTGTACGCAGAGAAGCAGAGTCACTTAGCCCCACCGGCGAGATTTTTCGCGCTTTCCTTCCTAGCGGGCAACCGCTTTACATATCTGGAGGTACGCGCGCCGAGTTAGAGGCGCAGGTTAGTGCCAGCCAGCGCGTTCGCTCTTTCAGGTATGAGTAGGATCGTGAGTATATAGTGCGCACCATGAAAGACGTTATCAATCAGATGTTGGATGAAAGTCCTGAACTGCTTGCCCTGTTTTCGGAGTTAGCAGAGTCTCTATCCGTTCTCTTGCAGGAGTTTGAAAGAGAGTAATGGCCCGCACCTTCCGCCAGCAGCAGCTTGCCACCCTTGCCGCCAATGAGCGCGTCATGGCCCGGCTGTTCAGCGACCTCGCCGACCGCATTGGCGGCGTGCTGGGACGCTACGCAGGGGCAGACGGGCGCATTCCGGCGCGGCGCGGTGTGGCCTGCCGGGGCGAGGTGGGGGCGCTGGTGACGGCGTTGTTCCTGAGTGTCAGCGGCGGCGATCTGGTGGCGTACACCGAGACCCAGGACGGCACGGTGATCCCGCTGTCACCGTACATGCGGCAACTGTGGAGCGCGTGCGAGACGGCCACCCGGATCGCGGTTGACCAGCACGCCAGCCTCATGCGCCGGGCGCTGCGCAACGAGCCGGGTATCATCCGGGCGCTGGAAGTCGCACGCGGCAACCCGTTCGCGGCGGCGCGGCGGGCGGTCAAGGAACAGACCGGGTTCAAGGCGAACCCGCTGGCGGCATACGACCCGCTGCACAAGTTCGTGCATCCTGACGGCTATCGGCTGAGCGACCGGATATGGCGCACGAGTATCAACACGCGGCGGCGGATCGACCTCTTGCTAGACGAGGGTATCCGGCAGGGCAGGGGGGCGCTGGATATGTCGCGCGACTTGCAAGCGTTCCTCCAGCCGGGACGTGGCCTGCGCAACACCACGCGCCCATACGGAACGACGGCCAGCTATGACGCGCTGAGACTGGCGCGCACAGAGATCACGGCGGCGGCAAGTCGGGCATGGCACGCCAGCGCCGCGCTGAACCCGTTCGTGCAAGAGTACGAGTGGGTGATGTCGGGCGCGCATCCAAAGGCGGACATCTGCGATACCTACGCGGCGGGCGGACCTTACGAGGTGGGCGACATGAGCGCGCCTATGCCACCGGCCCATCCTTCGTGCCTTTGCCATACGCAGGCGGTGTTGGTGGGCAACGTGGCCGACCTGGTTGCAGACCTGCGCGCCGAGTTAGAGACGCCCGCTGTGTTGCGGGTGGACAGTTTGATCGACATTGCTGGGCCAATGGCGGGCGCATTGTTCGCGCGCTATCTGATGGGCTGGCAGGGCGAAGCGGTGTACGCCGACGAATACGCCGCATAGAGTACCAGGGAGAGTACCAGGGAGAGTACCATGAGTCCGATTCAGATTTCGCAGATCACGAGCATCCTGAGCGCCCTGGCCCTGCTGTGGCTGGCGGTGGTCGTGCCGGTGGGCATGGCGCTGCTATGGCGGGCGCACAAGCGGCTCGTGCGAGGGCAGACGGCGGCGATTGTGAAGTATCTCAAGGTGCAGATTATCCGGGCGGGCGACTCTGAGGGCAGCCCGGTGATTGCGGAATATCACCCATTTCGCCCGAACAGTGGCGAGGGTCGCATGGCAGATGAGATCAAGGCCAAGTTAGAAGCGCAGGACGACAGCGCCTAGAGCGCGGGAGAGTATGCAATGAAAAGCGTAGAACAGGTCACATTCGGCAAATGGTATTACTTTGTAGTTTATGGGTCTAACGCGAAGCAAGAGAACAGGATTGCTCAGCTTACCGGAATTGCGATGGACAATCCGGGCGGGTTTGTTCACACCCGCTATGAGTTTGACAACGGGCGACTGGTGTACGAGTGCCCGCCCTGGCTAGGCATAGAGTTTCGGGTTGAACTTGAGGCGTGGGAAGTGGCTAATTTGGAAATCAAGACTGATGATCAGCCCGTAGAGCCTCTTGGCGGTGTATCGTGACTAGCGCGTGCGCCTTGTTCCGGGCTTCTAACATTCTAGCGATGGACTACCCGTACCGCGCCGCGCTTGCCTCCGCGCTGTCCTACTGCGATGAGGCGGTGATCGTGGTTGGGCCATCAGTGGACGGCACGCTGGACGCCATGTATGCGGCGCAGGCCGAACACGGCACGGATCGCGTCAAGGTCATCGAGCGCGAGTGGGCTTTCGACCGCACATGGCAAGAGCGCGTATGGGCATGGGGCGCTGAGCAGACAAGCGCCGAATGGTTGGGCTATCTGGACTTCGATGAGGCCATTCACGAGGACGATGCGCCCGCAATCCGGCGCATGATGGAAGTGCCGGGCGTGCATCTGATTGACTTCCCGTATGTGCATCTGTACGGCACGCCGCGCTGGCGCGAATGTCTCAACTTCTACAAGCGCAACGTGCGCCTGGGGCGGCGGGATACGGTGAACTATCGCATGGTGAATTGGTGTACAGATAAGACGCCCAATCATGCGGTATGTGCAATGGTTGCGACGATTGGCGGGCAGGACGTGAACGCGCACCTGTGGGCAGGCCCGGAACGCGCCATGCCGCAGATACCTATGTATCACTATGGATGGGTGCGCACGCCGGAGGCGCTGGCGGTGTCGCAGGCGAAACACTTTGGATGGTACGCCAACGGCGGAGGATTAGAGGACGGTCACATTCCAGACGTGGAGCCGTACCCGTTCAACATGACCGGGATGCGCGCGGCGGGGATGATCGAGCCATACGCAGGCCCACATCCGGCGGTGATGATCGAGTGGTACACGGCGCACGCGGATGGATGGGCGGCGCTGGATGCTGAGTTGGCGGGGGTAGCGGCATGATCACAGCGACCCTCTTTGACGGCCTGACCGTCTCACTCGTGCCCGAATCGCTGGAATACGGCGACAACTGGCGCATGGTGGATGGGCAGTGGCAGGTGTACCAGCCCGGCGTGCTGAAGTGGGTGTATGAGCAGGCGCAGGCGCAGGACGCGCCGATCCTGTTCGACGTGGGGGCCAGCACGGGCGTGTGCGCCTTGCTGGCGGCTCATGTGCCGGGGTTGCACGTGTGGGCATTCGAGCCTAACCCGGCGCTGGTAGACATCCTGCGCGCCAACCTGGAAGCGAACGGGATCGCGGATCGCGTGACGGTGTGTGACTTTGCATTAGGGGATAGGTTCGCCCGAACGAAGCTGCATGTGCCGACCAACCAGAAGCAGGCGGGCTTGGCAGTCGCAGGCGGCACGCCGAAGCGGTATGCGGATTGGCGAGATATTCCGGTAGACGTGTGGCCAATGGATGCGATCAACGCCACGCCGACCATCGTCAAGGTTGACGTGGAGGGCGGCGAGTTGGGCGTGCTGTGGGGCGGGGCAATGGTGCTCCAGACGATGCGGCCCTGCATGGTGCTGGAATTGGACATCCGCAACACGGCACAGTTTGACTATGAACCTCTGGAGATAACCAAGACGCTGGCGCGCTTTCGCTACCAATGGGCAGCGCTTAACAAGGATAACGTGGTCGCATGGGCGCTGTAACCTGGAGCATCCCGGCCCGACTGGCGCTGGTCATTGCTGAGCAGTGTGGCGCGCGCGCGTTCGTGGAAACAGGCACGTACAAGGGCGTGACCGCGCTGTGGGCGGCTGCGAACTTCGATCACGTGTGGACGGTAGAGGGCGACCCGAAGCGCTTTAATGTGCTTGATACGCTTGCCAATCCGAAGATCACAACGCGCTTGGGCGATTCGCCCGCCGAACTTCCGGGGATGCTTGCGGAGGCAGGCGCGCCTGCGCTTATCTGGCTTGACGCACACTGGACAGGCCACGCGGAGCACCCACCCGTGAACGGGATCGAGTGTCCGGTGGTCGAGGAAATCAAGGCGGTCAACGCCAGCGCGCACGCCGCAGAACACGCGATCATGATTGACGATGCGAACTTTTTCACGACGCCAGGCCGGATCGTGAATTACCGGGATTGGCCGACGCTGGACGTGATTATGCGGGAACTGCTGGCGGCGGATCGCTACGTGTTCATCAAGGATGACGTGATCTGCGCAGTACCGGGGGCGTTGCGTGACAGCGTGCGGGATAGGGTCGTGAAACATGCGTGATATCTATGTGCATGTAGACGCGGCGGGCTGCTACCAGGGCAACGGCGGGCAGTTGATGCTTACCCTGCTGGCCCAGGCGCTCGTAAGCATGGGCTACAACGTGGCGCTGTTCGATGCACAGGACGCGCTTAATCCGGCGGCTTTTGATTGGATGGCTATCAACGATATCCCGCCATTCGCGCCGGTGGCTGACGCGCTGGCGGGGGAGCGCGTGGTGAGTTCGTGGCTGAATAAGCTCTTTGGCTCTATGTGGGCGCACGACGGAAGTCAATCTTTTGAGTGGGCCAGGGCACACCTTCGTTATTGGTGTCAGGATGAGATGTTGCGGCAAGACCGGCAATGCCTCACGGCGCGCGTTTTTATACTGAGTGGACTTGTGCCGATGGTCATCAGCAACCGGAGCAACACAGAATACTACCGGGCGCTCGGATTCGACAACCTGGACGCGCTTGACATCTGGATTCGGGATGAGTTCAAGCCCGCGCCGGAGAAGCGCATTACCGGGCGCGTGGGTATTCAGGTCACGCCCGCAGAGGAACAGGGGTGGCGTGAACGGCTGACCAGCGCGGGATGGGCGGATGTGCTGAACTGCACCGGATCGCAGGTTGAGGTCAGGGACACCATGCAGTCGTGCGAGTGGTTCCTGAGCTGGCAAGCGCCCAAGCCGATGGTGTTTGATGGCGAGGGCTTTGGTCTGGCGTTGCACGAAGCGCTGGCCTGTGGATGCAAGGCAGTGGCGCGCAATACGCCGAACCTTGCCCACCTGCGCGGTACGGTGGCGCTGGTAGACAGGCTGTCGGGCGCGTTGGTCTTGCTTGGCGACGATGTGGCGGTAGGCGATGGCGCGGCGTTTATTGACGCGCACTATCGGCTTGATGCGGAACGCCGGGCGACGATTGAGCGGTGGTTAGCGTGATCACACTCTTCACCATTCCGAAAGCCTACGCGGGGGAATCCGACACCCTCCAACGCAACGCTTTACGCTCCTGGCTGGCGCTCCGACCCGCGCCTGAGATCGTGCTGCTGGGTGACGATCCGGGCGTGGCAGAGGCGGCGGCGGAGTACGGCGTCAAGCATGTGCTGGACGTGGCCCGCAACGAGTACGGCACGCCCTTGCTGCCCGACGTGTTGGCGAAGGGCGAAGCCGCCGCGAGTCACGATCTGGTCATGTACATCAATGCCGATATCATGTTACCGCCCGACTTCATGCTGACGATTGCCCGACTGGTTGACACGCCGAACCTCTTTGCGGTGGGCCAGCGGTGGGATGTGACGGCTGGCGAACCGCTGGCCCTGGCGCATGGTTGGAATCGGGACTTGCTCGACGGGGCGACGCTGCACGCGTCTTGCGGGCTGGACTACTTCATCTATCGCAAGGGCACGCTGGGCACGGTCCCGCCGTTCGCTATCGGGCGCTGGGTCTGGGACAACTGGCTCATGTGGCACGCCCTGAATAGTGGGTTGCATACGGTGGACTTGAGCGCCGCGCTCAAGGTATTTCATCCCAGACACGATCATAGCCACGTTGAGGGCGGCTTTCAGGCAGGCCCAGAGTACGCCCGCAATCGGGAATTAGGCGCTGGTATGATGCGCAACACGAACCACGCCGCGCACAGCCTATCACCGCTGACAGTCTCCGTGTTCGGCCTGGGCAAGCTCGGCGCGCCGATGCTGGCCGGGCTGGCAGGCGCAGGGTTGATCGTGATTGGCGTGGACACTGACGCGGAGAAGGTAGACGCGATTAACGCCCGGCGCGCGCCTGTAGTTGAGACGGGGTTACAGGAAGCGCTCGAAGTGGGCGCGTATACCGCAACGCTTGACGGCTTCCCGGCGGTGATTGAGAGTGACGCCAGCTTTGTCATTGTGCCGACGCCAAGCGGGCCTGACGGGGCGTTTGTGCTCGATCTGGTGCAGAGCGCCTTGTGGGCCATCGGGCAGGGGATCAGGCAGAAGGCGGATTATCACCTCGTCGTCATTACGAGCACGGTCATGCCGGGGGATATGGCGCGGATCAAGGCGGCGCTCGAAGAGGCCAGCGGCAAGGTGTGCGGGGTTGACTTCGGCCTGTGCTACAGCCCTGAGTTTATCGCGCTGGGCAGCGTGCTTCACGACTGGCTCAACCCGGATTACGTTTTGATTGGCGAAAGCGACCCGCGTGCCGGGGATATGCTGGAAGCGCTATATGCGACGGTCTGCCACAACAATCCGCCCGCTGTGCGCACCAACTGGATCAATGCGGAAGTGGCGAAAATCGCCCAGAACGCGGCGGTAGTCGCCAAGATCGAGCTATTCAACCAGTTCGCCCGGCTGTGCAACGCGCTTCCTGGGGCGAACGTGGACGAGGTGTCAAGGGCGCTGGGCCATGATCGGCGCATCGGTCCGTACTACGCAACGGGCGGGCTTGCGCCGGGCGGGCCGTGCTTCCCACGCGACTGCCGGGCACTGCTGGCCGCCGGGCTGATGCGTGAGGTGGACTTGCCGTTGCTGGCGAGTATCCAGGCGTCGATTGTGGACGATCACGAATGGCTGATTGACGAGATCGCGCGGCGCGTGTTCTCAGGCGCGACGGTGGGCCTCGTGGGCGCGGCATACAAGCCACATACGCCAGTGGTCGAAGAGTCCGCCAGCTTGCACGTTGCGGACGGGCTACGCGCGCGGGGGTACAAGGTGCTGTGTCACGACCCGTTAGCGCCTGCGCTGGACGGGGTGCAGATGCTTGAATTAGGCGCACTGGTGGCGCAATCCGACGTGCTGGTACTGATGCTTCGGGATCGAGGTTTGGCGGCGCAGGTGGCCTCTCTGTGCGCAGGAACAGGCAAACGACTACTCGATCCCTGGCGCTTGCTGCCAGAGGGCGCGGCGGAATGGGCGATTGGAGTGGGGGCATGAAAATCGCGGTCACTGGCGCGGGCGGGTTCATTGGCTACCACCTGACGCGGCGCTTGAAGGCGCTCGGTCATACGGTGGTTGGCTTCGACCTGAAAGCGCCTGAGTTTGGGCCAATTGAGGCCGATGAATTCCTGATGGCTGACTTGCGCATAGAGGATAATCCCGCGTGGGAAGCCTTGCAGGGGTGTGAATGGCTGTTTGCGCTGGCGGCGGACATGGGCGGCATGGGCTTCATCAGCCGCTATCACCGCGAGATTCTGGTCAACAACCTGCGCATCAACCTCAACACGGCGGAAATGGCAGCGCGGCATGGCGTGCGGCGGGTGTTTTTCTCATCCAGCGCGTGCGTCTATCCTGAGTACCGCCAGACGACAGCGGACGCGCCACTACTCAAGGAAAGCGACGCATTCCCGGCTGACCCACAAGACGCCTACGGGTGGGAGAAGCTGACGGCGGAGGAACTGTACACCCGCTATCACGAGGATGGGCTATTCGAGTGCCGGATCGCGCGTTTTCATAACATCTTCGGCCCGTTAGGCTCGTGGCAAGGCGGGCGCGAAAAGGCTCCGGCGGCGCTGTGCCGCAAGGTGGCGGAAGAGGCGCGCTACGGGCAACCCGTGATCGAAGTGTGGGGCGACGGGCAGCAGACGCGCTCATTCCTGTACATTGACGACTGCATTGATGGCGTGCTGGCGCTGATGGCGTCGGACTACAGCCATCCGCTGAACATCGGCAGCGCGCGGATGGTGACGATCAACCAACTGACCGACATGATCGCGCACGCGGCGGGATGGGTCGTGCTCAAGCGACACATTGACGGCCCGCAAGGCGTGCGGGGCAGGGGGAGCGATAACGCGCTGTGTGAGCAGGAGCTAGGCTGGACGCCGCGCGTGAGCCTGGAAGATGGGTTAGCCCGCACGTATGCATGGATCGTGGCGCAGGTTGAAGCTGCGCGGGAGGTGGCATAGTGGCCGCAGCAGGAGGATCGTGGAAGTCGGGCGGGTTTGTGCCATCCCGCGCCAGCCTGCAACGCCGCTGGTCTGCTTTGACGGGCGGATCGGAGGCCGCCGCAGTGTCTGCGTTGCGTCAGTTAGCAAGCGGGCGGGCGCAGACACAGGTTTATAGCGAGTCTTCGCTATTGGCGATTGAACGCTCCGGATTCGCAACGGTGGAACGGCGGGCCGCGCCCTATAGCATAGGCGCGGGCGAAGTGTATGCCAGAGTAGCCCCGCGCGCGCGGTCTGCTGAGGCGCTGAACGCATGGCGCGATCTGGTTAGGAGAGGCTAATGGCTGCGGCTGGTGGAAGCTGGAAAGGCGGTAGTTTCTCTCCTGCGGCATCTAGCGCTGTGCCGGATCGCGTGGTTAGCGCCCGAATGGAGATGGTGGACTTGCTAACCGAGATAGCGGATACGATACGCGGGCAAGGCGTGCGCGCCATAACATCCGCCACATCAGAACAGGTAGAGCGATTTACCCGCCTGCGCAGGGCAATGATTAACAGGGGTGATCACTGGACTGATGCAATGGGCACAACGATGGGTCTTTCACGAGACAGGGCGTGGCTTGAAAGAAGCGCAAGAACTGAGCCGATGACGAGTGAGGCGTATCGCACGCTTTTGGCAATCAGGGCAAGGGGACGCTAATGACAGACAACATGCAAGCCGTACACTGCCCTGAATGCGGGCGGATGCTGTTCAAGGTGGCGGGGCTGGCGTACATCGAAACCAAGTGCCCGAAGTGCAAGGCGCTGGTGACATGGCCCGCGCTGAAAGCCGAAGCGGTGGTATTCGCGCCCGACCTGGAGGCACACAGGCAACCCGCGCCGAACCGATAACCACACACATTCCAGAGCGCCATGAGCGCCGGGAACCGACGAAAGAACGCCCTCAGAGCGTCATGCTCTGAGGGCTGTTTTTTTGTTGGGATTGGAGGCAATCATGCCCTGGAAAACGTTCAAAGAGGGCGACAAGTGGGAAGTCTGGACGGTGAACGAGGACGGCGACAAGGGGGAAAAGGTCGCTGAACACGACACCGAGGAACAGGCCGAAGATCAGGTGAAGGCGCTGTATGCCAACGTCAAAGAGACGGCGGGCGCTTCGCCCGCGCCTGAGTCAATTGCTGAGATTTTTGCAGGTGGAGAAGTCATCACGGAATTCCGGGGGAATGTCCCTGATGTGCCTTTCATTCCGGGTTTTGACCTGGAAGGACTTAAGCGAGATGACCCAAATCCGTTTTTCCTGACACTCGAAATTTCGAGGGAAGGCCGAGTGTCCAAAAACGGATTGATGCACGATGCACGGCTAGGCGACATGCTGGTCGAGCAGATTAATTCGCGCGCGATTACGGGCATCATGGGGCATCTGGACGACAAGCAGCGCCAGACCGCGTATCCGCTGCCGACCGGGTATGTAGTGGGGGGCGTCAAGCGTGGCGAGGCCACGTATGGCAAATTCTACATTCCCAAAACGAAGGAAGACGAGCGTGAGCACTATCGAATGCTCATGCGGATGAACGGTAAGGCGGCTACGTCGATGTATGGCAGCGGCGTCAAGGAATACGACGACAAGACGCGGGGCGTCTGGCGCTTGAAAGACCTCAATCTGGAGCAGATTGACTTTGCGCCCTTCGAGCGCGCCGCACTCCCGCCTGAATCGGACTTTGCGATCACGGCGGAGATGGCGACTGGCGGCGAGGCTATGCCAGTGGCCGAACTTGAACCTGAAACACCGATCACGGAGGTTACATCCGAGATGGAAAAGAACGAGATGATTGCTGAACTCACCGCCAATGATACGGGCTTGCTGCCCGACGCGGTGAAGGCGGCCATCGTCGCGGAATACGAGGCCCAGGCCCAGACTAAGAACCGCATCGCGGAACTTGAGGGCAATCTGACCACCACAACGGCGCGCGTGGCTGAAGTCGAAGCCGAACGCGACGGGCTGAAAGCGCAGATCGCGGAATTCGAGAAGGCGCGCTTTGAGGCGGACGTGGTGAGCAAGATCGCTGAACTGCTGGACTGGCCCGTGAACGACGACGAGGGCAAGGGCAAGATCGAATCGCTGCGCAAGAACATGCGTCGCGCGGTGCTGGCCGAGATGGCAGCGCACAAGGCGGACGAGCTTGACGCGGTGGTAACGGAACTGTGGGACGGCGAATTCAAGTCCCTGGCGGAGACCATGCGCGATGCGCTGGCCGGTCCTGCTGCGATTGTGGGCGGGCAGGCGAAGCCCAACGGCGTGATTGCCGAACTCGAAGCGAAGTATGCAGACCCGAAGGCGCGGGCTGAAGCTGCCGCGCGGCTGGGATTCTAGGAGGATACCATGAGCATCTCTTTCACCTCCGCCAATATCGCCCCTCAGAAGAATACGCTCACGCGGGCATTCGACGCTGGCGCGGCTCTGACGGCGGGCTATGCGGGATACATCGACAGCAGCGGGGAAATTCAGCACGCTGACAGCAACCTCTCCGAAGCCGCCTCGCGCGGTATCGGAGTGATCCTCAAAGGATATGACGACAGCACCACGATTGCCGATACCACGCGGGTTTCGGTGGCAATCTGGGGCGAAGTCGAAGGCTTTGCGGGCATGACGCCGGGCGCGCCTGTGTATGTGGGCACGACTGTTGGTTCTTACACCCACACCGCCCCGTCCGCCTACGCGCGGGCCATTGGCTACGCGCTGAGTGCGGTGACTCTGTTCGTGAATCCTGAGTCCGGTAATCCGGCGTCCGCGTAAGGGAGACGACAATGACTGAGGTTTTGGGACTTTCGACGCTGCTGCGTCACGCCCTCCCGACGGGAGCCGATGGCGACAAGCTGGCGAAATGGAATCTGAAGGGGAACTACTCCTACGCCGATTGGGTGGGGGGCGTTTCTGCCGGGATCGCGGCATTCAATCAGGACTTGGTTAATCGGTGGGGTTGGCTGTTCTACATCACCGAAGACATGTTGATCGAGTATCCCGATGGTGGCAGTGTCACCGAAGCGCCGGAGATCACGGATACCGACACCCCGCGCGCAACGCACGGCACGACCATCAGCCACATGATCGACCTGCATGTGTACGGCGACGGCGTGGGTGGAACCAAGCGGTTCTTCCGCGATGCTCGTCCGGCGATGCTTGAGGCCGACATTCAGCGCATCGTGAACAGTTTCCGGTGGCGCTTCGAGAAGAAGCTGCTCAACCGCCTGTTCCTGAATACTGAGTACACCATCGGCACGGCTGGCTACAACGTGCCCTTCGTTCGCGGTACAGGTGGCACGGTGGACTACACCCCGCCCGCCTATGACGGCGAGGCGTTCACCAGCGCCCATACGCACTACCTGGGCGTCAACATCAGCACGCCGCTGGGTTATAACGACGTGCTGAATCAGTTGGCAGAAACGCTCCAGGAACACGGCCACGAACCGCCCTACACGGCGATTGTGAGCCGCGCGGATGCGGCCAGCTACAACGTGCTCCAGAACTTTGTCAATCCGCTTGATCAGAAGGTGGTTATCGTGGATCGTGGCGGGGAAACCACCGGCTCGTCCTTCTACAGCCGGGATAACCGTGAGATGGGCGTCATCGGTGGGTTCGAGTCGGACTTCGGCTATATCGAAGTCCGGGCAACCAACCGCGTGCCGACCACCTATGCAGGCATGGTCAAGAGCTACGGATCGCTGAACCCTCGCAATCCGCTGGCGGTGCGCGTGCATCCGGCAGAGGGCTTTGGGGCGAAACTGTGGCCGGAAACGACCAATGACCCGGACGCGCCGCTCAAGCAACTGAACGTCGAGATGGAATTCGACATCGGCGTGGGCGCGGATCGCACCAACGGCGCTGCGGCTTACCTGATCGCGGGCGGCGCTTGGTCGAATCCTTCTATAACATAACCTAATGCGCAAAACGGGAGAGAGTAATGCGCGTTAACTGGCTGCAAGCGAAATACTACTACTACGATGGGTATGGCCGGTTCGGCACGAAGCTCGTGCGGCAACTCGCCAACTTGGGGCTGGACATTACGCCCATGCTGGCCGACACGGCGCACGAGTTGCCGGGCTGGATGCAACGCCTTGCCGGGATCGACTATACCCATCTCTCCATCTCGCTCATGCCGCCGCACTGTATGCCGGGACTACCGGGGCGACAGTGGGGCTACACCATGACCGAGGCCGAAGGATTGCCCGATGGCTGGGCGGATCACCTGAATGACAAGGTCGAGCGCGTGCTAGTGCCTTGCGAGTGGCTGGTGGATGTCATGAAGGACAACGGTGTGCAGCGCCCGGTGAGCATCGTCTATGGCGGCGTGGATGCGGTCGAATTTCCGCAGCTCAGCAAGCCGCTGTACACGGAGCGCCCGTACACGTTCATGAGCCTGGGCGACCGGGGCAGACGCAAGGGGCACGATCTGGTCTGGCGGGCATTCTGCAAGGCGTTCACTGAAAAGGACGATGTGCGCTTGGTTCAGAAGCAGCGCGCGTATGACATGAACAAAACGCTGATCATCGACAACACGAACTCGCCCGACAACATGACGCGCAAGGTAGCAATCTGGGCCGAAGACGTGGAAAGCATGGCGGACGTGTACGCGCACGCAGACTGTTTCGTGTTTCCCTCGCGCGGAGAAGGGTGGGGGATGCCGCCGCGTGAAGCGGCATGTATGGGCGTCCCGACCATCGTCACGCGCTGGAGCGGCCTGGAGGTCGGGATCGACCATTGGGCCACGCGCACGCTGGACACGTTCACCAAAAGCAAAGCGCCGACCCAGAAGGATGCGCTTAAAGGCCAATGGGTGACGGCGGACGTGGATGAACTGGTGGAGCATATGCGCTGGTGTTACGAACACCGGGACGAGGCGTGGAACAAAGCAGCTGAAGGCGCGGCCTGGCTGCGCGAAAACCAGTCCTGGGAATTGAGCGCCAAAGCATTGATCGACCTGATGGAAAGGTACAACTGACATGACGCTGAGCGCGACTGAACTGGCCCGCCTGCGGCGCAAGCTGGGGGATGCAACCGGCACGGTGTTCTCGGACGCCGAGCTAAATGACATCTACGACGAAGCCGACAGCGACTTTGACCGCACGTTGCTGATTTCCTTCGAGGAGATCATGTATGACGCGGCCAAGTTCAACGACTACACGGCGGGACAGACCAGTGAGCGCAAATCTCAGGTGTTTGACCACCTGCAAAAGCTCGTGACGCATCTAGGGGCGACCCGCGCCGGAAAACAGCAAGTGCGGATCGTGGGCGCGCGCGTGGTCCCGCCGCGCATCAAGGATGAACCGCGATGAGCAAGGCCGATCTGTGGCTGGGAAGCACGGCGATCCTGAGCGCGGTCACGACGCAGGAAACACGCGCCAATGATACCGCGCGCCGGATTGCGGAGAAGACCAGCAGCATCGTGGTCATTCGGGCGGGGGCAACCCTGGCCGCGCAGAATGTACGCCTTGATCCGCTGGGTGCGCCGGGGGAGCAGACAAGCGATCCTGGCACGGTGGCACGGGCGCGGATGCTGGTCATGGGCTACAAGGATCATGCCACCATCACGGATACCAACCTGCAACGCGGGGATCGGTTCAAAGTGGGCGGCGTGATGTATGACGTAATCGACTTGACGTTAGGAATCAGCGGGCGCTTGCTGGCGTTTGCTGAGGCCGGAAAGTAGAGGGTCATATGACGACCTTTGTAAAGGCGCTGGGCCAGCAAGCACACGTGTCTACCACCGTTGAAACCGGGCTGTATGCGCCGGTCATGGTGGAAGGCGGCTTCCTGGGTGGCGCGGAGCAGTCTTTTAGTATCGGCAGCGCGGCCACTGGCTCGGCTGTGGCAATGGTCGATCTGGGCAAGCCGTATGCGTTTATCCTGGTGCGCTGTGAAGACACAGACGGGATCGACGCTTCGACCACGATGACGGCTCAGGTGGCATATGTAAGCACGGACACCGCCTGCGACCTGTGGGAACAGAACGCCGCGCAAAAGTGGACAAGCGGTACGCTTCCCGCCGCTGACAATGGCACGTTCGCTTTTCTGTTAACCAATGCGTTCGGCTTCCGGCATATCCGCTTTGTCCTGAGCAAGAATTCGACCGCCGCAGTGGTGATCAAGGTGCGCGGGCTGGACGGCGTAACCGGATGAGTATGCTGCGCTTCGAGTGGATGGTAACGCCGGAGGAGCACCTTACGACGTTATTCGATAATCAGGCGATGCGTATCCGCCAGGCCATCAGGGTATTGGCCCAACGGCGCTCGGCTGAGATCGAAAACTGGATGAAAAGCAATGCCCGCTGGACAGACCGGACGGGCAACGCGCGCCAGACCCTCCACACCGAAGTGTATCAGATGTACACCGAAACCTTGATTGTGCTGGCGCATGGGGTGGACTATGGCGCGTACCTCGAAATCGTGAGCGGTGGGCACTACGCGATTGTCACCTGGGCGCTGGACTATTGGGGACCAATCATCATGCAGGACGTGCAGCGGTTGTTAGGGTAGGGGGCAGCATGGGCGTAAACGCAGACGCAATCAAGGCTGTACTGGCGGCGGACGCCACGTTAATAAGCTACCTGACGGGCGGATTCTGGACGGTTGCCACTGCCGGGCGTTTGGGCGTCAGCCGGATCAACACGCCCACCGCCTACGACTCGACCACTGGCTTGATGAAGCCATGCATGTTGCTGACGGATAGCTCCGCCGCGCCCGACAGCGGGATCGCGGATGACAGTCTACAAACGCTGTCTGTGCGGGATGTCGTGCGGCTGTGGTTCTATGCGGACGGTGACGCCGGATATGCGACGATCCGCCTCGCGCGGGCACGGGCGTTCGCGCTCCTGCATGGCAAGACAGTAAGCACGCTGTACGGCTTGCGCTGGATCAATGAGTTGCTCGACGGGCACGATCCGACCCTGGAACATGCCTGCTTCGAGCGAGATGACTACGAATGTCGTCGGCTGAAGACGACTTAGGAGGATTTACATGCCTGTTTATCGCTTCGGATTGAGTGATGTGAAGGTAGCCACGTGGACAGCCGCTAATTCGTACGGGGCGGCGGTCGATGTCAACGCGGCTCAGATGTTCGAGGTCACACTAGAGACGGTCAGCGCCGAGTTGACAGGTGATGATCATATCGTGGATGCGCACTCGAAGGTGTCCGGCGTGACGGTGCGCTTGCGTAATGGCGACCTGGACCCGGATGTGCTGGCGATTATCTCCGGCGAATCAAATGCCAGTAGCGGAACCTATGACAAGATTGTGTTTGGCGAGACGAACCGCCCTTACTTTGCCCTGTGCGGCAAGGTGCTCGATACCGGCTCCGGTGCAGATACGCACTTCTTCATCCCCAAGTGCAAGGTGATGGGCAATATCACCTTTCGCATGGAATATGGGAGCTATGTCGTGCCAGAACTCGAAATCAAGGGCGTGTACGAAGGCGCAGCCAACGGCTTTGCGATGCGCAAAGACTACGCGACCGCCGCTGTGGTGGCAATTCCGCCCGCTTAGCGTAGGTGGGTAACTCTGGGAGAGAGAGAACATGGCTAAGACACAGACTGGACCCACAGAACCGACCACCGCGCCCGCGATGGCCTCAACGGCCTCCGAGTGGCGCAAAATGCGGGAGCAGGGCGTGGTGTGGACGCTGCCCTCCGGGTTGCGCGCGCGCTTGCGCCCTGTTTCCGTTATCGAACTGATGAAACGCGGGCGCATCCCGGACTTTCTGACGCCTATCGCGGCGGAGGCATTCTCCGAGGGCGGTGGGTTGCTCAAACAGACGGTGATTCAGCAGGCAGAGCATATCGCGGACCTGATGGAAGCGGTCTGCATGGCGGCGTTTATCGAGCCGCGCGTGATTGCTGTGCCAGAGTCCGCGCTGAAAAGTGACATGCAGCTCAATGAACTTGGATTGAAAGACAACGAAATCACGGTATACCACCTGTCGCCGGAGGACTGGAATGCGGTGCTGACCTTTGTGACAGCGCCCACAGCCACGCTAAGCTTTTTTCGTGCGCAACAGGCGGCAGATGTGGAACCTCTGGACGGTCGCGCGCCAGACCAGGACGCGGCCTAGCGAAATCACGGGCGTATTCGATGAATGGGCAGCCTATCAGCTAGATAGCGCGGTAGTGTGGGTTGGGACGTTCATCGAAAACAAGCTCAACGAAATGGACGAGAGCGAAGATTCAAGCGGGATCAAGCGCTTTAGGCCGAAATACAAACTGGAAGACTTCTTAGACGGCAAACCGCCAAAAGAAGTCAAGCAAAGCATCCCATCAGCGGCGGAAATGCGCCGAATGAGCGGTGTAGTGGTGAGGTAACGCATGACGGGTAGCGTTCCATCGTGGATCACGGAAGGCGCGGCGGCGTTCTCGGCTGGCTCTGGTCAGTCGTTGGGTGGCGCGCGCGGCACGATCTCCATCGACACCTCACGCCTGGAGCGTGATAAACAGGTTGTGATTCGCACCGCAAAAGAGATGGGCGGCGCGTTCACGGACATGGGACGAACTGCGCAGCAGATGGGCGCGCAGTTGTCCCGGTCATTCCAGGGCATCCAGGGCTTTCTTGGCCTGATGACCTCTGGCGGGCTGGCGGCGGCGATGCAGGTTAAGTCACTGGGCGTGGCGTTCTCGACGCTGAGCGATAATCAAGCCGCCGCGAATGACCAGATGCGCCGCCTGCGCGACATGGCGACCCGCCTCAATCAGCCGTTCTTGGACGTGGCGGACAGCGCGCGCGGCTTTTTGACGATCACGCGCTCGACCAACGCCGACCTTGAGACGATGGTCAGCCTGGCGCAACGCTTGAAAGTGGTTGACCCGACTGCGCGCACATATGACACCAGCGTAGCCCTGCGCGAGTTTGTGAGCGGCAATATTCGCTCACTCGTGGCTCGCTTCGAGGGCTTACAGCCCACCCGCCTGCGCTCCATTCTGGCGGAAGCGGACGGCGACGTGCAACAGGCGCTTGTGGGTTTGTCGGCCTATCTGGACGAGATCGGCGCGTCGGAAGACGCCTTGATCTCAATGGGATCGACGGGCATCAATGCGTTCGGCGTCATGCGCAGTGAAGTCACCGAAACGATGGCGACGGCGTTTGAGCCGTTGCTGAATCAGGTAGTTTTGCCGCTGGTGGCCGGGTTCGGCAATCTGGCGAAGGCAATCCGCGAAGCTGACCCGGCGCTATTGCAGTTCGCCGGGACGATGGCCGGGCTGATTGGCGCAAGTGGCGCAATCCGGTCTGTGGGCGGGATCGCCGGGATGCTGGGCCTGGGCGGAATCGGGCGGATTGCACCGCTGGTTGGGCGCGCGTCGGCAGCGATTGCGGGCGTGGCTGTAGCCCAGCAGGTCGGGCAGGCCATCACACCACAGGGATCGACGGCTAATCAATCCTTCCAGGGCAATCTTGGCGACGTAGCCGCCCGCGCGATTACGACGCTGGCGGTGACACTGGTGCAAGGCTTTGGCGTCCTGCAAAAGCTGCTGGCCGTGATCGTGATCAAACTGGAGGAACTTGGAACCAAAATACAGGAAGCCATCGGGAATCTGGTCGAAGGTATTGGCAACCTGATTGTCACACTTGCCGGGGCGCTAAATTCGCTTGGCATTGATACCTCTGGCATGATGCAGGGCGGTATTGGTGTGGTTGCGGCGGGGGGGCAGTTACGCAACAGCGCCCAAGAAACGCGCGCCGGGCTTGGCGGTCGGCTCCAGGGCTACTATGACGAGATTGACGCCAACGTGGCCCGCACTACGCAGGACTTGGCGCAATTCCTGGTCAAGTTGTTTGGCGGGCAGGATGCGCTCGACAAATTTACAGGCGCGGTGCAGAAGGCCACAAGTGCAGTCAAGACTCCGGCGGGTGCGGCGGGCGCTGGCGGGCAGTTTTCGGAAGACCAGATCGGCGCGTGGGTCGAATATCAGAACGACCTGATCGCCCTTGAGAATGAGGCAGGCGAGGATCGCCAGCAAGCCGCGATTGACCGGGACAAGCAACTGGCGGACGCGGAAGCCAAGATCGCCAAAGACCAGACCAAGCGCGAGGCCGACACGGCTGAACAACTCGCCAAGTCGCGGGAAAAGCAGATCGCGGAAGCCGCCGCGAATGAGCAGGAAATCCAGGAGAAGTACGCGCAGAAGGCCATCGAACGGGAGCGCAAGCACCGCGAGAACCTGCTGACCGCCGCCGCGCAACTGGACGCCTGGGCAGTCTGGAAAGAAATCCAGTCGAATAACGAGCAGAAGAAATCCGACGATGAAAGCAAGAAAGCGGAGCTTGACCGCAACAAGGAACAGTTAGATGCGCGGCTTTTGCAAGAGCAGGAATCCGCCGCCGAACAGTTGCAGGCGGCAAAGGAATCCGACGCCGAGTACCTGAACGAATTGCGAGAGCGCTTGAACACAGAATACAACGACCGGATCACGCAGATTGACGCCCAACTCAATTCCGAGCGCCAGTTGCGCGAACAGGCGTTTATCGCTACGTACAACGCCCTGGCGACAGAAGCCAATCAGCACGCCTCGAACATGCTGAATATCCAGACGGCCTACCAGGGACAGGCAGAGGCAGAGTTAGCGGCGTGGTGGGGGCGCATGGCGTCCACAGTAGGCACGCAGGGCAAAGCGCCGATCACTTCCAGTACCTACACGCCGGGCAAGCCCATCACGTCTGGCAAGGTGTTCGGCTCCTACGCGGCGGGTGGGTATGTGTCTCAGGACATGATGGCCCAGCTTCACCGGGGCGAGTACGTGATGAGCGCCCAGGACATGCGTAACGGCGGCGGGCGGTCGATGGGCGATCTGAATGTGTACGTGACCGAACCGGGCGCAAGTGCGGAGGAAATCGGGCGCGTGGTGCGGTCGAAACTGGCGGAAGTGTTCGCAGGGTAGGGGGCGGCGATGGCAGACGCTTATCAACTGGTAGACGGATTCAACAACACTGGCACGCTGGTCACGGTCGATCCGCAGCCACGTAGCACGGGCATTCAGTACCCGCGCGTGGTCTATGCGCCCGCTGGGACGTATGCGGATGGCAGCGCTTATACCTTGTGGATTTACGAGTCGCTGACCCGGACGCAGTTCAACACCTTGCGCACGGCGTTTGGGCTATCGGATACCGCCTTGTTTAACGACGTGACGATCAAGACTCTGGGGAACGATAACGCCTGGGTCGTAAAGAACGCCCGGATCGAGTACATCCCGCAAGAGCGCGATCCGTACTTCTGGAAGAACGTCGAATTTCGGCTCTATAACCTGGAGGCGACGGCTTAATGCCCGCATTGGTTTCGCCTGCGACATGGCGCACCCATCCCTACAGCGTCCAGAGTTATCTATTCCTGGATAAGCCCGTCGCGGTCTTCGCGGCCCGCGTCAACATGGCGGCGGCGTCGATTGTCTACCCGCTGACCGCGATCACGTTCGATACGGTCACGACGGGCGCGTATACCAACATCAAAGAGGGGCAGACGATCACGCTTGGCTCGGCGGCAGGCGATGACGACTACGGGCGCACGGTGGTGCGATCTTCAACTGATGCTGTGATTAGCATCGGCTGGACCTCGCGCGGCACACACGACGGCGAGCTAGACGTGGTAGACAACGCCTATATCACGGTCTGGGACGATCACCGGGTCTGGGCCAAAGTGCCGCGCATTCTGGACGACGGGACGCACTACAAATGGGGCACGCTGGTCTACACCGATGGCAACCCACCGCCGCCCGTCTGTGTCATCGGGCGCGGGATGGGTACGGGCGGCTTTGTGACTGGCACGCCCGCCGTGCTGACCGTTTCCCTGACCGCCGCCAACTCCTACGCGACAGCAACGGGGGCGACGATCTCAAGTTACCTGTGGGCAGTGGGTGACGGCACGATCACAGTCGGCTCAACTTCGACCGCCGCGATTACCGCGACGTTCCCGGCGGGGCGGCGCTGGATTAGTTGCACCGTCACAGACAGCAATACCAACACACACGCCCGCTGGTATCTGGTCGCAGCTTGCACAACCACCGGGGCGACCGCGCCGATCTACAACTTCGAGATCGAGCAGCGCACGTTGCGGGCCGAAGGGCAAACGCTCTCACTCAAGATTCACGAGGCGATTGCCGAAAGCACGTACCCGGATGGCTGCGCGGCGATCCTGTGGGAGCGCGAGAACTACGGCGGGACGGTGGGTGGATTGGCCGGACCTACGGGCGCGGAACACGTCAAGTTTACGGGATGGCATCAGTCGCACCAGGAAGAGGGCGAAGCGAAGCCATACGGGATCGAAACGGGCACAACGCTCGAATTCCTGGACGTGGCGGGGCGGCTTGCCACGCTGCCCGGTTTCTCGCAAGTGGTAGAGCGCGACGCCAGTCCTGCGACATGGCTCCAGATGGCCGATGCGGATATCGACCTTTATCTGCATTACCTGCTTCAGTGGCATAGCACCGCCCTGGACGTGGCCGACTTTACGTGGAGTGGGCTGGGTAGCACCTACCCATTCGCGGCCTTGATGAGTGATGGCGGGAGCCTATATGACCAGGTAGACGGGCGCGCGCAAGCGATTGCCCACCGCCTGACCTGTGACAGCAGCGGGCGCTTGTGGGTCAAGCCCGATCCGATGTTGCTTGATAGCGGAAGCCGGACAGCCACGATCATCGTAGACATCGACGAAACGGACTGGACATCGTACCGCTACCAGTGGACGCGCCCGCCGCGCACGCATTGGGTTTGGGGCGGGGGCGTGCTGACCAGTTCTACCGATGCGGACACGGCCACGATTGGCGCGGTGTTCTGCGTTGCGCCTGGGCAAGCGCCGGGGCAGGGCTTATCGTCCACGCGCAAGGGTAGCCAGCTTGTCGCCAGTCAGACGGAGCTTAATGCCCGTGAGGGCCATCGCTACGCGGCCCGGATGAACGCGCCGATGGGCATGATCACCTGGAGACTGGCGCATGGCGGAGATGCAGGGATCGAACCGGCGCACATGGAATGGGTGAGAAATACGATCTCAGCCGCCAATGCCGCCAAGCGCGGGTTGACCTGGACGGATGCGAAATTCTTGCCGGTAGAGGTGCGCTATCGGTATGACCACAAAGACGGCACGCGGGTGCAGGAGGTTAGCGCGGAAAAGGAAGTTGTGGGCCTGCCTGCGCCAACGTATATCCCGCCCACCACAGACTACACGACGCCGACCTATACCGCGCCGAGCCTGTACTACCCGAAGCCGTCCTACACCTACACTGATCCGGCGCGTTTCCGGTTGCTAGCGAATATGTCCAAGATGGCGGGTTTCGATTCGGCGGGCTACCACTATAAAACCACGTCATTCGATAACCCGTCTACTAGCGGCGGGCCGAATTGGATACAAACCAGTCTTGGCCTAGCTGGGACAGTGTATCAGTTCGTGGTGGATGCGTTCAGCTATCTCACCAGTTCTATTGACGGCTGGCTGTTTTGCTCAGACGGTATTTACAAGGTGGCGAATATTCACGGTACGCCGGTCGCAACCTTGCAATACACATGGCCTATCACATTCGACGTAAACAACGACAAGTTAAACGCGGATGCGAGTTTTGCGGTTGATGGGTGGGTGATGTGCATTGTCTCGGATGCCAACGGGGGCACGAATTGCGCCTATACGACTGACGGCGGCGCGAATTGGAATTGGGTGCAGATCACGTCTTTCAACGAAACCAACAGCGCCTATGACCATGTGCCGTTCTGCTATGTGTCCAGCAACACGAATGGCTTCGCTATCGCGTCGGCGTTTACCACAACAGCAAGCTGTACGGCTGTACCCTCCGCCTTTGAGACCAATGACTACGGCGCGACCTGGGCGGCCTATGATGGTCCTATCACGTTCGAGATGCGGCACGGGTTGGGCGATGCGATT